>Ga0335079_10003305_pt1 | contig 18634 bp, 16 predicted proteins | sample Lox_Sample_33_FD_206719 | JGI IMG/M metagenome (GOLD analysis project Ga0335079, IMG submission 206719) | Soil microbial communities from Loxahatchee National Wildlife Refuge, Florida, United States - Lox_Sample_3.3 | ecosystem: Environmental > Terrestrial > Soil > Wetlands | place: USA... | reverse complement strand
CTTCTTCGGTTATGCAATTTCCTATTACAGGGCGGATACGATTTTGCCGGGCCGGGGGTATTGGGTGAAAGTAAACCAGAAAGGGAAGCTGGTCCTGTCGGGCTTTGGGAACATTCCGGCGTCTGCGGCGGTGAGGATAGAACCGCAGGATGATATGCCGCCGACACCGCCGGCGGGAGACCTGAATCAGGGGCGTAGAGGGCTGCCGCTGGTTTACCAGCTGGAGCAGAATTATCCGAATCCATTCAATCCTTCGACCAGGATACAGTATGCGCTCCCGTCAGGCGGACATGTCCGGCTCTCCATCTTTAACGTGCTGGGTCAGGAAGTGATGAGGGTGATTGATGAAAGCCAGGATGCAGGATACAAATCGGTCGCAGTGAATATGAATGATCTCCCGAGCGGACTTTACGTCTGCCGGATGAGTGCCGGCACATTTACGGACGTGAAGAAAATGGTATTGATCAAGTAAACCGGCGGAGGAATTTGGTCGCGTGCTCATTCAGGCAGTTTGTCATAGACCACATTCCGGTTGATCACCATGGTCCCTGAAATGGTCTTTTCATTCTGCAGCTCCTGAATGATAGAATGAGAATCGGGCGATTGAATAAATTTGCCGATCGTCCGCCATCTCTCATTCCGTACTCCCGCCGCGGCCCCCATTCTTTGTTTCACCACTGTAATGATGTACACACTATGGAGGGAGCTTATGAAGACCCGACAACTTTCTGTGATGACAATTCTTTTAGTCGCTGTCCTTACGATCCGCTCTCAACCTACGCCGAGCAGCCAGGACAGAAGAATTCCGGATTCTCCTTCAAATCGTATCTGCAGGCATCATGCCAAAGAAAAGAGCGCGAACCGAGCATCGGTAACACCAGGTCTTACCATCCGGCAGAACCTCCCGCTTCACCCGGAAGCCAATCATTCAAAGCAGACGACATTCTCTAACGGGCAGATGGTTATTGACATCCGCCAGAACTGGCAGGATACCGGATGGGTGAATGTTTGGAAAGACAGCACTATTGCCGACGCGCATGGTTGGGTAACCAACATGGGGGTACAGATTTGGAACGACAGTGTATGGAAAAATTACTCGCGGGATTCATACACGTATAATGCGAATGGGTATGAAACGAATTCTCTCTACGAAACCTGGAGCGGGAATTCATGGGCGAATGTCTATCAGTACACAAACATCTGTGATTCGATCGGGCGGATAACGAGCGGTTTATATGAGACCTGGAACGGCAGTGCTTGGGTGAATAATTTCCAGCACCTCTACACGTACGGCACAGATGGGCACGAGACAAGTGCTTTAACTCAGATGTGGAAGGGGAACTCTTGGGCAAATTATTCCGAGGACAACTATTCGTACGATGCAAACGGGTATGACACCATCGATGTGCAACAGACCTGGAATGGCAATGCATGGGTGAACGGGTCCAAATACATTTACACCTACGATGCAAAGGGCGAAGAAACCAGCGAGGTGAGTCAAACGTGGAACGGCGGCGCGTGGGTAAATTACGCCCAGGATCTATACACATATGATTCAAGCGGGCATCAGACCATGTGTTTGTACAAGAATTGGACCGACACTGGTTGGGTGAATGTGGATCAGTACCTTTCTGCCTATGATATGGCTGGTCGTTATACGGTTGAGATATACCAGACGTGGGACGGCATTGCCTGGACGAACGAGGAAGAGGAGGTTTACAGCTATGATGCGGATGGAAATTTAGCCGAAATCCAGGAACCGATGTGGTCCGGCGGTGGTTGGGTGAATTCATGGAGAGATTTGTATACGCGTCAGCCATTGACAGCCGTAAATGATACTCGTCAAATGCCCCGTCAATTTGTCTTATCCCAGAACTATCCTAACCCGTTCAATCCCTCCACTGAGATTGTGTACGCTCTCCGGTCGGCAAGCAACGTCACACTGTCCATCTACGATGTTCTCGGGAGACAGATTGCAACTCTTGTGAATGGAAAACAGGAACCGGGGGAGCATTCAATCACCTGGAATGCTCGGAATGTTCCGAGTGGTGTTTACTTCTGCAAGATTGTCGCGGGAGATTTCGTGCAAACCAGGAAAATGGTGTTGATGAAGTAACCGGGTAAGATCCTGGTATAACGAGGCCTCAGCCAGAACGGGTTGGGGCTTTTTGTTTTCCAATCTCCGCCGGGGCCTCAGTCCGAGCGGCATAAAAAACATCTCGTTGATTGAAAGTCCGACTCTTGGTCGGTCGCTTTGATTTTCCATAATATTCTGTCTATCTTCATTGAGATTTCGACGAAGATAAAATCCGTGACATTCATTGCATGAGGGAGAGCAATGGGTATTTACTCAATCCATAATCAAAATTCATATGGGAAAGGATCTCAATGCGTCAGACAATTCTCGTTCTTACTGTTGTTTTCGTTTGGGTCTTGGCAATGAACCCGGCTTTTTCGCAATGGGTTCAGACCAACTCCACAAGCCTTGGCTGGATAACCTGTCTTACCGCCCGTGATACGATGGTTTTTGCTGGAACGCAAACCTCAGGCACTTACGTCACGAGAGACGGAGGCGCAACCTGGGATTCCGCGGGTTTGGTGAGTCCAAGCACACTCTTCGTCCGTGACTCTACCCTCTGGGCGGGTACCAACGGCGGTGGGATATACCGCTCAACTGATAATGGGAAGGACTGGACCGCGCAAAATTCAGGTTTATCGAACAAGTATGTGTATGGTTTTACTTCCACCGGAAACGACCTCTTTGCTGCAACATATGGAGGTGTTTCTCGTTCCACCAACAACGGTGCCAGCTGGCAAGATGTTGACTCGGGGCTCGTTCAGAGCGGAGGTGTGCAAGCCGTCGATGTCATCGGCTCTGTAGTCTTTGCTGGTACTGTGGGAAACGGCGTCTACAAGTCTTATGACAATGGCGGGGGATGGAGTCTCCCCTATGCGGGCCTTCCCTTGTATATAAGTGCGATGGCGGTCAGCGGTTCTGACCTTTTTGCTGCGCATGAAACAGGCGGAGTGTTCAGTTCGACGGACGGAGGATCAACCTGGGTCTCCCCGAGCACAAACTTCGGAGCAAACTACATTTATGCTCTCCAAGCGAGCGGCAACCAGGTATTTGCCGCTGTCGCCGATCCTTCCGGGGCAGTCTGGGCCACACCCGATAATGGCGCCCACTGGAATAATGTCAGCACGGGTTTAACGCGCACCGATGTCACTTCCTTGGATACTTCCGGCGGGTATCTCTATGTCGGATTTGCGATTGGTGGCGTATGGAGGCGTCCACTCTCAGAAATGGTCACATCCGTCCTGCCGGGATCGGATGGCCTCCCTGTAAATTTCGCACTCCTCCCGAATTATCCGAATCCTTTTAACCCCGCTACCCAAATCAGATACGGTCTGCCAACGCAGGAGCATGTAACGCTGAGAGTGTTTGACATGTTGGGGCGACAGGTAGCGACTTTAGTGGATGGGGTGCAACCTCCCGGCAATCGCTCGGTGACATTCGACGCCAGCTGGTTAGCGAGCGGAGTTTATATTTACCGACTATCAGCCGGTGCATTTACCGATGAGAAGAAAATGGTACTGATTAAATAAGCGGTAACATGCTCTTGCATCGAAGCCTCAGCCCGGGCAGGTTGGGGCTTTTTGTTGGCGAATATCCGGTCCAGGAATGAGGAGAAATCTCTCTGAGAATTTGACCTAGTTGTGATAATGTTCCAGGGAGATCGATCTGTGTTCAAAGGAAATCCGAGATTGAGTTTGTCGGAGAGGAGGGCACAACGGAGGAGAGATTAGCGAGATCCGTTCGCATAGTTCCCGCAAATAGTTTATGCATGCTGATGTTATTCTCGGCTCTCTGCGGATGCTATTCTTCGAAAATCACCTCGCCGGAAAAATTCCCGGTAGATTCGACACAGGACGTGATTGTTGGTCTCAAGGATGGCAGTGAGTACAGATTCCCCGGTGGTCAATATGACACACTGTCTGTCAATGGGAGCAAAGTGCTCAGAGGAAAGGGATACCTTTTCCTCAACAAAGACCGATCAGAGCGAAAGAAGTTTGAAGGAGATATTCACGTCGACCAGATACAGAAGATTCAAATTGAAGAATCCTCGGGCGGGGACACTCTTGTATCAATAGGTCTCATAGCAGGGTTGGCTGGCATGATGTTAGTCCTGTATGGTTTGACACATATTCAACAGCACTGACCATCGGATCACCCGAACCCCAAATCCCCGTCGGGCCGGTGGTGGGAGTGGTACCGTTCATTCATTGCATTTCCATCCACTTTTCAGTATCTTAATCGTAGTCATTTCGACTTTTCAATTTACAATTTTAGATTTGCAATTTTCAATGTTCCCGGGGCTGTCTACGACCCTATCGGGTCGAAGACCCGTATGGTAGCTCAGCTGGTCTACGACTCGTAGAGGAGAGCGCATACGGCCAGTTGTAAAATTCATAGTTTGATAAGCAATATTGAATACTTAGTTTACAATTTCCGATTTGCAATGTCTCTGGGGCTGTAGCTCAGCTGGGAGAGCGCCTCGTTCGCAACGAGGAGGTCGTCGGTAAATCCACAATCCTTTCGCCTATTTGCTTGCTGGTGTAGACAAATGTGTTGACAAGATTGGAGTGTCAACATGTCCACCCTCGGCAAGTTCTACCTCTACAAGCGGAGCAATGGAATATACTATCTAGGTTTCCTTGTCAATGGCAAGAGGCAATGGAAATCTACTGGTGCAAGAACCAAATCCGATGCTCTGAAATCTGCTACAAATTTCCATGATTTAATTGACGCAAAACCTAAACAGGTCTTGCTGACTAAATTCATGGACGACTTCCTCCCATTTGCACGAACCAATTACTCCCGGAAAACTGCTGACTTCTATAGGTTTTCTTTCTCAAAGCTGCATGCTATGTTTGGAGATGTAACACTTCCATCGCTGTCAATGTGGCACCTGGATCATTACAGAACTGAGCGCCTGAAAGATGTATCCGGACATACTGTGAACAGAGAGATGCAGGCACTTCGTGCAGCAATGTACACAGCCGTGGAATGGAGGTTTCTTGCCTCCAACCCTTTTGCAAAGATGCGCCAGGTAGCACTCCCTGAGCGCCAACCAACATACTTCTCGAAAGAAAATTTCCGTGAATTGTTAAGCTCTATCGAAGAAGGCTGGCTTAAGGAAGTGATACTGTTTGCAGTCCTGACGGGGATGAGAAGAGGCGAAATCCTCAACCTCCGGTGGCGGGATGTTGAAATGAGCAAGAAGCTAATTTCCGTTCAAAGTCATTCCACTTTCAGGACGAAGAATGGCAAGCGAAGAGTAGTGCCAATGAACGAAGTCGTATTCAATTTGCTGAGTGCAAAAGCTTCGATGCCAACAGGTGAGTATGTCTTCAATATGGCTGGTCGCAAGATCAACGATGACCGTGCTTGCAAAAAACTCAAGAAATATGTGCGTAAGTTGCTCGGAGGGGACTGCAAATTGCACTTTCATAGTCTTCGTCACACTTTTGCAACTTGGCTCGTTCAGGGTGGAGTAAATATCTATGAGGTGCAAAAATTACTAGGACATTCCAGTGTCAAGGTAACTGAGGTGTATTCGCATCTGGCAGCTAGTGAATTGCATCACAGTGTAAACCAGATCGAGCTACCCTGGGTCAAGGCAAACCCAACATAGTTGAGATAATTCTAAAATTTCTATAAATTCAAGCGGGCTCATAAAGTGCTGTCTTATAATTACCGTGACCTCTGACGTCTGATTTGTTTATGGTTTACAAGTTTAAAACGAGTGCTGCACGGTCACAGTTGATGAAGAGGATAAAGAGCACTAACACCAAGCCGGAGTTGTATTTTAGGAAGCTTCTTCGCAAAGTGGGAATTGAACACAATGTGAATGTCAAAAGACTTCCCGGAAAACCAGATATTACGATACCAAGTTCGAAGATTGCTGTATTTATTGATGGTGAATTTTGGCACGGTTACCGATGGGGAATAAAGAAGAATAAGATTAAAGCTAACCGAGATTACTGGATACCGAAAATCGAAGGGAACATGACGAGGGACAAACGAAACAGAAAACTTCTGCGCCACGAAGGCTGGATTGTCATAAGATTATGGGAAAAGCAGATCATGCGGTCTCCACTGAGAAGCCTCCAGAAGGTGCTCTCAAAAATGGGGGCTAATGAAAAACATGCGTAAGTTCAACGTGGTTTCTCTCTTTGCTGGTTGTGGAGGTTTGGATCTCGGTTTCCGACTTGCTGGCTTCAAAGTCCCCTGGGCGAATGAATACGACAGGAGCATATGGGAAACCTATGAGTATAACCATCCATCCACGTTCCTGGATCGACGCTCGATACTTAAAATTCCGTCTGACGAAATTCCAAGCGCAGAGGGGATTATCGGAGGCCCACCTTGTCAGAGTTGGAGCCTCGCTGGTGCGATGAGGGGAGTAAAAGATCCTCGGGGTAAATTGTTCTACGAATATATCAGAGTGCTGCGGGATAAGAGACCATTGTTTTTCCTTGCTGAAAATGTGCCAGGCATTATTTCGAGTGCTCATATCGAAGAATTCAGGAAGATCATTGGAAAGTTCGAAGACATCGGATATACAGTGAGGTACAAGTTGCTGAATGCGAAGAATTTCGGTGTCCCTCAAGAACGCCACCGGGTCATTATTATCGGGTATTCCAAGCTACTTGGGATTGAATTTAATTTTCCATCTCCCACTCATTTTGATACTGACAGTTCAAGTGCAGAGCTATTCCCGACAAGTGCGAGAGGTAATTCAGTTCTAACTCTTCGAGATGCAATTGGCGACTTGCCAGTACCCCGACCGGCATTGGACAAGAACAAAACGAACGGCGACAGGCTAGATATTGCAAACCACGAATACATGAATGGGGGTTTTTCCACTATATTTATGTCCAGGAACCGAAAGAAAGAATGGGATGAACCTTCATTCACAATTCAAGCAGGTGGACGCCATGCACCCCTGTTTCCAGCATCTGCTAAGATGATTAAGTTAGGAGAGGATGAATGGAAATTCGACAAGAAATCCAAGTACCCGTACAGGAGGCTTTCGGTCAGGGAGTGTGCGAGAGTGCAGACATTTCCGGACGATTTCATCTTTCGATACAATTCGGTATCGGATGGATATAAGATGATAGGTAATGCAGTACCGGTTAAACTTGCAAATGTAATAGCAAAGACCATACTTAGAGACTTAAGCACCAGTCTGCGGAAAAGATAGTATTGTGAGGTTAAAATTCAGACCATTGTCTAAGCTTCCTTTTCGATCATTAAGAAATAGACCGTCCTACGTTGCTCGGCAGGAAACCCAGACATCCAACCTGAATGCGGCTCTCCAGCAATATCCTCGAATACCCATGGCATATTTTGTGTCTTCCTACTCAAACCCACAGCCCTTGAATGTTCGGAATGGCTGTCCTGACCAATCCACTGCCGCCGGATCGCCAGTTTGAGCCTTGCTTGATTACTTTCAAAGTATTCGACAAATGTGTAAACACGAATACTCGGTGTTGAAATGAGTGTTGCTGGCGCTTCCAATATGTATTCTGCTGGATGATTTGAGTTTCCTCTATTCGGACTTCCTTTCATCATGAGGTATTCCAATAGAAGTTTAAAATCACTTTCAGAAAAAAAATCCTGCCAAGGTCTGTTTCTCCCCTCCACCAAGCCCCGATGGAACATGTTTATTTCAGTATCTATGTGGGCGAGCTTGGCAGCAGGATCATCAATTCGTAACAGTTCAAATAGCTCCAATATATTTGCCCGTTGCAACCGATTGAATGCGAAAGAACCTCCCATCTGTTTGATCGATACGCCTTTACCATTTATAGAGATGTCAGCCTTTTTCTCTGCGTCCTGGGTTGAGATCACTCCCAAGTCTGTCTCCACCCGAACTTCTCTATACCCATCAGCGCCGGGGGAGGGGATGCCAACAGATCTGATAATCCCGAGGTGCGGTAATTCTAGTATACCTATGTTCCTCCATAGGAACCTGGCAACATCATACTCGTTTCCTGGCATAAATGGTCGTGATTTTATGGTGAAATTTTCAGCTGTGTGGCGTCATTCCACAATGTCTCAAAATGCTGCTCATATTGCTTTAGAGCATTCTTTGGACAATTAGGAATTACTGCAAACGCATTGACTTCTGAGAAGTAATCTTGTTTCTTGATGGTGCGGTGTCTGCTTTTGAATTTCATTGTAACCTTGCCATGTGCAAATTGAGTGGGGGTGTAGTTAGCACTCGAAATTATCAAAGTATTGTCTGCGAGAATGAATTTGTCATGCACAAGGTTGTTGTACCTCTGCTCTGCTTTGAGGACATATTGAAAAAGTGTTTCCGTAATGGCTGCCCGTCTTTTATCAGATAAGCTGCTGTGTGGAACTTGTTTAAGCAATCGGATTTGAGTGTTCGGAGCAGATCTTGACTTATCCAGCAATGCTCCTACCAAAGTTTTGGGAGACTTGTCAAATGGTATAACATCGTGGAAATGTTGTGAACAAATCCAGATCCTGGTCTTTGCTCGCTCTATGACCTCGATTATTCTTTCCCGAGCGTAGTGATTACTTCCAACGTCATCATAGACATAGAATGGTGATGTAAAAAAGCAATGCCGGAAATTTCTGCGACGCAAGCTGAGTTGCAAATCGCCAAAGGAATAGAGAAATTCGTCTTTGTACGTCTTGAAATGTTTCCGAAACCTCTTGATAGGAATTGCAAACCGTTCCAAGTCATTAAAGAAGATGGCAAATGCTCTCTCATACTCAGGCATTTCTTCAAAGACTACAAGGCTATCGCTGTGCGCTGGGTCTGTGAACATGAAATTCCCAGACAATAGAATGCATCGGCTGGTTCCACTTTTGAAGCGTGCATAAATTGCTTTCACATGGAAGCTATAGGAAGCGCCGCCATCGTTGTAAAGCGCCCCGTACCATACATAAAGGTGAGGAAAGATCTTAAGGGCTAAGTTCTTAGTCTCGGACGCTCTGCTATAAATCTCACGAGCCTTTTCCCGAGCTGATATCTTATTCTCGTAGTCGATCACTTTTTTGCGAGTGTTGTTATATCCGGAGAGCGGAATAGAAGTGACGTAGACTTTTGTGCCTTTCCTACAAAGTCCCACCAGAAACTCAAAAAGAACGGGATTATTAAACAGATAGGCGGCGATATGAATTTCTGAGGCTCCCTTGAGCTCTTCCAGGAGGGAATAGAGCAAGTCCGGACACGTGCCTTCCTTCGATTTTCTTCTATCCTTGGGGATGCAGCAATATGATCGAATTGCCAAGCGACCTCCTACAGGGACTGTTTGTGCATTGCCCATGATAGCAAATATTGGGGAGGTTTGCTACTACTATGCTGGCAACAGATCCTAAATGAATTCGACATCTTCGTCTAAAGCGATGACCGGGTGTGATCGGGCACCATGATCCGTATTCTTCTTTTGACCGTCAACTGCTGTTGACACTCTGTTATTGGAATGATATATTAGAGCAACAGTAAGGGAGAGCAATAATCGGATGGGAGTTTGGTTCTTGCCTAAGTGTTTATCAGAAGAATTTGAAAGTGTTCCACTTATTTCTCTCATTTACAGGAAGGATGGGGTTGAAGAATTCCACCTAACTTCAAGTGTCATTGCTCTTCAGCATCATATGTGAGGTTAACAATGAAAGACAATAGAAAAATGTTTGTGCCAACAGGTTCGTTCGACGTCGAGTATGAAAATATGCCCGGAGGAAAGCATATCACGAAAGATAACGCCAAGCGCTTTTGGGAAACCAATCGAGTTCCACCCAAGCTTCACAATCGTAAAGGCATTTACATTTTTGGTATGAAGGTAACAAATGGTGTTATACCTTGCTATGTCGGAAAAACTAATAGGACTTTTGGAGGAGAATGTTTTACGGAACGCAACATTAATATATATAACGGCGAGATTATACGTTATGAGAGGAACTATCAGCCATTCCTTTTTTTCTTGGTGTACCGAAAACAACGAGGGCAGAAAATCAGCAACAAAGTCATTCTGGAACTCGAAAAGTATATGATTAATTGGGCTTTGGAAAAGAACCCGGACCTTGCTAATACTCGTGGAATAGAAGACGAAGATCGCTTTATAATTGCGGGTTTAGGCGGCGGTCGCCGTGGTGGTGCGCCAACAAGAGAAGTCAGGTTCTTCAAGAAGATGATGAATGTCTGACCCCGCAACTGCTTTGAAGAGCACAATGAGTATGTCAGAAATTGGAGGTCTCGACTGATGGTTACAAAGCAACAAGTCGAAACATATATAGAGAATACTGTGCGAAACAGCAGCGACCGGATTTTTCAACCTGCAAAGGGGAACGTGAGACAATTCATATTGGAGGTTGCCGGCGAGCCATATAAAGCCGACCTTGCATTCCGTATCGACGGTAGGAATTGGTTATTCATAGAAGACGATGAGGCGCAAACCGCAGATCACAACGCAGCAAAATATTGGCGCTGGATTGAGTATTGCAAAGTCACTCAACCAATCTATCTTGTACATATCATTCACAGCAATAGTAAGGGAGACTATTTAAGCGCAAGACTACTTGCAAAATTTATCTGTGAAAAGATGAAAGAGCAACATACCAATTTTAATTACTATCCGATTGAAACATGCAACTGGGAGGATGAGGATTGGAAGGAACAGCTCACACATACACTTGGTAAAATTCTGAAGTACAAGAACGATTAGGGGTTTGCTAAACTAGGTGTCTTGTAACCAACAGTCTGGCAGAGAGTTGTGCCCATTTTGTTTTTGCAAAGCGCTGAAAGCGATGTGAGCCTATCTGTGGAAACTCTCGATGCATTCTTGAAGCTTTGCGTTGTAATTATCGTGTCCATTCTAGTCTCCAGTCAACTGGAGATGACTAGAATAGATGCAAAGGGAAGGCTTGTGATTTCAGTCCTACTCGGGATAGTAGCTGCATCATTCAGCCCGAGATTGTTTTGGGCAGTCTTACTTGTATACTTTATAGGTCTCCTTTCTATGTTTGGGACTTTTTTCATCGTTTACCTTTCAATCAGGGCGGGAAACATACTATCAAATTACGTCAAGGATAAGCTTCGGCATACAAAGGTGGTTGGTGTGGTGACAGCTATATTGACGGTGCTGAGTGTCTATTCGACGGTTATCACAATATTTCAAACAGCTCGTGTATTCGAACTCCATCTCATGGTGCTAGATCTTGTACACCAAGGTTGGGCACATATAGGTCAACAAGCACCACCACCTCCAGATTGGTTCTTCAACTTTGCCACACCAGCTACAGAGGCTTCTTTTGCTCCACTTAGAGAAATGTTCTTGCGCTGCTGGGCGATAATCGAGATTTCTTTGATGAGTATATTACCTTTAAGTTTTTCATTCGGATGTGTAAGATCGCATCAATGATCCTGAACCAGATTGCAACCAAGTATACGCTTACATTTCAAAGCTTGAATATATCATGTTGGTCTCTTTATTCCCTTACATACTACTACATATATTAAGCTAGACTATTTGCAATGTTGGAATGTGGCAATGAATTGGACATGGACAAATAACCCTAGGGAAATGTCCATATGTCCATTTGCCAAATACGTCTGAGTGCTCTTGTTATACCATACATACATATCTAATAGGATTTGAAAATGTCGGGTGATATGTGGAAACACTACTGGCCTGTCTACCAACATCTCGAAAGTGAGTTAGAAGAAATCTCTTATAGCATTTCATTCTGTGACGAACAGCTCACAGTGCATTCGTTGAGGCTTTCGGATCTGCTTCTCCGCATTTGCGCTGAGTGCGAAAATGCTTCGAAGAGTATAATTGACATGTATGGCTTGAAGAACGCAGGAAAGGATATTTCTGACTTATATTTCCCACAGTGTGGAGATATCTTGGTAAAGAAGTTTACTCGCCTTAATCGTGCCGACCTGTTCATTCGGTGGCACTATCAGACTTTTTCAAATGTCTCGAGAATTCCGTTTGAGAAGTGGAATGAAACACCGTCAACTAATCCTGAATGGTTTACGGCTTACAACACACTTAAGCATGATCGCATCCGAAATGCACATCTCGGAAACCTTTCCAACGTCCTCGCTGGTCTCGGAGGATTATTCATTCTCAATCTCTTACTACGGAAAGAGGAGATTGATCAAATTACCGTGCCACATGAAGATGCACCGAGGATGCAACTGTCCTTTTCCCAGTTCTTCTCACCGGAGAAATTCCTTCTGTATAGTCCATTTGGAATGTACCGAACGTTTTCATTGAATTTGTGAAACTCATTATATTCAGATTTTGTGAGGCCCCACTATTATAGATTGCAACCCGCTTATGTACTGTGACCAGCCCCCCGCAGCAGGGACAAAGTTGAAGCGGGATATTCGTTTCTCAAAAAATCGGGCGGGGAGGCAGTGATGGTATTATGCTATTTCCTTTTTCTTAGGGCCTGCCTAAACCAGGATAATAGCTCATCGCCCTGTAAAATTTCAGATAGCTTATATGAGGGTGTAACATATGCAATTCCGGTATTCTCTGTTGAAGCAGTAGTCTTTGTACTCGTTTGCCGAAGCTGGAGAGTATCTAACAGGTTGTATTCGGGAAAGTATCCACAAACAACCCCTCCGATAAAATATCTATCGATCAATGGCTCACCAACTTTGATCTCCTTTCTTCTCAAAAAACCCAGATGTATAAGCAGTGGTGAGCCGCTGTTTCCTCCAAATGCAAAACACTCAACAAGGTAAAGGTCAGATGGCGAAGTCGTTTTGCACTTATTGTCGTAAAGATTGATTTTCTCCTCTGGCATTACGGAAATCCTTCCAAACCGGTAAATCGGATTATTTCTGAGCATCCCCATAAACGAAGGAAACATGCCACAAAATACTACCTCATCGCCGGGGTGGATTTCCTCTTCACTTATTGTTTTTCGTGTCATCACCATTTCTTCTGAAAAGGAAGTAAACTTATATCTGCTCGTATCCGGAACCATTGGAATTACGGCGATGTCCACTTGTTTATCCGTCGGATGAGTGAAGAAAGTTCTACGACCCTCGATCTTGAGAGGATACCGAATTAAACCAATCCCTTCCCCTTTCATATTTGCCCTTAGATAAATTGTATCCTTTAAGGTTTCGCAGTCTTTCATGAGGACGTGACGTGCAGTGACAAGGACTGGAAAATAAACTGATGTGTCTTCCGGGATTTTGGCGGCAACAAAAAACCCAGTACCGCAAGGATGACCGCCTTCATCAACTATGAAGAGTACTGTGCTACCAAAATCGGGCATACCTGGTCGAACTTGAGCAATAAGGTTCCAATTAAATACTACTGCTATGAGAAACGAAATGATCCATCGCATTTGAATTTCTCCTTATTTTCTTGATATCATGACCTCAGGTGCAAACTTCGGAACATGTACCTCACATAAACGGAGAATGTTTTTCGTCAGAACGTGTAATATACCGCTCTCATCCACCAAACACCACTTGTCCTCGTGGTCTAATAATTATCTACCCCATGATATATCGTGGAAATTCGACATGGGCATCATCCCCCTAGGGGTTTGACCAAATGTCCATTTCACCATCCCCAATTCCATCCGTCTACCACCCGCAATCGTACTTTTCTTGTTGTGCCATTTCCGGAAGTTCTTATATTTCCTTAATTGTCGGCACTAAAATTTTTGCAGCTGTTTTTGAGGACAGACATGAAAGCACCCAATAAACCCGACCAGAAGGAGGAAGCCCACCCCTCTCCTGTGTTTCTGAAGCATGTCGAGAGAACGCTCGACTACTGCCTCTCACTCGATATTTCCAACCCGGTGCAGATTGCATACCCGAACGAGGTGGAACAATACCACTGGAAGCAGGGGGAAAACGGCGAGGTAATTTTTCCTGACACCTCGTCATTTATTGCAACTGCATTGCGTTGTTTTGTTCGAGGCATATATTACCTTTCAGAAGAGATGGGATACATGGTTGCAAGCGGCAACGCCGTGACGATTGAGGAATTCAGGAAGAAAATACATGAGATGGAGGAGAAACTTGCCGCCATCGATTTGATTGAGGCAATAAAGGAGGTAACGAGAGCGGCGAAAACCATGAGTGAGTTGTTGTCCGAAATTGACGGGCTCAAAATTTCGACTGCAAAGTACCTCAAGCGGAAATACCCTAAACGTTCCATAACACCCAACAATCTTCATCGGTTGCCAGAAGATATCAAAGACGACGGCAGGATGTTTCTGAAACAAAAGCTCGGGGAAGGATTACAAACCCCAAACCAGATAAAGGAAGTATTTCGAAAACCCCGGAAGTCGAAGTCCCACAGCTAACATTCCCACCCACCTGGCTCTAAGTCAAGGAGTAGCATCGCAGTCCATTCTGCTTGACAGTGGTAAACTCCCACCCGCTGATTTAATGTCGCTCTCACGGCGACAAAAAATCATTGAGAGAAACAATGACGGAAAAACCCGTTGCAGTAGCTGCCGACTACTCCTCGAGACCCGTCACAATCAGCGAGGTAGTTATGACAATCTCAATTTTGGGCGGCGATGTATTCCTCTCACTGCCAGGAAAACACTACAAAGCACGAAGATACCTCGGATACATCGAAGGAGATACTTTCCACTGCTTTCGAGACCCGAAGAAGCATCTGTTCCGCAAAATGAATGCTTACGGCTTCTGCTATGAGCACGTGCGGGGCGGAAAATTCCTGCGGGTCGTTGTTCACCTGACCGATGGCAGTCAGCTTGTGACGACAAGGCAGCGTATCCTTCAGCTCGGGGAGATACTCAATTACGGGAGCCACTTTCTGGAGCGGCAGATATTCTTGCGGGTAGAGCTCTTCGGAGATGATGAAGATATCCCGGAAAGCACTGATGTTGAGCCGCTGCCCCCTAAAACTCCGCCAGCCGAAAGCCCTTTTCCGGGTGATGATGATGTACCACCTGAGCAGCCCAACCCGTTGAAGGATGAATGGGTATGAACAAGGTGGAAATAAAACTTGACTTTCTGAATGGGCTGCAACTTCTGGATGGCAAATTCCCGGCGGCAAGGGATCTAATTGAAGGTCTCATCCGAGAGCAATCTGTGAATATGCTGGCGGGAGAACCTGGTTGCGGTAAGAGCATTCTCGCAATGAACTTAGCTCTTGCCGTTGCAACCGGCGAAGAGACCTTCCTTGGAAGAAAAATAATGAAGCATGGCAAAGTCCTATACCTTAACAACGAAATGGCTTTGCCGGACTTCCGGGAGCGCCTGGAGAAAATGGCTGGTCTCGCACCTCATGCTGACCTGCTGCTTCAGCTCACCGTACCCATCGTCATGCCTCTGTTGGTGGAGGCATACGCATCAATCCGTGAGTGGTGCAGGGAGAACAGACCAGTACTCATCATCTTCGACTGCCTTTACCTGTTGCACACTGCTGATGAAAATGACGCTTCGAGCATGCGGAATATCGCAACCTTGTTCAATTCACTTCGGGATGAGTTCGGAGTTGCAATTCTCATTCTTCACCACAACAAGAAGGAGGAGAGAGGTGCATCACCGAATATCAACAGTGCTAGGGGTTCAAACGTGCAATCAGCCTTCGTCGATACCCTTCTGGATCTGCGTCGAGTGGACGCAACAGGAAATCGGCGTAAGCTGACCCCGACGAAGCTCCGGCATGTGTCGGATGCACAGCGGAAGGGAATGAACATCGAACTCGACCCTAAGAACCTGTGGTTCGTGCTATTGCAGCAGCAGGATGATGGTGGAGACGGGGATGGCGGATACTTTGTAGATGCAATAGACTTCGTGGAAATCTTTCAGGGAAGGGTTGAGATGCAGATGAAAGAAATCCTCGCTGCATGTAAACCTTTGGGTTGTAGCTCAAAGACGGTGCAACGTGCAGTAGAGCGGGCGGTTAAGAACGGCACATTGGTGAATGTCAAATTTGGTGTGTTCGCAATCCGCAATGATGCCACGAACAACACGGAGCCCTGGTAATGACGCCACCAATTCGTGATGACCCGTTATAACGCAACGTCGAACGATTTTTGTTATGATTAAATGTCGGTCACCGTAATGTTTGTGGAATTGCACGAGTGATGGAATGCAAATGGACATTTCCCACACACACTAGGGAATGTGTGACCATGTCCAAATAGTGAACTCTGCATCTGAAAAAACTTGTCAGGGCTAATGCTCAAGCACTACACCCCCCAGCATTCGGGGCTGGGGGGGAGTGTCCTGGGGAGATTTCAAAGGGGTGACAGAGGAGCATGCTATCAGGTCGGATGGTCTCAGTGAGATATCATTCCGCAACCAGCACTAACGTAAAATTTGAATTCTTCTCTTGAAAGCTGTTGAGATATTCCTCGGAAATTTGTATCTTTCAATTGCAACGAAATCGATTGAAACTTCCACAATCCATGAATTGAACACTACCTTCTCTGGGATTGCTACGGCATTGGAAGTGCCAAATCGTACCTTTGAAGGCCATTTGTCCCTCAGTAGGTGTAGACAAAACTGATGACAAATCAGTCAACATTTTGTAAACACCTGCTAACATCGACCAGCAAAACTGGCGAAATTAGCCCGGGGCTGTAGCTCAGCTGGGAGAGCGCCTCGTTCGCAACGAGGAGGTCGTCGGTTCGATCCCGATCAGCTCCACTCAAGTTCTTCCGCCCGTCGCTTCACCCACCTTCCTCTCGATCAACGGGGATTTCCTGGAAACAGATGACACAGGAGAAAAAACCAAATCGCCTCATACACGAGAAGAGCCCGTATCTTCTCCAGCATGCCCGCAATCCCGTTGATTGGTTCCCGTGGGGCGAGGAAGCATTCCGAAAAGCACACCAGGAAAATAAACCGATCTTTCTCTCAATCGGCTATTCCACCTGCTACTGGTGCCACGTCATGGAACGGGAAGTCTTTGAGGATGAGGACATTGCACGCCTCATGAACGAAACGCTCGTCTGCATTAAGGTCGACCGCGAAGAGCGCCCGGATGTCGACCGGATCTACATGGCGGCCGTTCAGGCAATCAATGGTAACGGTGGGTGGCCCATGTCTCTCTTTCTTACACCGGATCGCAAACCGTTCTTTGGTGCAACCTATATCCCTCCCGAAACCAGATATGGACGTCCCGGATTTCCCGAAATTGTACGCAAGATCTCCGAGCTCTGGTCGACCGACCGCCAGAAACTTCTCGAAACCGGCGATCAGCTGACACAGTTTCTTCGAACGGCACCATCTGTTCCGGGAGCGGGATTTCAGATTGACCATTCACTCACCGATCGCGCATTCCAGCGATTCCAACAGGCCTTCGATCTCCACTTTGGGGGATTCGGGAACGGGACAAAATTCCCGAGACCGTCCGCATTCAATTTTCTCCTCAGATACTATTACAGAACAAAGAATCCGACAGCTCTGGAAATGGCCCTCACCACGCTGCGCGCGATGGCCGCCGGAGGAATCAATGATCATCTCGGCGGCGGGTTCCACCGGTATTCTGTCGATGAGCAATGGAGGGTTCCGCACTTCGAGAAAATGCTCTACGATCAGGCACAACTTGCGGTTTCGTATCTCGAAGCCTATCAAATCACTCATGAGGAGGAATATGCTGAAACCGCGCGGAGTATTCTCGCATACGTTCTTCGCGACTTGACAGACCCGGCCGGGGGGTTTTACTCTGCAGAGGATGCAGAAAGCGCACCCGATCCTGCTTCACCTGACGTGAAGGAAGAGGGTGCATTCTATTTATGGACTTCAGCAGAAATTGATCGGCTTCTGGGTCCCCCCGATGCGGAGATTTTCAAGTACCGGTTTGGGGTGGAACTCAACGGTAACGCACTGCGCGATCCGATGCAGGTGTTTTCCGGGAAAAATATTTTGTTCGTCTCCCATTCTCTTGAAGAAGTCATCGGGCGTTTCGGTAAATCTTCTGCCGAGGTTGACGCCATTCTGAACTCTGCACGGAGGAAACTCCTCGATGCCCGCAATAAGCGACCGAGACCTCAGCTTGACGACAAGGTCATAACCGCCTGGAACGGGCTCATGATCTCTGCTTGTGCGAGGGCATTCCAAATTCTGGGCGACGATCAGTTCCTTCAAGCCGGAAAAGATGCCGCGAACTTCATTCTCCAGCATTTGTATGATGCATCTTCTCATCGGCTCCTCAGACGTTTTCGCGAGGGTGATGCACGGTTTGACGCGGGACTCCAGGATTATGCTTTTCTCGTATCTGCGTTGCTCGATCTGTACGAATCATCGTTCGAGCTCCACTGGTTCGAGCAAGCCGTTGCTCTTACCCGTTCGCAGATCGGGCTCTTCGAAGACAGCGTGAGCGGCGGCTTCTTCGATTCGCCAGCGTCCGAAGAAACACTGCTATTCAGGAGCCGGGATGACTACGACGGCGCTGAACCGACAGGAAATTCTGTGACCGTCCTGAATCTTCTTCGGATTTCTGAAATGACCGGAGAAACAGAATGGAGGTCCAGGGCTGAAAGGGCGATCTCTGTGTACGCTGCCAGGCTTCAGTCTGTGCCCGATGTCCTGGCGCAAATGCTCTGCGGCATTGAATGGTTGCTTTCTTC
>Ga0335079_10003304_pt1 | contig 18634 bp, 11 predicted proteins | sample Lox_Sample_33_FD_206719 | JGI IMG/M metagenome (GOLD analysis project Ga0335079, IMG submission 206719) | Soil microbial communities from Loxahatchee National Wildlife Refuge, Florida, United States - Lox_Sample_3.3 | ecosystem: Environmental > Terrestrial > Soil > Wetlands | place: USA... | reverse complement strand
TGTGTCGACTCCTCCCGGCCCACCGCGGTAGATCTCGCGATTACAAGCCTCAGCCGATCTTGGCGACCAGTTCCCGGATCTTCGCCGCTTGATCCTCGCTGGGATGATTGGCCAGCGCCTCTTCGAGTTCCTTCCGCGCTCCGGCTTTATCCCCGGTCTCCACGAGCGCCATGCCCAGATGAAACCGGTAGGTGGGATTGCCCGGATACTTCTGCACCAGGCTGTCGAAGCTCCGGACCGCGCTGTCCAGCATTTTCTTCTTCAGGTAGACATAGCCGATCGTGTCGGAGAAATCCGGCTGGCCTGGGAACTTTTGAACAGCGCGCTGGGCAAGACTCAGAGCCTGGTCCAAATCGCCACCCGTTTCAGCAAGGAGAAATGCCAGATTGTTCATAGCCGCAAAGTTGTCCGGATGCGATTTCAGCAGGCTTCCGTATTGTGTCTTGGCCTCGTCGCTGCGGCCGGCTTTAGCTAGCGCGATGGCCAGCAGGAAACTTGCGGTCGCATCGTTGGGAGACATGGCCTGCGCTTCGCGATACACGGCGATCGCGTCGGCGTGATCTCCCTTGAGTTCAAAAATCTCCCCGAGGCGCACGCGAAACAGAATGGACTTCGAATGGCTGGCAACCAGTTTTTTGAATTCCGCTATCGCCAGATCGTATTGCCCGGCCGCGGCCGCCGTGCTGGCTAGCTGCTCCCGCAGCATCAGCGAGTCCGGCGACCGCTCCAAAGCGCCGTTCAACAATGCAATGGCCTTCTGGAACTGCCGCTCGGCGGAAGATGTTGCGGCCAGCCCTGCGACGGCTCGTGGGTCTTTCACGCCAAGTTTCCCGAATATCTCTTCAGCCTCCTGATATTTTTTTTGCGAGATCGCCAGGAGTCCCAACCCCAGCCTGGGTTCCCGGTACTGTGGAAACTCGCTGATCAGTTGAGTGAATTCGACGCGCGCCTGAGCCTGGTTGCCTGTGGCGCTCAAAGCCAGAGCGTGCAGCATTCGGACTCGGGGATCTTTTGGCTGTGTCTTCAGTATCTCGGAGGTTTGCTGCAACGCGTCGCTGGCCCGGTGCTGGCTCAGGCTGACGGCTGCCAGCTGATATCGCGCCTGCACAAAGTCCTTACGCTTCGCGACCGCTTCCTGGAACTGGCTGCGTGCCGCGTCCAGGTCGCCCTTCAGGAGGTTGCCTTCACCTAGTCGAAACCACAGCGCGGCGTCTTCCGGGTGCAGTTTTGCAAGAGCCTGCAGTTCGCTCAAGGCTTTGTCTACGTCTTCCGGCTGGCGGCTGTCCAGCCAAAGGTTGGCCCGCACGCGCCGCGCTTCCTCGTCTTTGGGCTGCTCCTTCAAAATTTGTTCGACGATTTCGAACGCCTCACCCTTCTTCCCTTGAGCCAGTAACGCATCCGTGATTCGCTTTCGAGACACGATGCTGTCCTGCGGATTGCCTCGCTCCGCCTCCTGGTAGTGCCGGACAGCCTCCGGGAAGTCGCGAATTTTCATGTAGAAGTCACCGGCCTGAAGCTGGGCCTTTGGGAAATCCTTCGGGTCATCCAGTATCCTTTGCAGCGTGCTGTTCATTTCGTCTAGTTTGTGGACCCGGTAGTAATGAAGGGCAAGTTGAAAGGTGTACTCCGCTTGTTTGGGATTGTTGCTCGCCTTGGCCTTCAAGATATTCTCGGCCTCGGCAATCCGTTTCGCATCAAAGTACCAGGTGTACAGCGCGTCGTAAATAGGACCGTAAGTCTTGTCTCGCGCGGCCAGGTTCAGCGCCAGAGTTTCCGCTTCCTGAGACTGGCCATTCTGATACAAGGTCTGCGCCAGGACTGTCGTAAGATTTGGTTCGGAAGGCTTGGCCTCGAGCGCCTTCCGGAACATAGCGATAGCCTCCTCGGGCTTCCGGTCGGTCAGCGCGAGGAACCCCTTGAATTTCAGGCCTTCGAAGGAACTCGCGTTCTTAGCCAGGAGTTGTTCCGCCAACTGCGTGGTGCGGTTGTAAAGCGCTACCGGGCGATGTGGGTCGGTCAGATAGGCCTTCAGGCAAAGATCACCCAGCTTCTCTTTGGCATCGTCATTGCTGGGGAGCAGTTCTACCGCTCGAGATAACTCGGTGTAGGCCTGCTTGGCATAGCCCTGCTTCAGCGCCACCAATCCTAGCCGATAATGCGCCTCACCAAATTGAGGATCTCTCTGCAGCGCCTTGCGGTAATTGATGGATGCATCCGCGTATTTACCCGCTTCGAAGAGCTTATTTCCAGCAGTGACGTAGCTCTGCTTGGTCTGGCAACCCGAAAACGCCAGGAGAGCGGACATCACAATCCAAATCCCCGATGAGCGCTTCATATTTCGATTTTCTCATTCGATTCCGTCAAGGGCAAAAGGTGAGGCAACCGCGGATGGAGTTGGATGTGTGTCTGCGCGCCGCATCAGGCGCGCCGTACTGCTGCTTTCCGGCACGCCATTTCATTCCGAAACCAGGCGATGGTTCTGGCCAGACCGTCCTTCAGTGAGACCCGCGCGCGAAATCCGAAGAACTGCTCGGCCCGCGTGGTATCGAGCCGGCGGCGAGGCTGGCCGTTCGGCTTGGCCGTGTCCCAGACAATCTGTCCTTGGTACTCGCACAGCCCGGCGGTCATTTCGGCCAGATCGCGAATCGAGATCTCATCGCCGCTGCCCAGGTTGACCGGCTCCTGGCCGTCATAACGCTGGGCCGCCAGCGCCAGGCCCTGCGCCGCGTCATCCACAAAGAGAAACTCCCTCGTCGCAGAGCCGTCTCCCCAACACGCCACGGTTGGCGCGCCGCTTTGCTTGGCCTCGAGAAACTTGCGGATCAGGGCGGGAATTACATGCGAAGAGGTCAAGTCCGTGTGATCGCCGGGCCCGTAGAGATTCGCCGGCATCAGGTAAATGGCATTCATCCCGTACTGTCGCCGGTATGCCTGGCACTGCACCAGCAGAGCCTTCTTGGCAATCCCATAGGGCGCGTTGGTTTCCTCCGGATATCCCTCCCACAGCGCTTCTTCGCGAAATGGCGTTGCCGTGACCCTGGGATACGAGCACACCGTACCCGTCACAATCGTCTTTTCCACGCCGCCGCGGCGGGCATATTCTATGAGCTGAATTCCCATGATGGCATTCTCATAGAAGAAACGGCCCGGATTGTCGCGATTCGCGCCGATGCCGCCCACCACCGCCGCCAGATGAAACACGATTTCCGGGTTCGCGCGCACGAACAACTGCTCCACGCCATCGATGGTGGTGAGATCGTATTCCCTTCGCCTGGGAACAAACACCTGGCTGCAACCGAGCCGCCGCAGATAGCCCACCAGGGCGGTGCCCAAAAAACCGGCTCCTCCCGTTACGCAAATTCTTTTCCTGGACAAATCCTGCATCGGAGTCACAACGCGGTTCTGGCGAACGCCCGCGGGTTGCCTTCCAGTTGCAGTTTCAATTGCTCCGTCTCCGCATCCACCATCCGGCGCACCAGGCCCTCAAATCCCACGCGATGATGCCAGCCCAATACGCGCCGGGCCTTGGCGGGGTTGGCGCACAACGAATCCACTTCGGCAGGCCGGCAATAGCGGGCATCGAATCGCACGTGCTTCTGCCAGTCCAGTCCCACATGCGCGAAAGCCTGTTCCGCGAATTCGCGCACGGAATGAGTCTCGCCGGTGCCGATGGCGAAATCCTCCGGCTTGTCGAGTTGCAGCATCATCCACATGGCTTCCACATATTCCCTGGCGTAGCCCCAGTCCCGGCGGGCATCCAGATTGCCTAGATACAGGCTGTCCTCCAGACCCATGCGGATGTGGGCGACTGCCCGCGCAATTTTGCGCGTTACGAAGGTCTCTCCCCGGCGCGGCGACTCATGGTTGAACAGAATCCCGCAGCAGGCGAACATGTCATAACTTTCGCGATAGTTGACCGTGCAGGAATGCGCGAACAACTTGGAACAGGCGTACGGGCTCCGCGGATGGAAGCGTGTCTCCTCGCTTTGCGGGGCGGGTGCGGCGCCGAACATCTCGCTGGAAGAAGCTTGGTAAAAGCGAGCCTTGATCCCCGTCTGCCGGACCGCCTCCAGCAGCCGCAGCGCGCCGGTGGCGGTGATGTCCGCCGTGTATTCGGGAATGTCGAAACTCACCCGCACGTGGCTTTGGGCGGCCAGATTATAGATCTCCTCGGGCCGGATATCGTAGAGCAGTTTCCACAAACTGCTGGCATCGCTCAGATCGGCGAAGTGCAGGAAGAACCGGTTGTCGTGCTTATGCAGGTCCGCATAGATTCCGTCGACCCGGCCGGTATTGAAGCTGCTCGAGCGGCGTTTCAAGCCATGAACCTCATACCCTTTTTCTAGTAGAAACTCCGCCAGGTACGAACCATCCTGCCCGGTAACACCCGTGATAAACGCTCGTTTCATTCTCGCTGCGAAGCATAGTGCTCACACCAGGCATTCTTTCTCTGAAGCAATCATTGTGTGTTGCCTGTCGCCACCGTGGGGACTCACGACTTCGTTCTACGCTTGCAGCGGGGTCTCCATTCGTTACCGGCGAACTGAATCATTATCAGGCCAGAGGCGTACGGGCTGAGTGCGGGATGAGCACGCTGATCGGCTGGGGGATGCCCACGGTTCGGGCGAATCCGCGCAATCTCTCAATCATCGGCATGGTCAATCCCTCGCCTTTCGGCAGCAGCAGGACTCCCTTATTGGTGCAGATATCCTGGTTGGCCACCATGGTGGTATTGAGCTCATTGACCCGGAGCATCACCACTCTGCGCTCGACCGCTCCGACTTCCGCGGTTTCCAGCGCTTCCAGCAGACGGGAGTTGAACACGCCCGCCTGGCGCATCCATTCGATCGCGTCGCGGCGGGTTTTTCCAGTGCTGCCCAGCCGCTCGAATTCCAGAGCGGTCCGAAGGATCGCCGTGCCCACGGCAACCACATCTCCAGACTCGAATAGGGCATCCAGGCGCTCCTCCATCCGTGGAGGGCTATCCTGGTTTCGAATCATGCGGGCCACCGTCTCCAGCCGGGGAATATTCTCCAGTAAGCGTTCGGCTACGGCCGGATGAGAGGAGAACACGGCCTGCTCGTCGGCCGAAAGCTTCTGGTGAGTGGCCACCTTATCCAATACCTGCTGCGGCACGGTGATATACCCCAGCTGGCATAGCATGGCCGCGAGCTCGAATTCCCAGACGCGACGCAATCGCAGGCGAGTCGCCATGTGGGTGGCGTATCTCCGGACCAGGCAGGCGTGGCTGAACGCGCCCGGACTCACCAGGCTGAGCACCTCGGTCAGAACCTTGATGCTTCCATGGAGCGTCTTTTCCAATAGTTCACGCTCGGAGGTAACCAGACGGTGCTGTTCGAGCGCGCACTCCAGCGCCGCCGTCAGCACCTCGGCGGGGCATGGCTTGGTGAGAAAGCGGAAGATGCTGCCCTCATTCACCGCGGCAATCGCCGTGTTGAGGTCCGCCTGTCCGGTCAGCATCACGCGGACCGTATCCGGATTTGCGTGTTTGACTTCCGTCAGAAACCGGATGCCGTTCATGCCGGGCATGCGGTAATCGGACACCACTACCGCGAAGGGCCCGTTTTGCCTTACGGTTCGCAATCCTTCTTCCGGGTCCGACGCCGTCCGCATATGGAATCGTGTGCATAGCTGCCGCTCGATGGCCTGCAGGATTTTCGGTTCGTCGTCGACAAAGAGGATCTGCTGCGTCATGTCGCGTCTCGTTCCGAACGTTGCTCGTGGGCGATGGACGACCAGGCCTCTACGGCATCGGCCACTCCTACCCGGGTCAGGTAGGCGGTGTCCAGCGGAACGCCGGCGCCGGGCAAATCGTTGGGGAGGCTGTCTTCCAGCATATTGGCCACGTACACCGCCGTCAGGGGCGCAAAACCATCGGCAGGACAACCGGAAGGATTGTGATGGAACGCCACGGCTTCCACCACCGGATCGGGCAAGCCCCACAGCCAGAGCAGGTAGCCGCCCACCTCGGCGTGCGTCGTGCCAAAGGTCTCCCGTTCGGCCTCAGCGATCGTTCCTTTTCCCGTCGCTACGGCGTTCAGCACCCGATCGTATTTGTCCGGGTGATTGCAGACGAGCACCAGTTGTCCCACGTCGTGCAATAGCCCCGCCACAAACGTATCATCCAGGAATTGTTTCGAGACCTTTTGGGATTTGGCGATTTCCCGCGCCATCGCCCCCACTACCGTGCTGTGCCGCTGCAGGCCCTCAATCGAAAACCATGGGCACTTCAATACATTGAAGGCCGAAAAAGCGGAGGCGGACAGGGCCAGAGCTTTGATGGTGTCGACGCCCAGAAACATCACCGCCTCTTCCGGACTCGTGAGGTGCCGCCGGAGTCCAAAGAACGAGGAGTTCACCAGTTGCAGAACCTTCGCCGTCATCCCCATGTCCTTGGCCAGAATCGACCCGATCTGTTGCGCCGATGCTTCGGGAGATCGCAAAACCTGAATGATTTCGCTATAAATAGCGGGCGTGCTGGGCAAGCAGGCCGTGCCTGAGATCAAAGCCCGCAGCGCCGGGTCCACCAACACATCACGGAGGGCAAAGGCGCGGTCCAGCGTGACTCTGAGCACCTCCGGATCGCAAGGCTTGGAGAGGTACTGGTGGGCAATCATGGCCGCTTGCACGCGCAGGTCCTGTTCCCACGTGCCGGAAAGGATCAGCCGTACCATTTGCGGATAGAGCCGCGCCACCTCGTTGAGCAGCGCCGCTCCGTCCATGCCCGGCATCCGCAGATCGGCCACGATCACGTCGAAGCTGGAAGCCGCCAGCATCTGGAGCGCTTCAGCACCACCACCGGCAAACTCCATTTGCCACTCATCGCCGTAGGGGAATAACAGGCGCTTCAGGCCATCCAGAACCTTCCGCTCATCGTCGACAAAGAGAATGCTCTTCACTAAAGCCCAACCGGGGTGGGGAAGGCCGTGCGGCCATAGCCCTTTTCATTCATCGGCTTGGCGGAGCTCGGACTTTACCTTCAAGCGTTCAAGTTAGGAGCCCGCCCTGCCGATGAAGCCATTGATGAGCCATCGTCCCGGCGATCACGCGCCTACGCGAGGCGTCTGGCCCGCCGTCACGCTCTTAGTCTCGTTTGCGGGCGTTTTGCTGATCCGCCAATTCCAGTGGCAAGCCGGCCGCGAGCTGCACACCGTGCTGGAAACGATAGCGACCGTGCTGGCGCTCATGGCGGGCGTGATCGCTATCATGCGCTATTACGCGCGCAAGACGCCGGAATATCTTCTGCTTGGCTGCGCGTTCCTGGGGACGGCGCTGTTCGACGGCTTTCATGCCGTCATTACCTCCTCGTGGTGTAAGGGCGGCACGCTCTCACCGCTCGGGGCCATTACATCCTGGAGCGGGCTCGTCTCTCGCTTTTACCTATCCTCCGTGATGTGTTCGAGCTATCTGATCTCGATTCGAAAAAGATCCCATCGCGCCAGGTGGCAAATCAACGAGAACGCGGTTTACCTGCTCGTAGGTTGCTGGACCTTCTGCAGTTTTCTGTTCCTTTCCCTCTTTCCCCTCCCTTACGCCTATTCCACTCACGCGATCGTTTTCCGTCCTGGCGTCATGGTCTCCGGACTCCTGTTTGGCGTGGCCGCTCTGGGGTTCGGGCAGAAGCGCGCCCGGGTGGACCAAGACTTGAGGTACTGGCTGCTGCAGTTCCTCGTTTTGTCGGCATCGAGCGATTTGCTCTATATGTCGTTTTCGGCCAACTTATACGACTTAAGGAATTGCGCCGCTCACGGCCTGAAGATCCTCTCTTATCTCTTCGTGCTGGGCGGATTGTCCAACAGCGTATTCTTCACTTACCGGCGAGAGGCGGAGTCCCGTAGGCGCCTGGAAGAAGTCTATCGCTCGCTGACGGCGGAGGCCGACGAGCGCGAGCGGACCGAGGAGCAGTTGCTGCAAGCGCAGCGCGACCTGGAGGCGCGCGTGGAAGCCCGCACCGCCGACCTGGAGGCGCAGGGGCGGCAACTCCGGGCGGCGCACTCCGAGATGGAATTGTTTTTGACCTCCATCCCCTCCATCCTCATTGGGTTGGATGCGGCAGGCCACATCACGCGCTGGAATCCGACCGCTTCCGAGGTCTTCGGAATCCCCTATCCTGACGCCCTCGGACGAACTTTCGCCGGCTGCGGCATCCGATGGGTGCATCCCCACATAGAGGCGGAAATCGCGCGCTGGCTGCACAGCGAAACCCTCCTGCGGTGCGATGATCTCGCCTACGAGAAAGACGGGGAAACGCGTTCCCTGGGCCTCACGGTGCGTCCGATTCTCTCCCTGCAAAAGGAAGCCGCCGGATTCATCATTACGGGAGCCGACATCACCGAGCGCAAAATTACGGAGGCCGCTCTTTCTCATCTGGCTGCGATCGTGGAGTCCGCCGAGGCTTCCATTCTCAGCGCGAAACTGGACGGTACTTTGCTGAGTTGGAACGCGGGCGCCGAACGCCTCTATGGGTATTCCGGGGAAGAAGTCAAAGGCGCCAACCTTTTGCTCGTGGTGCCGCCGGATGGGCAGGAGGTGGCCGTCAATCTGTGGCGAAGGGTCGCGCGGGGAGAAAGCATCCGGCACTTTGAAACCGTGCGCCTGACGAAAGACGGGAGGCGGGTCGATGTCCTGCAAACCCTTTCGCCGATCCGCGATGCCGCCGGCCAGATCATTGCCGTGTCCTCCATCGCCGCCGACATTACGGAGCGCAAACTCCTGGAGCGCCAGCTGGTCCAGGCGCAAAAGCTGGAGTCCATCGGGCAGCTCGCCGCCGGCATCGCGCACGAAATCAATACGCCCATCCAGTACGTGGGCGACAACATCCGATTTCTTCGCGACTCCTTTACCCGCCTGGAGCTATTGCTCGCTGGCTACGACCGGCTGCTGGCATCCTTGCGGCGCGAATCGCCCGCAGCGCAGTTCCTGACCGAGATTGATGCCCTCGCCAAGGCCACGCGCGTCGACTACCTGCGCACAGAGATCCCGAAGTCCGCTGCCGACTCCCTGGACGGGGTGGAGCGCGTCGCACAGATCGTGCGCGCCATCAAGGAATTCTCCCATCCCGGATCCACCGAGAAAACCCCGTTGGACATCAATCATGCGATTGAAAGCACGGTCCTGGTATCCCGGAATGAATGGAAATACGTCGCTGAGCTGACCCTGGATCTGGATCCCGAATTGCCCCCGGTCCGTTGCGTCCCCGGAGAGTTTAACCAGGTCATCCTGAACCTGATCATCAACGCCGCCCACGCCATCGCCGACGTGGTTTCGGCCCGGCCGGGCGTCAAGGGAACGATCACCATTAGCACACACCGCGATGGAGACTATGCCGAGATCCGAATCAGCGATACCGGCACCGGAATCCCGGAAGAGGCGCGACCCAGCATCTTCAACCCCTTCTTCACCACCAAGGCGGTAGGTAAAGGCACGGGCCAAGGGCTGTCCATTGCGCATAACGTCATCGTGCAGAAACATGCCGGCGCAATCACGTTTGAGACCGAAATAGGGGCGGGCACCACATTCCAAGTCCGCCTGCCCATCGGCGCGGGCGCTGAAGACTCTCCTCCCGTCCTTGAACCGGCAGCGGAATACGGATAGACGCCGGAATCTGAAGAGTTAACCCGCCATCGAACTTTCGCGCGCCCCCCCCGTTCCTTCGCCGGAGTTCCACTATTTAAGGGCGCGGGCCGTCCCCGATGGGTATCCGTACGATGAAAGTTGTGCCGCCGCCCACTTTTGTATCGAACGCGATAGTGCCGCCGTGTTTCTGCACGATGACGTTATGCGCAATGGACAACCCTTGGCCCGTGCCCTTGCCCACTTCTTTGGTGGTGAAAAATGGATTGAATATGCTCGCCCGGTTCTCTTCCGCGATTCCGGTGCCCGTATCTCGCACCCGGATCTCGGCATAGTCGCCATCGCGGCGCGTGCTCACCGTGATGGTCCCCTTGGTCTCCGGTTTGCCGCCCACCATATCGCCGATGGCGTGGGCGGCATTGATGATGAGATTCAAGATCACCTGGTTAAACTCTCCGGGCACGCACTGTACCAGGGGCAGGTCCGGATCGAGGTCTGTCTCGAGTTCGGCGACATATTTCCATTCATTCCGCGACACCAGCGTCGTGCTGGCAATGGCGCGATTCAGGTCGACACGCGTTTTTCCCGAGGCGCCCGGGTGGGAGAATTCCTTGATGGCCCGCACAATCTCCGCCACGCGCGCGATTCCGTCGAGCGAGTCCTCGATGGATTGCGGGACCTCGGCGAGCACGTGGCGCAAGCGGGTCGCCTGAATGAGTGCCAGCACGTCCGTCACCAGCGGAGCCAAGTCTGCCCCGCTCTGCAGGGCGCCCAGCAGTCGCTCATAACCCTGCAACACGCGGCCCAGCCTGCTGAATGCATCCCGAAGAAATCTCGCGTTATCCCCGACGTACTGGATGGGCGTATTGATCTCGTGGGCGATGCCGGCCGCGAGCTGCCCGATGGACTCCAGTTTCTGCGCCTGGGCCAGTTGCCGCTCCAGGAACTTGCGCTCGGTAATGTCCGATGTAATGGCACAAGCTCCCGTAATGTTTCCTGCGGCATCATGGAGCGGCGACACCGTGATCAGCACGTTGATCCGTTCCCCGCCCTTCTTGACACGTACCGTCTCAAGATGCTGAATGCACTCTCCCTTACGCACTTTCGCGAGTAGGTCCTCCTTTTCATGCATACGTTCCGGCGGCGCGGTGACGGACAAACCCAGGAGTTTGATTTCCTCGAGCGAGTAACCATAGATGCGCTCGGCAGCCGCGTTCCAGGTCAAGACTTTGCCGTCCAGGCTCGCGCTGCTGATGGCGGCTTCGGAGGATTCCACAATGGCCGCCAGGTGCGAAAGAGCCGCTTCCGTGTTTTTGCGCTCCGTGATGTCGCTCAATACACCGATGAACTCGTAAGGCTCGCCCTCCACACTCCACAGAACGGTGCCGCGCGCCGACCAGTGCCGGATCGCGCCATTCTTGTCGACGATCCGGTATTCCTGGCGATACGGTTCGTGAGTCTCCAGATGATCTTGAATGGCCGCCATGACCCGGCCGCAGTCGTCAGGATGAAGCATGCGCCGGAACTCGTCAAAGGTTCGCGGCGCATCTTCCGGAGACGCGAGCATGCGTTCGAGGGCGCCGGATGCGCCGATCTGGTTGGTACGCAGGTCCCATGTCCAGACCACGTCGCTGCCGTTCTCCGCAGCGATGCGGAACCGCTCCTCCGAGACGCGGAGCGCCGCCTCAGCCCGTTTGCGCTCGATGCCCGCAGCCAGCCGCTTAGACCCTGACTCGAGGGACTTTAGACCGTCTCCAGCCAGCGGCTTACGCGCGAACACCGCCGCGACTCCCATCAGCCGATTCTCGACGATGAGAGGGTATCCGGCGAAAGCTACCATGCCCTCCCGGCGCGCCCAGTCCTGGTCCGCCACCTCGGGATCGCCCAGGACCGCGTCAGTGACATGCGGCCGTCGCTGCTCCGCGATGCGCGCGATACCTGCCGGCACGCGGGCGTTAGCGGCACCTACGTCCGCGCCCATACCGGCGCTGGCCTGAAGTTCGAGCAGGTTCTCGCCCTCGCGCAGCGTCCAGATTTGAGCCACGGCTACATCCAGGTGCCGGACGATCACATCCGCGCAGCGATGCAGTGTCGTTTGCAGGCTATCGCCTTGGGTGAGCGCGATGCCAAGATCCGCCGTCAGGTCCAACTCTGCCGCCATATCGTTGAAGGCCACGCTCAGATCGTAGATTTCCTCCAGGCTGGTAACCGGCGCCCGCTGCGAAAGATCGCCCGCCGCCACTTTCCGGGTGAAGCCCACCAGGTCATTGAGCGGCTTCAAGATCCTGCGGAGTTGAATATAGTGGACCGCGAGGATCAGCATCAAAGCCACGACGGCAACCATCAGGCCGTTTACCACCGTGTGAGCGAGCAGAGTCCGCTGCTTGGCCATGGAGAATCCCACGCGCACCACCCCCAGGCTGGCGCCCTTGGCTCGAGGAATCTCCCAGTCGAGAACCTGAGCATCGGCAGGCGCGGAAACGGGCTTCGCCATATCGATAAACTTTCGATACGCCGGTGGGCCCTCAAAAATCGCCGCCGAATTGCCGGAGCCTGCGGCCGGGCTCCGAGGAATGGCCGTCGCCGGGAAACCGGGGCGGGCCGACTCCGCCAGCACATCGCCGTAGGCATCCGTGATGACTACGTAGAGCAAGTCTTCGCTCGATAGCGCCGTGACGCAGGTGCGCTGCAGTTCCCACCGGTTCCGCACCAGGATCGGCAGTTCGCTTTGACTGGCTAGAAGTTCGGCTAATAACCCGGCGCGCGCTTCCAGTTGGCCTTGCAAGGCAGAGCGCTGCGTGAGAGAAAACAGAACCGCCAGGCACATGACCGACGTCCCGACTAGAAGGATGTTCGCGGCAAGCGCCCGCTTGAGCAGGCTATGGCGGCGTACTGGCTGGACCGGTTTCATTGGAAGAACCGAGAAATCGTCAGCGTCTCGCGGCGGCACCCGTACCACCGCCCGAGAGCGGAGGACGCTCTGTTAGGGTTCAAGCCTCACCCAGCGCCGGATACGAGAATGGCCGCTCCCACAGACACAACTTCGGGCGCTTCCGCCGCCTAAGCGACCTACCTGATGTTGTATCGGCGGATTCGAGCCAACTCTGCATAACTGTCTGGGCCAAAAGGGGCCTGCGTGTACGCAGCCACCGTCTTCCTCTCGGCACTCCTGCTCTTTCATCCCCAGCCGATGGCCGGCCCACCCAAGCTTTCGCACTTTGGCCGACGACTTTTCGAGTCATGATGCCCCAATTGGCGCGAAGTGCAGCAGCGATAACCTTCGGCGATACCCATCGATAACATTGCCAACCGCGGGCTGAGCGGTTACAAGAGGAACATCCCCAGCCGGGCAACGGCTGAGGCGGATCCACAAGTCATGGCCGAGCCATCACCAGCGCCTTTCCTGAAATTCGAGGAGGGAGACGGGCGGGAGATCCCGCTGATCTCCGGCAACGTCTGGAAGATCGGTCGTGGCGAGCAGAATGCCATCGTATTGATCCACGACCAGGTGTCGCGGAACCACGCCATGATCCAACAACTGGACGATGGCGAGTTTTATCTCATCGATATGGACAGCCGCAACGGCTCGTTCCTCAACGGGCAGCGGCTGACGGCGCCGGCCGCTCTGCGGGATGGCGATCGCCTTTCGTTTGGAAAATCGCGCCTCTGCTTCCGCAACCCGGCGCGAGCGGCCACCGGCCCCTCATCCGGCGCTCCGGCGCTGGGACCCGACGCGGGGTTGTTCCAGCAAGCCACCGTTTCAGTGCTGGTGGTGGATATTCGCGGATTTGCCGAACTGAGACAGCAGCTCGAACCCGAAGTGCTGAGCAAACTGCTGAATACGTGGTATGCCGAAGCCGATCGCATCATGCGCCACTATGGCAGCACGGCAGAGAAGCACGTCGGCGACGCGGTGATCGCGGTCTGGACGCACGGTGCCAAAGGACAGGAACAAATGGAGATCCTCCGCATCCTCCGTGCCGTCGACGAGATCGCCCGGGTCACAGCCGGTTTGGACCAGGCGTTCATCCTCGAGGCACCTCTGCGCATCGGCGCGGGCGTGCACACGGGCTTGGCCACCGTGGCTAGCAACGCCAGTGGAAGAGCCGTCAGCGATTTTACGACCCTGGGCGACGGCGTGAATGCCGCGCTCGCGCTCGAGTCTTCTGCCAAGGAACTGGAAACCGATCTGGCGCTCGGAGCCTCCACCATGGACTACGGATCCCCGTGGCCCGCGGCGGTCCCGTATTTTCGACCGTCTGAGACGACACTGGAAGGCCGCGATGCGCCCGTCAAGACCTGGCACACCTCCTTCACGAACCTGCGCCAGTTTCTCGCGGAGCACCGCGAGGACCTGGTCAAAGCGACTACCGGCCGCACATATCCGGCCGATAAACGTTCGCCCCTGCACCCCGGCCGATGACCCGGTGACCTTTGCGTTCCTTCCTGTCGACGCAGGCGCCTCGCATCCATCGTGTAGTTCCAGTACCCAGAGTACCCGCGGCTCTCGCCATTAGCTGAAACCACTAGATTGCCTCCGAGCCTCGCCGCACCGAACGACAGTGCTAGCAATACTAGTGACTCAATTGGTACTTTCTCGACGCGCACAGTCTTGTGTACACGTTAATACAGTGGCACGATTGTAGCGGTTCGGCGCACACCGCCGAAACAACCCGAAAAGGAGAACAAAGTTTCCCATGCTTACAAGGCTCTGGAAATCCGCCGGGAGTGCCCGAATGATCTGGGGGCTCTTCGCGGTCGCAGTAATTCTGTGTCTGACTTCGACTGGCTTCGCCCAGTCAACCGCGAGTGAAGGTACCTCGGACGCCTACTACCTTGGCTACTACGGCAACGCCAATATGGGCTTTCCGACCGCGGAAGTGAATATCGTGAACCCCGGTTCCACGGGCGGCTATTCGGCATTCGATCCGACGGCGCCGGGACCATACGGTGATCTGTGCGCGAACGTCTATGTGTTCACTTCAGATCAGGAGATGGTGGAGTGCTGCAGCTGCTTCATCAGCCCCAATGGCCTTCGCACGTTGAACATCGATGTGGATCTGACGTCCAACCCTCTGACCAGCACGCCGCCTCACGCCGGTCTGATCAAGATCGTCTCTTCGGACATCGACTCTTCCGAAGGTGACGGTGCATGTCAAGGCGTTTCCACCAACCCTGCCGGAAAAGCTGAGTTTACAGACGTCGCCGGTGAACCCTATTACCCAGAGGGCTCGCTGCGGACCTGGAGCACTCACATTCGCCAGACCCAACCCAGCTTGTTCACATTGACGGAAGCATCTTTCCGCAAAGCTGACATCGGTCGCGAAAGCTATGGCGACGAAAGCCGGGATGGCAGTTCGGAACTTAGGAAGTTGCAGCAACAGTGCCACTTCATCGCTCTCAATGGCAGCGGTCACGGGCACTGCACGTGTGGCGTTGGTGATTGAGCCGACCCCAATTATTAGGAAAAGGAGAGTTTAGACATGCTTACAATAAAACGAATCGTTTTAGCGCTCGTCGCCGTCACGCTCACGTGTCTGGTTCCTCTGGCCTTCGGGCAGGATTCCGTATTGTCCGTCGAAGGAAGTGGAGCCTACAACGTTGGCTATTACGTCAATACCAATATGGGCTTCCCGGATGCACAGATGCACGTTGCCAACCCGGGTTCCACCGGTGGATTTGGGTCCGGTGATCCCACGACCGTAGCCGGTGGCGATCTGTGCGCAAATATCTACGTCTTCACGCCGGACCAGCAACTGGCCGAATGCTGCAGCTGCAAGGTGACCCCGAATGGAATGCAGGGGTTCAGTCTGGCTACTGATCTAACCAGCAATCCGCTCACTCCGATCGCTCCCCACTCCGGGGCCATCAAGATCGTCTCCTCTTTCGGCGGCGGTCGTCGTGGCGCTGGTTTGCCTCCCACGGTTGATACCTCCAGCTCGCGCCAATTCTGCGACGCCGGCTCGGACTATTGGCCGCAAGGCCGGCTGGAATCATGGGTTACCCATGTTCGGCCGTTAGGCACGCCCGCTTTCACCGTAACTGAAATCGACTTCCAGTCCGCGCAGTTGAGCTATTCGGAACTGAAGAAGTTGGAACAACAGTGCTACGCGATCGAGGCCAATCCGAGCAACGGCGGCCTGGGCAGCGGGCATGGTGTTTGCACCTGCGACCCCAAGAAAGGGACATAGTTAGACTAGCAGTAGAAACCAGGAAGGCACCGAGCCACCGTGAGTGGCTCGGACCTCCTGGGAACAGCAGGCGAGCGACAAAGGGGTCTGCCCTCTAATGGGAAAACGGTCTGAAGTGCAGACAGATTCACCCGGTCCTTCTCCTCACCTGCTGCTCCCAGGCGGGACTACCCGCCCCCCCGTCCACCGAGATTCGGTAAGTTTCTAATCCCCCCACAGAATTCACGGCACCAGCACTCCCCGCGCCGCTTGCCTTGCAGTCAGGTTTCAGGTTTCTCCCGTCCAGTCGTCACCGCGCTGGCTCACAGGCTTGAGATCCCGGCGAGCGTTGCGGCTAGCGCCTTGCGAAATTGTTCCGGTGTTTCGACATCGAACAACAGCGGCGCGAGCGGCTTTAACGTGGGCTCGAGCTGGTCGACTTGAGTCTCGCGCCGAGCCGGCGGCGGTAAACCGGGACGCATGCGCCGCGCGCGAGCAGCGGCTGGAACCGGAGTCGCCGGCGGAACAATGCGAGGATGATAGCGGATATAGAACACGCGGCAATCCGGTTGGGGCGCGAGGCGAATGGGCTGCAGGTCTTCTCCCGATTCAAATTCCATGGGGCGGCTAAGCACGATCAGAACGCGTGCGACGGGCGGCGTGCCGGGTAACTTCGCCGTCGCCCCAGCCCCCATTCGCCGGCTCACCTCCGCCTCAAAGAACTCGGCCTTATGATGGCGATCCTCGAGCGATTTCACATCGATCGTCCCGGCATCTGCCTCATTCAGCGAGCCTTTGAACGCGGGCCAGTCCAGAACGTGCATGTCTTCCTGGTGAAACATGACGCGGCGTCTTGCGAGATCGAGCAGGGCGACACTCAACGACCCGTTGCGGACAGCCATCTGTGAAATCACTTTAAGCGCGGGAAGCAAATCGTCCAGATTTCTTTCAGGAACCTGCTGCGAGCGCGAAAGCCGTTCGGAAGGCGTTGCGTTTACCAGTACAACGATTTGAACCGGACGCCGCGCCTCGGCAGGCAGATGCAACCGTCCGGCTACCGTGGGCAGGTACCAGCTATCCGGCGGTTCCGCATGAGGGATGAGCTCCACGGGCGGAAGGTCGCGCCAGGCGTCAGACAACGGATCGTTCTTCAGAGCGGGGACATGCAGCCTCTCTTGCTTCGCGCTGTGCTCTCCTGTCGCCGTATCAAACAGGGCAACCGCGACGCGATAGTCTCCGGGTAACACAAAAGCCGACTCCACGTAGGTCACGTTTTGGTTTCTGATTCCCTCTTCAATCTTCACCAGGTCGATGGTCACGTGGTCCTGGTAGAGCCGGTCCTCCTCGTCTTTCAGCCGAACAAAGATTACCCATTGCCCTTTTCCACGACGCTTGGCCAGCTCCGCCCCATCTATCTGGATCTCCACTTTGGCCAGCAATCGTTGATGCGTGGAGAGCTGGGGGTGGAGGACGTGCGCCGTCCACCGAATTTGGCTTTCATCGCCGCCCTGAAGCCACCGGTCGAAAGGAACTTTTGTGAATGCAGGGTCCAAAGAACCGCGCTGAGTGAATCCATGGGACGCGGTCGCCACGCTAAGTAGCACGAGCATCAACGTTCGAGCCACGAACATTCTCCCGCCGGTCCCGAACAGATCCGCGGGCGATTCCCCAGCGGACCCTGCATCGTGCCCGGCTCACCTCCCATTCTTGCTCAGCTTGCATCGGTGAAATCAATGCGCAGTCCGCCAATGCCGCGAGAGGACCACGATGTTCAACTGGGTTTCGAAGCCCGCGGACCAGTTGGAATCCACGGCTGAGACTACATCCGGCGATGGCTCTACTTCTTGTGGATGGGGGCGGCTGCGCTCCCGCCGATCAAGGCTGCCAACTGGCGGACGACATCGCGCATCGTCTCCGATTGGGCGCTTAACTGCTGGCCCGCGGCCGCGCCCTGTTCCGCGCTGGCCGCGGTCTTCTGGGTGACCTGCTCGATTTCGGAGATCGCCTTGGCCACCTGCTCAATGCCGCGCGCCTGGTCGTGGCTCCCGGCGCTCATCTCATCGACCAGGGACTTCACTTTTGCGGCGCTGCCGGTGATCGAGCCGACCGCCAGCGCCACCCGGTCCAGCCGAATCTTGCCGTCGTTGGCTTTGGCGATGGATTCCTCGATCAAGCCCGCCGTGTCCTGAGCCGCTTGCGCGCAGCGCTGTGCCAGATTGCGGACCTCATTGGCAACCACGGCGAAGCCCATTCCCGCCTCACCCGCCCGCGCCGCCTCTACGGCAGCGTTCAGCGCCAGAATGTTGGTCTGGAACGCGATTTCATCGATCACTTTGATGATCTTCGCGATCCTGGCGCTCGAGGCGTTGATCTCGTTCATCGACGAAACCATGTGGCTCAGAGTCTCGTTCGCTTCATTGACCTGTTGAACGGCCTGCGCCATGTTCCCGGCCGCCTGCCGTGAGTTTTCCGCATTTTTGCGGGTCATGGAGCTGATCTCTTCGGTGGACGCTGAAGTCTGTTGGAGCGAGGCCGCTTGCTCGGAAGCCCCTCGGGCCAGCGACTGGCTGGAAGCGGATACCTGGCGGGCGGCGTTGGCCGTCTGCGAAGACGCTTCACCCAGATCTTCCATGGACCGGTGCAGGACACCGTTCACGCCACGGACAATGTACCAGCCCATCCCCGCGCAGCACATCGCCGAGAATACGAGCAGCGTCAGCGTCCAGGCCTTCCCGCTTTGCGCCGAGGCCGATGCGATGGCCGCCGTCCGGCTGCCCTGCTGCTTCTCGAAGGCCACGGCTGCGTCAATCGCCTTTTGCACCTCCAGATACGCCGGCATCGTCTCGGTACGGAAGAGCTCCATGGCTTGC
>Ga0335079_10003302_pt1 | contig 18637 bp, 18 predicted proteins | sample Lox_Sample_33_FD_206719 | JGI IMG/M metagenome (GOLD analysis project Ga0335079, IMG submission 206719) | Soil microbial communities from Loxahatchee National Wildlife Refuge, Florida, United States - Lox_Sample_3.3 | ecosystem: Environmental > Terrestrial > Soil > Wetlands | place: USA... | reverse complement strand
CGCGATCGCTCCACCCACCCGGCGGACGTTATCAAAGGTAAAATCCTGGGCGATGATGCCGCGCCAGCCGTCGGTGCCGAACTTGATCTCTGCGGGCATGCTGTGCTGGTTATCAAAGTAGAGACGTAGCTGGCTACGTCTCTACAGAAGCTTCTTCAATTTCCTCTCGTCGAGATGCTTCACCACCTTACCCACATCCTGGGAACGCTGCAGCGTCGTGATGAGCAGAGCATCGTCGGTTTCAACTACCACCAGATTATTCACGCCGATCGCGGCCACAAATTTTCGCGGAGCATAAATATAGTTGCCTTCGGCTTCGAAAGCGTATCCGCCCGCGCCTTCGATTACGTTGCGGTCGCTCGAAGCCGCGCCCCTGGCCAGCGCGTGGTGCTCGTAGAGCGCCGCCCACGAGCCGAGATCGTTCCAGCCAAAATCCGCCGGGATCGAAAACAGATTGGAGTGGTGCTCGCCCTTCGCCGAGCGCGGCTCGAGTATTGCGTAATCCACGCTGATGTTTTCGCAGTTGGGATACTCGCGTGCGAAAACCTTCTCGAAGTCACGCGTCCCGAACGCAGCGGCGATTCTCTCCAACAGCGGCGCGCTTTCCGAAAAATGCTCGCGCAGGGCGTTCACCAGCGTGCGCGCGCTCCAGACGAACATGCCGCTATTCCAATAATAATTGCCAGCCTCAAGGAACTCCTGCGCTTTCTCCAGATTCGGCTTTTCGGTAAATCTCCTGACGCGATGCCCGCCACCTCGCCTCGGCGCACCGGCTTCGATGTATCCGTAGCCGGTTTCCGGCCGAGTAGGCTTGATGCCCATGACCACGATGTTCTCGCCCGCGGCGGCGATCCTGGCGGCATGCTGAACCGCCTTGCGGAAGGCTTCTTGGTCCGCGATCACGTGATCGGCAGGAAACATGCCGATGACCGCAGCCGGATCCGAGCGCAGCAGCAGGTACGCCGCCAACCCAATTGCCGGAGCGGTATTGCGCGCGATCGGCTCGGCAATAATCTGTCGCGCAGCAATCTTAGGAAGCTGGCGCCGGATTTCACCTCGCAGGTCGGGATTGGTGATCACCCAGAAGCGGCTGGCCGGCGCGAGCGGCAGCAGGCGTGCGACCGTTTGCTGGATCATCGTCCTCTTGCCCTCGAGCGCGAGGACCTGCTTGGCGGTGGTGCGGCGGCTGCGCGGCCAGAATCTGGTGCCGCGGCCGCCGGCAAGAATTACGGGATAGATGTTCGGCTTCACTTTTGTGCCGTCCCTGCGGGACCCCGATCATCTTTCACAGCTTACCCGCCACTTACGTGGTGGGCTAACATATGCCGCCCTTTCGGGCTTGCGTTTTCGCAACGGCGGATTTCTCAACTCCGCGACGGCAAGGTCATCCGTAGCGCTTCGAGGCTAAGGTTCGGCCGGATCCGTACCTGCTCTACTTCTGCGGGAATGACAAGCGCCTGCCCGCGATCAAAATTTGTCGAGGCGCTCTCGGCCACGCCCGAGCCCTCGAGCGCTACAAAAATCTGTGGCGAGTGCGCGGCTTCGAAGCAGCGTGCCTCGGTCAAAGAGAATTTTTCCACCCGAAAGCACGCCGAAGCGACCAGCGTCGTCCCATCGCTCCGCACCTTCCCCGCCTGCGTGCGCTCCTTAGTCGCTGCCAGGCCCTGCTCGACGTGGATCTCGCGTGGCCTTCCGTAATCATACAGCCGGTAGGTCGTGTCAGAGTTCTGCTGGGTCTCGACCAGAATCGATCCCGGGCCGATGGTATGAACCGTGCCGGCATCGACGTAGATCATTTCGCCAGCATGAATGTCGACCCAGTTCAACAACTCCTCGGCGCGCACCTCGCGAATAGCACGCTCCAACTGCTCGCGCGTTACGCCGGGCTTGAGTCCGAGCGCCACCTGCGCTCTGGGATCGGCCTGCAAAACGTACCAGCATTCAGTCTTGCCGCACGGTTGTCCGACGCGCCGCGCGCCTTCGTCATCGGGATGCACCTGCACCGAAAGCTTTTCGCGCGGGAAGAGAAACTTGATCAGCAGTGGAAAACGCTGGGTCTCGCGTGCCGCTTCGCCCACCAGCGCGCGTCCATACTCGCGGCAGAGTTCGCCCAGCGTTCGTCCGGCGAGCGGGCCGTTCGCGACGCGGTTCTCGTCACCCGTCAGCCAGACTTCGCCGACCGGCTTCTCGCAGCGGTGCTCGGAATAAATGGGCGCAAGATCGCGCGCGCCCCAGGGACGCTCGACAAATTCCGGCCGCAAGAGCAGTGGGTAGAGTGAAGCCATTACAGGCCGGCGAAGAACTTGCGCATGCGCTCCACGCCGCGATCGAGCTCTTTGCGCGAGGTCGCGTAGGAGATGCGGATGTGCTCGCGCGTCCCGAAGCCTTCGCCCGGCACCACCGCCACGTGCGCTTCACGCAAGAGCCGTCCCGCGACGTCAGCCGCCGAGTTCAGCCCGTTGCGCCCGAAGAAGCTCGCAACGTTCGGATACACGTAAAACGCACCCTGCGGCTTCACGCAGCGCAATCCCGGAATGGTCTGCAATCCATCCAGCACGTGGTCGCGCAGCGAGATGTATTCGGTGAGCATCTGGTCCACGCACTCCTGCGGCCCCTTCAGCGCGGCCACTCCCGCCTTCTGCACGATCGAGGTCGGGTTCGACGTCTGCTGGCTCTGCAGCTTGCTCATGGCCGCGATGATCGGCGCGGCGGCCAGCGTGAATCCCAGGCGCCAGCCGGTCATGGCGTAGGTCTTCGAGAGCGAGCCCACGATCAGCAGGTGCTCTTTCGCGTCGCGCAACGCGCCCGCCGAAAAGCGCTTGCCGGTGAAGTTCAGATAGACGTAGCACTCGTCGGAGATCACATAGATACCGCGCTTATGCGCCAGGCGGACGATCGCGGTCATGTCATCGGGGCTCATCACCGCGCCCGAAGGATTCGACGGCGAGTTCAGAATGATGAGCTTGGTGCGCGGCGTAATGGCGCGCTCGATCATGCCGGCGGTGAGCGCGAAGTCGCGCGCCTCGTCGGCCGCGACCAGGACCGGCTCGCCGCCCGAGTAGCGGATCATGTCCTTGAACGAAACCCAGTACGGCACCGGCAGGATGACTTCGTCGCCATGATCGACCAGCACCTGAATGGCGTTGAACAGCGCATGCTTGCCGCCGGTGGATGCAATCGCCTCTTCGCGCTTGTAGTCGGAGTCGAAGTCCACATTGTGCCGGTGGACAATCGCGTCACGCAGTTCGGCGGTGCCCGGCACCGATGTGTACTTGGTGAAATTCTGCCGGATGGCGAGAATGGCGGCTTCCTTGATGTGCTCGGGCGTCGCGAAGTGCGGCTCGCCCGCTCCAAAATCGACGACGTCGATGCCCGAGACGCGCAGCTTCTCCGCCTCCTGCACCACCGCCATGGTGGCCGAGACCTCGATCCGCTGGATGCGGTCGGTCAGCATTTTTCTGGCTTCCGCGACTGAACTCATTGCCGGTTCCCCGTTTTCCTGGCCGGCTTGGGCCGGCCGCCATTCACCTTGTCGTGGAGTTTCTCTTCTACCAGTGGTGGAACCAGACCCCGCACGGATCCCCCAAGCTGGAACACATCCTTGATGAGCCGCGAACTCAAATAGGAGTACTTTTCCGCCGGCAGCATGAAGATGGTCTCCAGTTGCGGCTCGAGCTTGCGGTTCATCAGCGCCATCTGCAATTCATACTCATAGTCGCTGATGGCGCGAATACCACGCAACAGCGCGCGCGCCCCAATCCGCCGCGCGTAGTCCACCAGCAGGCCCTCGAAGGAATCGACAGCTACATTCTTCCACGGACGGGTAAGCGCCGTCAGCATCTCTTTACGCTCCGTCACGCTGAACAGCGGCGCGCCCTTCTCCGTATTGTGCAGCACGGCTACCACCAGCTTACCGAAAATGTTGGCGCCGCGCTCAATCAGGTCGAGGTGCCCGTTGGTGGGCGGATCGAACGAGCCGGGATAGATGGCTACAACGCCTTTCAAGGTCCCTCAGAATGCGCTGGATGTGAGCGGCAGTGCATTCTAAGACGGGAAGCGTCGGGGTGGCAATGCGTTCGCGGGTTTGGAGAGAAAAACCAAGATCCCTCGCTGCGTTCGGGATGACAGGCCAAAACAGCTATCTTAGTCCTGTCATCCCGAGCGAAACGAGGGATCCTGGTTTTCGGTACTTACCTGCGTCCCGCCCCCACCGTCACCCGTGCGGCGTGGCCGTCAGTCGGCGTCGGGGCCGGCATCTGGACGGTCTTCTCTCCGGGCGTGGTCATCCCCAGCTTCTTGCGCACTTCGTCCTCGATCTTGCGGGTGATGTCGCGATTGTCCTTGAGGAACTGGCGGGCGTTTTCGCGGCCCTGGCCGATGCGTTCGCCCTTGTAGCTGAACCACGATCCCGACTTCTCGACGATCTCGTGCGTGACCGCCAGGTCGAGCAGGTCGCCTTCGCGGCTGATGCCTTCGCCGTACATCAGGTCGAACTCGGCCTCGCGGAAGGGCGCCGCGACCTTGTTCTTCACGATTTTTACGCGCGTGCGCGAGCCGACCACCATCTCGCCTTCCTTGATGGCGGCGATGCGGCGAATATCGATGCGCACGGTCGAATAAAACTTCAGCGCGCGGCCGCCGGTGGTGGTCTCAGGGTTGCCGAACATCACGCCGATCTTTTCGCGGATCTGGTTGATGAAGATCAGGCAGGTGCGCGACTTCGACACGATGCCGGTCAGCTTGCGCAGCGCCTGCGACATCAGCCGCGCCTGCAGCCCGACGTGGCTGTCGCCCATCTCGCCGTCGAGTTCGGCCTTGGGAACAAGCGCCGCGACCGAATCGACCACCAGCACGTCGATAGCGCCCGAGCGCACCAGCGCCTCGGCGATCTCGAGCGCCTGCTCGCCGTAATCCGGCTGCGAGACCAGCAGGTTGTCCACGTCGACGCCCAGCCGCTTGGCGTACGCGGGATCGAGCGCGTGCTCAGCGTCCACGAAAGCCGCCATGCCGCCCGTCTTCTGGGCCTCCGCGATCACCTGCAGCGTGATCGTCGTCTTGCCCGACGACTCCGGCCCGAACACTTCGACCACGCGTCCGCGTGGAAAGCCGCCCACGCCCAGCGCCGCGTCGAACGACAGCGCCCCGGTTGGGATTACGCTAATCGGGACGATCGCCTCCTTCGTCCCCAGCCGCATGATGGAACCCTTGCCGAACTGCTTCTCAATCTGTGAAACCGCCAACTCGACCGCGCGTGTCTTCTCGTCTGCCATAATTCCTCTTCAACCTCAAAATTGACGGGTTAGCCTACATCCCGCAAATCCGGAACGTCAGAGTATAACCTACTCGGCGAACAAAAAGCGAATCTATGCCGGTACCGACAATGTTCCACTCAGCGCACCCTCCAGCTCCAGCAGCTTGCGCTTGATGTCCAGGCCGCCGCCGTAGCCCGTAAGCGAACCGTCGGAGCCAATCACGCGATGGCACGGCACGATGATCGCGATGGGATTCTGCCCGTTGGCCAAGCCAACCGCGCGAACCGCCGTGGGTCTACCGATGGCGCGGGCGATATCGGCGTAAGAGCGCGTTTCGCCATAAGGAATCTTCAGCAGTTCCTGCCAGCAGCGCTTCTGGAAGTCGGTGCCACGCAGGTCGAGCGCAAGGTCAAACCCGCGGCGGCGGCCGGCGAAGTACTCCTCAAGCTGGCGCGCGCAGGGTGCAGTCTTCTCCGCCGATTCCACCCATCCTGAGGCGACCTGGCCGCGGTCGAATTCCACCGCCACCAAGCCCCGCCCGGTGACCGCGAGCAGCAGGGGTCCGACCGGAGAGTTGACGCGTGAGTAGTAGACGCTCTCGGGCACAGCGATGGAATTAGGCTAACACGAGCGGCTGAGGAAAAGAGCGGCCATGGATCGCCTGGCTTTGAAAGGGCGCGGCAGGCGTGCCCCTTCAAAACCAATAACGCAAGTAAAAAACCTCCCGGCGTTACCACCGGGAGGCGAGCTGAGGCTCCGATGAAAGAGCTTATCTGGTTTCAGATTGGGTTGCTGGCGGCTGCTCCGGCGAGGCGAGTTCGCCCGCGCCATTCTTCAGCAAAGCGATTTCGACTTTGCCACCGCGCGTGCGCTGCGCTTTGCCGCCTTCAGTCGAAGCCGGAATCGGGGCGTTGCCCATACCTACCGTGTAGATGCGGTATACCGGGATGTCATGCTTCAACACCAGGTAGCGCACCACCGACTGCGCCATCTGCTGCGAGTTCTGGATGGCGGCCTGGCCCTGCCCCTGCGAGAAACCCTGCACCTCGATGATGTATCCCTTCTGGTCCTTGAGCGGTTCTACCATCTCGTCCAGAGCCTGCTTGGCCTTGGCGCTGAGGGTCATCTGCCCGGGCTTGAACCGAATCTCGGCCTGAGTAGCGGGCTGGTACTGGTCGATGTTTTCAACCACGTGCTCGACACCGTTGAGCCGGACGGTCGCCTGCTGCGCCGTCTGGTTGGCGAGCTGAGCCCGATTGCCGGCATCGACGGCGTGCATGTCGGCTTCGTTTGCCTTTGCCGACGCCACGCGGATGCCTTCCTGCGCCCGGGCATCTACATCTTTGATCTGCCTGGCGTTCTGGGCGGTAATCTCATCCAACTCGTTCAGGCGGCCGCGCACCGGGTCCAGCTGTTTCTGCACGTACTTCTTGCGGGCGAACGGGTTCAAATGCCCCCAGAAGCCTTCATGCCGCTCATAGACCAGCGGCTCGTGGCCATTGGGAGCGGTGGGCGTGGCCTTTTCCGTGCTCGTTGTCGGCATGGCCGTCTGGCTCTGGTTCATCTGCGGGTTACTGCTGGAATCGCTGGGAGGCGTCTGCTGCGCCCATAGCGGGGCGGCAAGCGCCGCAGCCAGCGGCAGCGTCAACAGAAACTTGCTTATCATGATCGAATTCCTCCGAAGAATTGGGGGAGCATCGGAGCTTAAGGGAGCTCAGCACTCCAAACCGCACGCCGCTCCTCTAACACAAGAGCCGACTCGTGCTGGCGTCTCATAATCAAGTGAAGGGCCAAACTCAGTGTTCTGCTGATTGTTCTAAACCTTTCTTTTTGAGGTATCTGGCCAGCATCTTCCGCGATCGCTGCAGGCAGGAATGGGTAGGAAATGGATGGCTCGGGTAAATTTGACAGAAGCAAGAAGCAGGAGGCAGGAAGCAGGGAGCGACCGCTTTTGCTCTCCTGCATCCTGCTTCGTTCTGCTGCATCCTGCTTCCTGCGTCCTGCATCCTGCTTTGTTATGCGTAAGCTCGCTTTGTTGCTCGTCCTGTTCGCCCCTGCCCGCAGCTACTCCCAGATGGATACCAGCAAACTCCATCTGCCTCCCGGTTTCCACATCAGCATTTTTGCGGACACCGAGCAATCTCCGCGCATGCTCGCTTTCAGCCCCGGCGGGGTGCTGATAACGACGGCAACCAGCGAGGGCACGGTGCTGGCCATGCCCGATCCTCATCACAGCGGCGAAGCCGAACGCGTGGTCGCCGTGCTCAAAGACCTGAACGGTCCGCATGGGATCGCCTTCCACAACGGCGGGCTCTACATCGCCGAGGTCGGCAAAATCGTGCGCTATGACTGGGATGAAGCCCACCTGCGCGCGTCGAATCCACGCCACATCGCCGACCTGCCTTCGAGCGGCGGCGGCCACATGACGCGAACCCTGCTGTTCGCGAATGGCAGGCTCTATGTGTCGGCAGGATCCAGTTGCAACGTCTGCGTCGAAACCGACTCACGCCGCGCCGCGGTGCTCGAGATGAGCGACGACGGCTCCGGCGCGCGCATCTTCGGCCACGGCATACGCAACGCCGTTGGGCTGGCCTACAATCCCAAGACGCAAACCATCTGGGCCACCGACAATGGCCGCGACTGGCTGGGCGACGAGCTACCACCCGACGAAATTCTCGACTTGGGCAAGAGCGGCGGAGACTTTGGCTGGCCCTGGTGCTACGGCGATCGCGTCCCCGACACCCGCTTCTCGAAAGACGCGCCCGCGCACTGCAAGAACGTCGTCCTGCCCAAAGTCAACCTGCAGGCGCACTCGGCCCCGCTTGGCCTTGCGTTCTACAACGCCAACATGTTCCCCAAACCGTACCAGGGAGATCTGTTTGTCGCCTATCACGGCTCGTGGAACCGCAGCATCCCCACCGGCTACAAGATCGTGCGGATCAAGCTCAAGGACGGGGCGCAGCCGCAGGGCGTTGAAGACTTCATCACCGGATGGATGCCCCCCGACGCAACCAAAGCTACCAAGCCCTTCGGCCGTCCGGTTGGCATTGCGATCGGCGCCGATGGCTCGATGTACATCAGCGACGACAACAACGGCGCGATCTACCGAGTGACCTACAGCGGAAAGTGAGAACTCACCGCGCAACCACTGTCTTCCCGCACAGCGCCGCGTGCTGCTCCTGGATGAAGTTATCGGTCATGCCGGCGATGTAATCGCAGACCACGCGCGGCAGCAGCTCGTGGCGCATCTTTTCCTGGTAGCTGGAAGGCAAGGCCTGCGGGCGGCTCGTCCAATACGCGAACAGCTCGCGCACGGTGCGCTCGGCGGCATCTTTTTCCGGCTTCAGGTCGGGGCTGAGGTAGAGCCGGTCATAAAGGAACTGCCGCAGCAGGTTGCGCTGGCGCTCGACCTCAGGACTGAAGCCAACCAGGCGTTCGGGATGGCGCCGAACATCCTCCGCTTTTTCGACGCCGGCGGCGCGCACGCGAGCCACCGTGTTCTCGATCAGATCGGTTACCAGCAGATTCAGCACGCCGCGCACTGCCTCGTTGAACTTCAACTTCGGCAGTGCTCCCGGATGGCGCGCTTCGGCCTGGCTATAGAACATCTCGAACAGGGGCACGGCGGCGCGCATCTCCTCCACGCCGAGAATGCGGGCCTCGGCGCCGTCATCGAGGTCGGCGGTGTGATAGGCGATCTCATCGGCCAGGTCGATGAGCTGGGCTTCGAGCGGCGGACGCTGGTCGAGCAGATACTCGCCGAGCTCGGGAAACTCCCGCGCCGCGTAATCCCGCGAGTGCTTGATGATGCCTTCCCGCACCTCGAAGGTCAGGTTCAGCCCGCGAAAATCGGCGTAGCGCTGCTCGAAATCCTCGACGATGCGCAGCGCATGCAGGTTGTGGTCGAACGAAAAACCGTGGGCGCGCATGGCGGCGTCGAGCGCTTTCTCGCCCGCGTGCCCGAACGGCGGATGCCCGATGTCATGCACCAGCGCCAGGCATTCCACCAGGTCAACGTTCAGCCCCAGCGCGCCGGCGAGCGTGCGCGCCACCTGCGCGACTTCGATGGTGTGCGTCAGCCGGTTGCGAAAATGATCGGAGTAGCGGCGCGTGAAAACCTGGGTCTTGTTTTCTAATCGGCGAAATGCCCGCGAGTGGATAACGCGGTCGCGGTCGCGTTGAAAATCGTCGCGGTAGGGATGCGGAGCCTCGGGGTAACGCCGTCCCCGGCTGTCTTCAACACGGACCGCGCAGGCGGCCAGCATGGGGGAAGTTTAGCACTGGACGCCAGTTGCTAGTCGCTGGTGATTAGACTCGCCAGTAGGTAGAACGCCCTTGCGCTAACCAGTTTCGTGTCAGGGCACGACTTTAGTCGTGCCGCAAGGTCGCTCATTTGTTGTCATCCCGAGCGACGCACGAGGCGAGCCTGCGAGACGAGTGCGAGTCGAGGGATCTTGGGTTCGAAAAGTGTGAATCTGCGCAGTGAGCCGGCCCCAAAGCCGCGCCCTCACTCGGCAGGCTCGCACGGGCGCGGCATTAAATGTGAACGTCCTGACGGCACGACTGAAGTCGTGCCCTGACACGTGTCTCCAGAAAGCAAATCCCTGGGTTTCCTGGCGTCTCAGCGTCCCTGCTGCGCCAGCTTCACCCGCGCCGCTTCCAGCTTGTGCTGGACCTTGGCGACGTCTTCCTGTTCCACGTCGGCGGGGACGGCCTTGGCCCACTCCTCGAGCGCACGCTGCCAGTGCGCGGCGGCCTGCTTCAGTTTGCCCATCTTCTGATAGACATCCCCCAGATGGTCCTGAACCGTGGCGTCGTTGCCGATGCGCTCAGAGGCCTTGCGCAGGTTTTCTTCCGCCAGATCGTAATTGCCCAGCTTGAAATAAGCCCAGCCCAGCGAGTCGAGATAGGCGCCATTCTGAGGGTCGAGTTCCACCGCCTTCTTGATGTATCCCAGAGCTTCTTCCAGGTGCGTGCCGCGATCGGCCAGCATATAACCCAGGTAATTCAGGGTGATGGCGCTGCGCGGATCACTGGCCAGCACTTTCTTGAAGGCGACTTCCGCCGGCTCGTAGCGCTTCTGCCGCTCGTAGATGGAACCCAGCACGAACTGGACGTAATCCTTGTCTTCCTGCTTGCTGGCGAGCCCGGCGGCCTTGTTGATGTCCTCTTCCGCGTCGCTCCAGCGCTTCAGGCGGCTGTTTATTTGCGCCAGCGCGATGTAGACCTCGCGGTCTTCCGCATTGCCCTTGAGCAGCGACTTGGCCATAGCCATGCCCTGGTCTGCCTGCCCCGTGTCCACCAGTTGTCCCGCCAGCACCAGCTTGAGGCCGCGGTCGCCAGGCAGCTTCTGCACCGCTTCCTGCGCGACCGTGGTGGCCTGTGACCACTGCTTGGCCTCGCGCAGGGTGTCGATCATCTGCTGGTAGCCGCGCGACGCGCTCTCGCCGCCCAAATCGATCATTTTCTTGTAAGCGTCGATTGCAGCCTGCGTTTTGCCCTGCTCGCGATGGACGGTTCCCAGGCGCTCAAGAAACACGCTGCGGTTGTTGCGCTCTCCGGTGTTGTAATTGCCATCCGCCTTTGCGGTTTTATCCAGGAGTTGCTGCAGCGTGGCGGCGGCATCGTCGAAGCGTCCCTGGGCGTCATACACCAGCGCCATGTTAAAGGGGATCTCCAGCGAATCCTGCACCAGGCTCTCCGCCTTCTTCAGCATCTCCATCGCCTGGTCAAACTTGCCCTGGCGGCGGTAAATCTCGGAGATGCGCAGATACGACTGCGCGTCCTGGGGATCGGCGTCGGCGATTTGACGGTACTGCTCGAGCGCGGCGTCATACTGGCCGTCGTTCATCAGGTTCTGGGCCAGGCCGCGCAGCGATTCCAGGTTTTCGCGGTCCAGCTCCACCGCCTTGCGATAGGCAGCGACCGCTTTCTTGTATTCTTTTTGCTGCTCGTAGGTATAACCCAGCGCGCCATACAGCTTGCCGCTGCGCGCCGAGTCCGGAACCTGAGTGAGCAAAGCGATCGCCCGCGAGGAGTCGCCTTCCTCGTTATAGAGATAAGCCAGGCTGGTGACCGCTTCTTCCGATTCAGGCTGGATCTTGATGGCGATCTTGAATTCTGCCTCGGCTTTCACCAGTTCGTTATCGAGCCGGTAGAGCCGCCCCAGGAGCAGGTGGTCGTCAACGCTCATGGGTTCCAGGCGCACGATCTCCTGAAACTGCTCGATAGCGAGCTTTAACACTTCCTGCGACTGCGTCCCCGCCTGCAGGTCGCCCAGAGACCGCAGATAGATACGGCCCAGCAGCTTGCGTGCCTCCAGGTTATTGGGGTCACGCTTGATGATCTCCTGCGCCTCGCGTACGGCTTCGGCTATGCGTCCGGTCTTGGCGTAAAGTTCGGCCAGGCCGGCGTTCAGATATTCCGAATCAGGGTCATTCTCGATGGCGGCACGGTATTCCTGGATGGCCTTGGTGGCATATTCCGCCCGGCCGTAGATCGCCACCAGTTCCTCGTACATGTGGGCCAGACTGTAGTGGTAGTAGGCGGCCGCCTTGTCGGGGACCTTGAGCCCGGGCGACGCCTTGGCGGCCTCGGACGACGTCTTGACTTGGGGTTGACCCTGCGGGGTTTGGCTCTCTTTACGTTCCTGGGCAAGAACAAATGTGGAAATCAGCAATAGAACGACACATGTCTTCTTCATGAAGGCGCAAGACCCCTGCCTACCCGTCTCCAACATTCAGATTGGATGCTGGTCCCCTGCCGGGTGGTGCACTACGCATTGTACGAAAAAAACCTTGGTACTGCCCGATTACCACGGTGCCGGCCCCGGTTCCCAGGAGAATCTTTCGGCCATTGGGCGACCGGGTCGGTTGTAACCGTAAAACCTGCTACGCCGATTGCGCCAGCCGAATCCCTTCCCCACCCAGCACCGTGTAATGCTGATCCGGAACCGGATATCCGGCCTGGCCAAATGCCTCTCGAATCAGGCGGTTAGTGTCGAAGTACACCTGCCAGTAATGCAGGTTGCTGCAGTATGGCCTGACGGCTAGCACCGGCCCGGCGAGCGTGAAAGTCAAAATTTCGACGTCAGGCGCGGGCGTGGCCAGAACGTTGGGAATCTTTGCCAGCCCTGCTTTAAGGCGCTGGATCGCGTCCTGGTGATTGACCCCATGCGCCAGTTGAGCGGTAAGCTCCACGCGCCGAAACGCATTGGTGCTGAAGTTCTGGATGGTGTCGGAGAAGATCTTGCTGTTTCCGACGATGGTGCGCACGTTATCGAGCGTGTCGATCGAGGTCACGAACAGGCCGATCTCATGAACGGTCCCCATGACCCCACCCACGACCACAAAGTCTCCGACCTTGAATGGCTGCAGAATCACCAAAAAGACCCCGGCAGCAAAGTTCGAGAGCAAGCCGCTCCACGCCAAGCCGATGGCCACCCCGCCCGCCGCGATCAAGGCGGCGAAGGTGGTGGTCTGGACCCCGAAGTATCCGAGGATGGCCACCACCAGCGCGATGTTGAGCAGAGCGCCGGTGGCGTTCTGAATCCAGCGAATCAGGGTGGGATCGATCTTTTGCCGCGTCATCGCCCGCCCGATCATGCTGACGGCCAGGTTGATCAGCCAGCGGCCTATGATCCAGAGCGCAAACGCGCCCAGAATCTTCAGTCCCAAACTCGCAAGGGTGGTGAGGACGAATTGCTTGATCGAATCTACGCTGACGTTCATAGGCGCCTCGCTGACGAATCCAAAAGCGACTAATTCTATGGAAAAAAGAAGGGGATGGAAACAGGGAAACGCGATGGTGCGATGGTGCCCCACATCTGCCCGGGTTTGGCAGATGTGGGTATTTCTTCAGTGCCCGAAATGCCGCACGGTCTTACGTGACCCAGTGCCAAGCCGAAACGCCCAGATAGGTCACCACGAGAAAAACGAACAGCAGGGTCAACAGCACATGCCCGGCCACAAATGCGTTTCCCCTGGGCCAGTCCGCATGCTCGAAGTAGGTGAAATCAACCACTACGCGCAACAACCAGTAAATACCGATGAATGCACTTAGCGCCAAGGCGGCCCGCTCGCCGTGCAGCATTTCGTCGTGCAACAAGAGCGTGAGCACGCCGAACGAAAGGATGGTGTAGACGGTGAAGCCGCCATAAACCCACATCAGCCTGCGATTGAACGGGGTGAGCTTGGCAAGATCTTCCTTCCATCGCAGGCGGTAGGGCACCTGGAAGCTGGCAATCAGCACGGCAAAATGTCCTGCACCGGCCAGCCACAGGGCCAAGCTCATCCACTCCTCGATGGTTCGTGGCATGTTCGTACCGTCCTTTCACCCCCCAATCGCATGCAGGAAGGGCAGCATCACCCGCAAAACAAACCATGGATGGAACAGACAGACCACCGGCCCCACGGCGATCAGCGCTGCCCACAATCGCCCTCGCATTCCGTGCCCCAATCCCAGCCTCTGCCCTGCTCCCGAACGCTCTGCAAGCACGCCGAGCCCCTGCGCCAGAAAATAGGCCGTCGGCAGTCCGCAGCCAGCCCTGGCCGGAACCGAGATCACGAGGTCGTGAATCAGTCCCGACATCAGAAACGCGGCCAGTGTCGCTCCAGCGACCCCAAAGCGCCTCTGCAGCGGCCGAAACACCAGGGCATAGGACAGCTTCCGAAACCCCAGGTTCCAGCGCTTCCCCCACAACTCGCTGAGTGACTGCGACTCGAGCGGCCGCTGCATGATGGGCGCGGCGGGGATTCCCGCGCGCTGCCACAGCAGCGCGATCAAGTGGAACGTTCCGAAATGAAGAAACAGCACCAGACCGACCATGCCTGCCCAACCGGCCAATAAGTGATGGTTGGGAGGAACCATGCGCGGAGCGAACCAGATCAGCGCTGCACCGGCGAGCGCCTTCGCCAGCGCTGCCAGCCATTCACGCGGCTCGCTATGGCACTCCGCGACGTTCGTCTCAAAGAATTCTTCGGCATCCATGCCGGGCCAGAGCAGCAGATAGGCCGCACTGCGTCTCGAACTCAGCATGCGTTTCGCCGCCCGCGCCACATGAAGACCCACGGGACCAAGACGGCGCGCAGACCGATGACCGCCGCGGGGAGCGCGGCCAGCGGCACCCATCCCACCCATGCCCGCAAGCGGGTCCCGTTGGACGTATCGACTCTCCGCGCGATCGAAGTCGTGGCCGGCATAGGCAGTTACTTCAGATACTTCTGACTTAACAGAAAGTATAGAAATACCGTTACTTTGTCAAGTGTTTTTCTAAGTTTCAAGCCTTCGGGGACGGTGGGTGGATTTTCTCAGTGCCGGAAGTGCCGCACTCCGGTGAAGACCATGGCCAAACCCAGCTTGTCGGCAGCGTCGATGGCTTCCTGGTCGCGCACCGACCCTCCCGGCTCAATGATGGCCGTCGCGCCCGCTTTGGCGATCTCCTCGATGCCATCAGGAAATGGGAAGAACGCGTCGGAGGCGGCGACCGTTCCCTTGACCGGCAGGTGTGCGTGCATGGCGCCGATCTTCGCGGAAAAGACGCGGCTCATCTGCCCGGCGCCCACGCCGATGGATTGCCCGTCGCGCGCGTAGAGGATGGCATTCGACTTGACGTGTTTGCAGATCTTCCACGCAAACAGCAGAGCGCGCATTTCTTCCGCGGTGGGAGCGCGCTTGGTGACAACTTTCAGGTCGGATTCCTTGAGCTGGTGGGCGTCGTCATCCTGCACCAGCAATCCGCCGGAGACGCTCTTGTAAACCCATTTTTTCGGCGCCGCCACGACTTCCACCAGCCGCAGATTTTTCTTGGCGGCAAAGCGCTCGCGGGCCGTGGCATCGAAGCCGGGCGCGGCGATGGCCTCGACGAACAGCTTGGCCATCTCTTCGGCGGCAGCGCCATCAATCACGCGATTGACGCCAATCACGCCTCCGAACGCCGACACCGGATCGGCCTCGAAGGCTTTCTTGTAGGCTTCAAGCAGGTCTTTGCCGGTCGCCGTCCCGCAGGGATTGGTGTGCTTGATGATGGCGCACACCGGCTCGGTGAACTCCTGTGCCAAGTCCCAGGCCGCCTGCAAGTCAACGATGTTGTTGTAGGAAAGCTCCTTGCCCTGGAGTTGGCGTCCATTGGCCACGCCCAGGCCGCTGCCATCGGCATAGAGCGCAGCTTTCTGGTGCGGATTCTCGCCGTAGCGCAGATCCATGGCTTTTTCGAAGCGCAGACGCAGCGTCTGCGGAAAGCCAGCTTCATCGTGCAGCTCGAAGCCGCGTCCGTTTTTGCCCACGCGCTCGAGCGTCGAGGCGATGGCCGAATCGTAGGCGGAAGTCGTAGCGAAGGCCTTTTGCGCCAGCCGCCAGCAGGTTTCGACGGCCAGCTCGCCGCCGGATTTTTTCATCTCTTCGATAATCGCGGCGTAGTCGGCGGGCGAAGTCACCACAGCGACGTCGCGAAAATTCTTGGCGGCGGAGCGAATCATCGACGGCCCGCCGATATCGATGTTCTCGATCAGCTCGTTGAATTCCACGCCCGGCTTGGCCGCAGTCTTCTCGAACGCGTAGAGGTTCACCACCACCATGTCGATGGGCTGGATGCCGTGCTCGGCTACCGCCGCGCGGTGCGCCGGGTTCTCGCGCACGTGCAGGATGCCACCGTGCACCTTGGGGTGCAGCGTCTTCACGCGCCCATCGAGCATCTCGGGAAAGCCGGTGAGCTCGGAGATATCGCGCACGGCCACGCCGGAATCGCGCAGCAGCTTGGCGGTGCCGCCGGTGGAATAGAGTTCGACGTTGAGCTGGGCCAACTGGCGGGCGAACTCGGCCACGCCGGTCTTGTCGGTTACGCTAAGAATGGCTCGTTGAATCTTCACAGCAACCTCACTGAGGAGTACCGAGTACCCGGTACCGAGTACCGCGTAAGAGCGGTCGGATGAGAAGAACCCGTTACCCTGCCAGAAAACGGGCGGGAGAATCAAGGACACGGCTCACAAAAATTCAGTACTCAGTACCAAGTACCTGGTACCAAGTGGATCGAATGAGCACCATTTGTTGCCCTGTAAGAATTCTGTCGACTCCCGGAAGAATGGGCGGCGCCGACGCCGGAACTGAGTGCTTGGGACTGGGTACTTGGTACTGAGTATGCAGTTCTAATTCTTTCCCCGTGCCCTGAGCCGGACATGGCCGTTCTCAGTTTCGATGGAGTACTCGACCTTTGAGCAGCCGAACTTGGCCTGCACTTCCGTCGTCTTTTTCGAGAGAAACTCGCGGAAGGAATTGAAATCAGGACCGGGCGCCACCCCGGCTTGCGCGCGGGCTTCGACCAGCGCCTTGTACAGCACGCCGGCTTTATCCAGTTCTGCGTGTGGCTGGGTAAACTCGAACTGCGGATCGCTAACCGCCTTGCCCTTATCGACTAGGCCGAGGGCAGCGGCCGCCGCCTGTTCTTCTTCCGGACGCAGCCCCTGGATGGCCAGCAGCGCATCCTGCGGCCGGCGGTAACCCTCTTCCTTGATTTTCAGCTTGCGCCGCCACAGATCGCTGAAGACGGCAAATTTCTGCGCCAAAGTGTTGTACCGGAAGTGCTGCTGGATGGTGAGCTTGCGGCCTTCGCTGTACTTCTTGATGGTGGCGCGGACCCGCCACTCGACGTCTTCCGGCGGTTTCTTGGCGCCGCCGGCGAAGTACACGTCGTACTCGACCTTGAGTTTGCGGATGTTGTCGTCCAGCAGGCCCAGTTCTTCGTCGACGGTCAAGCGGAGTCCTTCCGCGTGCAGCCTACCAGCAGTGCGGGATGGCGCATACAGCACCGAAGTCGGTGGACGGCGGGAAGCGCCAGATCCGGGGCAAGTTGTCCAGAGGATTGATTAGAAGCAGTTTATCTGGCGCTGGCGGCCATTTTCTTCACCATGGCCAACACCAGTTTGCGGTCGCTTTCGTTGAGGTTGGAAGAATAGCGGCGCACCTGCGACAGGAAGCGGACGTCCTCGTCGCTCAACTGAGGCGCCTTCCCAGGGTTTCCGTTGGGGTGCAGATTCTCCGCAAAAAACTGGGCCAGCGGCAGTTCCATCGCCCCGGCGATCTTGGCCAGCGTGTCCAGTGACGGAATGGTGTGGCCGTTTTCGACGCGCGACAGATAGCAGCGCAACAATCCGGTGCGCTTTTCGATGTCGCCTTGCGACATGCCCTTTTGCAGGCGGTAACTCCGTATGGTTTCGCCGATGTTCATCAGGGAAGAAGACTCTCAGCCGTCTGCCTGGGGAGGTGCACGCATAGTAACCAGAGTCCCGGAAGAATGGCAAGCGAATTTTTTTAGAGCAGGCAAGCCATGCGGCGTGAGGACGGGGACCCGTTCAGAATCCTAGGGCAGCGGCTCTGTGACCGGAGCATGCAGACCGAAGCTGGCTAGTACGGCATTACAGTCGTGGTAACCCCCGAAGAAATCGGAGCGGTCGGACTGCGCGCAACCTCGTTGTACTCCCCGGGTTGTACTCCCCGGCCTATGCGTTTTCCGTGTGCAGGTTGTCGGTGGGTCGAGTCGGACTTTCGACGAGCATCAGTTCGAAGTACAACACTCCCGACATAGGATTCGGACGATAGGCAGGAATCTCGTAGAAGCCGAGTTCGCGGTAGAGCTGAACCGCCTGCCGCATGACCGGCGCGACCGTGTCCAGGCGCATGCGTTCGTAGCCGGTTGCGCGCGCCTCCGCAATGACGACCTCGGACAGCCGGCGCCCAATCTTGTATCCACGAAATTCCGGCCGTACATAAAGCCGCTTCATTTCGCAGATGCCATCTTCCAAACGATGCATGGCCACGCATCCCGCGCGACGGCCGTGGAATTCAGCCAGCAGCAGACGTCCCGCGGGCGGCGCGTAGTCGCCGGGCAGCGAGGCCAGTTCCTGATCGAAACCTTGAAAGCAGAGGCTGAAGTTGAGCGAGCGGGCGTAGTCGAGAAACAGTTCGCGGGCGGCGATCAGGTCCGCGGGAGTCACAACTTGGGTGATTTTCACCCTGGATTCAGCAGCCGCGCTCATACTCACCCCATCAGCATGCCGCCGTTCACGTTGAGGACGTGTCCGGTGATGTAGGACGCCTCGTCGGAGGCAAGAAAGCGCACGGCGTGCGCTACTTCCTGGTCGGTGCCCAGGCGGCCCAGCGGCACCAGCTTCAGCAGGTTTTCTTTGTGTTGGGCAGGAAGGCCGGCAATCATAGGGGTTTCTATGAAGCCCGGGGCTACCGCGTTCACGGTGACATTGCGCGAACCCAGTTCTCGCGCCAGCGCCATCGTCAGGCCGATGAGCCCGGATTTCGAAGCCGCGTAGTTCGCCTGGCCTGCCTGGCCCATTTGTCCTACCACGCTTGTGATGTTGATAATCCTGCCCCAGCGCTGG
>Ga0335079_10003299_pt1 | contig 18641 bp, 14 predicted proteins | sample Lox_Sample_33_FD_206719 | JGI IMG/M metagenome (GOLD analysis project Ga0335079, IMG submission 206719) | Soil microbial communities from Loxahatchee National Wildlife Refuge, Florida, United States - Lox_Sample_3.3 | ecosystem: Environmental > Terrestrial > Soil > Wetlands | place: USA... | reverse complement strand
AAAGTCTTCTTCCCATTCAACCTCTCCGTCTTCCCCAACCTAACCGACCAATCGCTCATACTTGGTTTTCTCAGCCTGTTTTTGCTTGGTGCGACATACATTGTGGATCGTCCATCTTCGGGTTGGAAGATCGCGTGGGGGCTTGCGTGGTTTTTCTTGTTCCTCGCCCCGACTTTTCTCTCGGGGGCCATATTTCACGAACATCGTGCCTATTGTTCTTTGGTAGGACTTCTTTTTGCAGTAACCCAGCTGCCATTGATCCAGAACATCAATTTGACAAAAACCGTTAATCTGCTCGGTTTCGTCGTCGTCCTTGCGCTGTTCGCGGTGCTGGCAACGGTCCATTCCGAACAATTCCGTGACCGCACTGCCTACGCCACCAGCGCATTTCTGTACTCGCCGAATGTCGACGAATCATATTCAGCCATCGCGGGTCTGTTTCTTGATGAAGGCAACGATGCCGCTGCCGAGCGAGTTCTTCGCGCGGGAATCGCCAAGAATCCCTCAATGATGGCGGTACACCGCATGCTGGGAGACGTGTACGCCAAACGCCACGAATATGCCCGTGCAGCGAACGAATATGAGACATCGATCCGGCTCGAACCTCTCCAACTCTACACCTACATCAATTATGGCAAGATGTGTCTGGAGACGGGTCGGCTCGAAGACGCTGCCCGACTCTGGAAACAGTCGGTTACGCTGGACCCGGAGTTTCTTCTCGGTTACTACTACCTGGCGAACTTCTATATTCACGTAAAGAACGATCCTGATTCCGCGATGATGTATGCGAAGCAAATTCAGCGGCGGGGAGTGACCGTCGTGCCGGAGCTACTTCGGGCGATTCAAGAAAACCCGTTGTACAAAAAGAAAACACCGTAACGAAGTTGTTCCCTTTGTTGTGTAGAAGAACGGGAGAGCGTTTGCTATATTAAGCGGGATGAAAAGAGATCAACAACATAAAATGATCCTGTCCCTGAGAGAGCACAGCAAGACGATGACATCAGATGACAAAGAGGTGTTCGCGATGATGCTGAAAAGGGACACGGACGACGAAGACTTCGATTCCATTGCCCTTCATCAGCTCAACCAGTTGTTCGAACGATACGTCAGAAAAAGATCCAACGAGGAGCTGGAATCGCGCTGGAAGAAGCTTACCCGCGGGCAATAAAGTGGATTACATCGGTTCCGGTCGAACAAGTGATCGGAATGCGCCATCCTGGTGACGTTCTGCTATGTTCGCTGTTCCACGGGAGTTTCGAGGTAACGCGATCGATCCCGCTCGACATCCACTTTCATGAGTTCCTTCGAACTAAGGTACATCCACCCGACGATCAGAAGTGTCATCGCCCCCCCGAACACCGCCGAAGGCACCGTGCCCATAATCTTGGCAGCGAGCCCTGATTCGAAAGCCCCAAGTTCATTCGAAGAGGCCAGGAATATTCCGTTCACCGCCATCACGCGGCCGCGAATCCTATCGGGTGTGATCAATTGGAGAATCGTCGCCCGAATCACCACGCTGACACTGTCGAACGCACCGCTGAGAAAAAGAGCAACGACGGAAAGCGAGAGCCACGGTGAGACGGCGAACAGGATAATGCACACGCCAAAGCCCACGACGACCGTCAGGAGATTCCGCCAGGCGTGTCTCATCGGGGAGATACGTGCCAACATCATCAGGGTCAACACTGCTCCGAGCGAGGGTGCAGCACGGAGAATGCCCAGACCCTCCGCACCAACGCGAAGGATATCCTCTGCATAAATAGGAAGAATCGCGACGACGCCACCAAAGAGCACAGAGAAGAGATCAAGGGATATTGAATAGAGGATGATTTTGGTGCTGAAGACAAACTGTACGCCTTGTTTGACACTCTGGACGAGGTTCTCGGTGACGTCGCTGGAAGAAACCGGCGTTTCACCGATCGTCCAGTAGAGAACCAAAGCCGCCCCCACCAGTCCGACAACCACCAAGAGCGTATTCGAAAACCCAAGCCACGCATACAGGAATCCGGAAATGGCAGGTCCGACGACTGCACCGACCTGCCAGGCTGAGCTACTCCACGTCGAGGCATTTTCGTACAACGACACCGGCACCAAAAATGCACGCAGCGCGGTTGCCGTCGGAGATTGAAACGCCCTGCACAGACCAATGATAAAGATCGTCGCATAAATCGCGAGCACCATCGTTGCCTGGGGAAGGTGCACGCTTCGTTCTGAGAGGACGTGAAGCGTGAGGGAGCTCGCTGCGATCCCGGCAACGCTCCACAGGAGAGTCTTGCGCTTGCTGTACCGGTCTGCGATATGGCCACCGTACAGAGAAAGCGAGATGAACGGTACAGCCTCAATCAGTCCGACAAGGCCGAGCGCGAGGGGATCGTGGGTAATCCTGTACAGTTCATAGCCAATCGCAACCTCCTGAGCCAACAGGCCAATCGTCAGAAGGAATGATGCGAGGACAAGATTCCGGAATTCAGGATAACGCAGTGCTCCGTATGGATCGATTCTTTTTTGCACGATGGTATTGAAGGTCAAAATTTGAAGACCAAAAATACAAAAGCACAGCTCTGGATTCAACCGAAGTCAAAAAGCCCATTCTTTCAGAAGAATGGGCTTTTCAATACTGTCGGAAGCTGATGGAGATCAGAGATTGGAATCTACTGCCAGGACTTCGAAATGTGTCGACGCTGGACTACGTCTGTCCCCTCCCGATCGATCTCGTGTTGTCAGGGCGTCATGAACTGCTATGCGTCTGTGACCGGAGACTTCGGCCTATAGAGAACCTCCGCCTTCCGTGCAGACGTTACTATCCCTTTAATCAGCGCGGAGCTGAAGCCGTTGTGCTCCATCTGATTCAATCCGGAAATCGTGCAACCTTCGGGCGTTGTAACTTTGTCAACCTCCCGCTCTGGGTGAGTGCCAGGCTGCACGAGTAATGAAGCAGCTCCGAGCGCCGTTTGTGCGGCCATCAACAGGGCTTCTTCAGCGTGGAATCCAATCTCTATTCCCCCCTGCGATGCGGCCCTGATTGCGCGCAAGAAAAATGCAATGCCACACGCACACAATGCCGTTGCAGGCACCATAAGAGTCTCGTCGATGACAAGCGTTCTTCCCAGAGTATCGAACATTTCCTTCACACGTTGCAGTGCTTTCTCGCTGCCGGGCTCCGCCGCAATGCACGTCATGGACTGGCGCAGCATGATTGCTGTATTGGGCATGGCCCGTATGATTTGGACGTTCTTATCGAGATGTTTGCGAATTTCTGCAATCGTCACGCCCGAAACTATCGAGACGATGATATGGCGTCGGTCCTCGAGGTACGGATTGATTCCTGCAAGCAACGGATTGAGCTGATGCGGAGTGACTGCGATAACAATCACATCGGAAGTCTTTATCGCCGCAGCATTGTCTGTGTTGACAGCGAATCCGCGGCGCTTGAATTCTTCGAGTGCCTCAGCCCTTCTGCGCGTCAACGTGATTTGATTTGCAGGGAGAAGACCCGAATCCATCAATCCGACGGCAATGGCTCCTCCAATATTCCCCGCCCCAAGAATAGCGATACGCGATTTTCCCGATTCCATCGTTGTCGGTCCTTTCAGGTCAATTACTCATAAGAAATGATTTGAGATCTTTGGACGAAGCTGAAAGTCGAACGGAACGCTTCGTCCCGTGCATCGTCGCGCGGAGGCGCTCCGGAACTTCTATTGCTCCTTTCATCGAGTCATCGTAGATATCGAGGAACTTTGCCGGATGGGCCGTTTCCAGGATAATACCTTCGACCTTTCTCTTTTCTTTGTTCAGGTGATGACGCAGCGCGAGAGCCGCCACCGCGCCGTGAGGATCAAGGACGTAATGGTTCTCCCGGTAACAGTCGGCAATCATGGTTCGTGTGTCCTTATCGGAGTATGAAGTTGAGGAAAGGATCCGTCTGACCTCGTTGACATTTCCCCCGAAGAGATACGAAATCCTCTCGAAGTTACTTGGGTTGCCGACATCCATAGCGTTCGATATCGTTGCAATCGATTGAGCCGGAACGAACACTCCGGTCCCCAGAAATCGTGGGAGGACATCGTTCACGTTCGTCGCGGCAATGAATCGGTCCACCGGAAGTCCCATTTTCCAGGCGATCAGCCCCGCCGTCAGATTGCCAAGGTTGCCGCTCGGGACGGAAAAGACGACGGGCCGATTCCGCTCCGCCCGAAGTCCATATGCGTTGAAATAATAAAAAGTCTGCGGCAAGAGTCTGGCAACGTTAATGGAATTTGCGGACGTAAGTCTTTTTGCTTTGGACAAATCCATGTCTGCGAATGCCGCCTTCACCAACTGCTGACAATCATCAAAATTGCCTTCAATTTCGAGCGCTGTCACGTTCCCCGTCAGCGTGGTGAGCTGCATTTCTTGAATGGCACTCACTCGACCGGAAGGATAGAGAAGATAAACCTTCATCCCTTGAACGTCGTGAAAGCCGTGTGCAACGGCGCTCCCTGTATCCCCGGATGTGGCCACAAGAATCGTTCGCTCCTGTGTTTCATTCCTGTGCAAATAGGCCATGGTTTGCGCCATGAATCGCGCGCCAAAATCCTTGAACGCCAACGTCGGTCCGTGGAACAATTCAAGGACCGACGTCCCATCCTTCAGACTCCTGACGGGGACGGGAAATGTCATCGAGCGATCAACGATTTGACGGAGGTCCGCGTCCGCGATTTCATTTTCAAGCAGGCATCGCGACACCTGAAACGCAACTTCCTGAAACTCCGTGGAAGGGAGAGAATCAAAGAAACCTTTTGAAAGCCGCGGAAGAGCAACGGGCATAAAAAGGCCTCCATCCTCCGCGATCCCGGTATCGACCGCTTCACGGAACGAAACAGATTTCGCCGGATTCAATACGCTCTGAAGTCTCATGTCTCTTTACAGGAAATGATTTTTGCTCCCGTCGTGCTGATTCCCGACACGAAAACAGTGTGAGAACAATCGATGGATTCCAGAATCTTTCCCATGGCTTTCCCGACCAGCAGAGCCGTTTCTTTCGCCGTAGAAAGAGCAAAGACCGACGGACCCGATCCGGAAATGCTGCACCCGAGCGCTCCTGCACCGACCGCCGCCGCCTTCATTTCTGCAAAGCCGGGGATCAGGTGCTTACGCGCGGGCTCGGCTACTACGTCGTGCAGGGAGCGGCCTATGAGAGCATAGTCATTCATCAGCAGGCCGGCAATGAGACCGGCGGCGTTTCCGGTTTGTGTCACCAGATCCTTCAATGGGACGCTCGCGGGCAGTATTTTGCGCGATGCTTTCGTTTGAATCTCGATGTGCGGATGAACGACGCTGCACCACAGATCGCGCGGCGCTCGTATCTGCACAACATCGATGGGCGCATACCCTCGCACCAGAACGAATCCTCCCCAGAGAGAAGGGGAGAGATTGTCCACGTGGACCGCATCGCTCGCGATCTTCTCCCCTTCGATGGCAAAGGCCAGCAGTTCCTCTTTTGAAAGATGCAGCTCGAACAGCTCGTTGCAGGCGACCGCGGCCGCCACGGCGCTGGCTGCACTTGAACCAATTCCTCCACCAACGGGGACACCTTTCGAAATCTCGATCTCGACTCCAAGCCTGGACCCGGAACGGATGAGAAGAGCCGCAACGGGTGCCGCTGCCGTGTTGAGTGCAGGATCGGTCGGAAGCGACGATGTGCTGCCTTTAATGCTCGTGATGTGCACGCCCGCCGTTTTGGCAAAACGCGCCGTGACGGTATCACCGGGTTGTTCGAGTGCAAATCCCATGATATCGAACCCGCTGGCCACGTTCGATACTGACGCCGGGGCAAACGCAGTGATTTCTCTGTTCATGTCAACCCTGATGATGTGATATCCTGATAATGTCCGCCAGCACTCCCGTGGCGGTATTTTCTGCACCGGCGCCGGGTCCTTTGATGACGATCGGATGGTCCCGGCAATTCACCGTGGTAAGCGCGATCATGATATCGCTGCCGGACAAACTGAAGCACGGATGATCTCTGCCCACAGCCTGGAGTGATACCTGCGCTTTGCCACCGACGAACGACGCAATATAGCGCAGAACTCTGCCTTCACGAGCCGCCTTCTCCCTTGCGCGTTCGTAGAAGCCGTCGAGTGTTCGCAGGCGTTTCAAAAAATCTGCGACCGACGGGGCTTTCAGAAGAGGTCCCGGTATCAGCGATTTCACTTTGATATTCTTGAATTCGAGCGGATAGCCTGCCTCGCGTGCCAGAATCAGAAGTTTCCTCCCAACATCGAGTCCATTGAGATCATCGCGAGGATCGGGTTCGGTGTAACCCTGGGCCCTCGCTTCTTTTACAATGTCACTGAATGCCCGTCCCTCTTTGAATGAATTGAACACATAACTCAACGTGCCGGAGAGAACTCCTTCAATACGAAGGATTCGATCACCGCCTGCCACAAGGTCGTTCATAGTATTGATGATTGGGAGTCCCGCACCGACGTTTGTTTCATACAGAAATCGGACATTGTGTTTCAGTGCCGTTTGGTGCAGCATCTCATACAATGCCCTTCGTCCCGCGTTCGCCTTTTTGTTGGGCGTAACGATCGAGATACTCGATTGAAGGATCCCAAGATATTGCTCAACAAGGGCATTACTCGCCGTGCAATCGACGAACACGCTGTTCGGAAGGTTCATCGCCTTCATACGTTTTATGTACTCGTGCAGGTTCATTGCCGAGCCTTGATCCGTGAGCCGTTCCCGCCAATGCTGCGAGAGCGAGTCGCTGTTGTCGAATACCATGGCCCTCGAGTTTGCGACGGCCTGTACCCTCACGTCAAGATACTGGGTTCGAAGAAGGAACTGTCGCTGCTGGGCAATCTGCTTCAGCAGTGTGCCTCCGATGAGACCCGTTCCGACGATGAACAGGTGCAGGGATTTGGTACCGGAAAGGAAAAATGCATCGTGCAAGGCATTGAGGGCTTTCGCTTCATCAGCCTTCCCAATCACCGTCGAAATGTTCAACTCCGAGGACCCCTGGGCGATCGCGACCACATTGATGCCGTTCTTCCCGAGAGCTTGAAAGAGCTTGCCCGAAATGCCTGTGGTCTTCCGCATATTCTCGCCGACGATGGCAACCACGGACAGCCCGTCTTCTACCAGCACTCCTTCGATCTGATGATCTTTGATTTCGTACTTCAATTCCTCTTCAATGACGTGTTTTGCCGACTGAGCTATCTGTGGCAACACTGCCAGGCAGAGCGAGTACTCGGATGAGGCCTGCGTCACCATGAGGACGTTGATTTCCTTCCTCGCGAGCGCACTGAAGATACGTCGACCAATGCCGGCAAGTCCCACCATGCCGCTTCCCTGCATCCTGAGGAGGGCAATCTCGTCAATGGAAGAGATCCCTTTGATCGGAAACTTGCCTGTCGCATCGCGCTTGCCAATGAGGGTTCCCTCGAATCCGGGGTTGAAGGTATTTCTGATTCGAATCGGAATATTGAGATCGAGTGCAGGCTGCATGGTCGGCGGGTGAATTACCTTGGCGCCGAAATGAGACATCTCCATCGCTTCTTCATATGTCATTTGCGGGATCGAAAACGCCTTTTCGACCTTCCGCGGATCGGCGGTCATGACGCCATCGACATCCGTCCAAATCTCGATTTCCCTGGCGCCGAGCGCGGCTCCGTACAGCGATGCCGTAAAATCCGATCCTCCTCTGCCCAGCGTCACGGTGTCATTGTCCGTCGTCGAAGCAATAAACCCACAAGCGATTTGGAGTCCACGCTGCTTTCGGAAATATGATCGAATCAAGTGATAGGTCAGATCATACTTCACCTTGCCTGCCCCGAACGTGTCGTCGGCCTTGATGAGAAGCCGGCTGTCCACGTACCCACAAGCGACGTGACGGCTTTTGAGTGCTTCTGTTATGGTAAACGTGGAAAGGATCTCACCGAAGCTCATGACGTAGTCCTTCGTTCTGTTGGTGAGTTCCTTGGTAAAGTAGACGCCGTGAAGCACGTCTGAAAGATCCACCAGACGGTCCCGCACAAATGCTTCGGCTTTGCGACGCCGTCGCGCGGGAATGAGTTCGGCCAGAGTGTCGAGATGACGTTTCCTGATCGAACGGAGATCAGCGAGGTATTTCCTGTCCCCCTTTGCTGCCAGCAGACTTGTGCGAATCAACTGGTCGGTTACGCCCTGATAGGCGGAACAGACGACAACCTGTTCCTTCTGTCTGGAATAAGCATCCTCGATGATATCCATAACGTGCTCGATCCGCGAGGGAATGCCAAGCGATGACCCGCCGAATTTCAATACTTTCATACACGCTCACCATGAAATGAAAAAGACCGGCTTCCTTGGTGCTGAAGTCGGTCTTCTGTGACTCAAAAAGGATAAACCAACCTCATCCGTCCGTAGTAATGCACGTAAGGTCGGTTCCCGGCGTGTTTTGGATGAGGGCAAGATTTGCTCTGTTGCTACTCACATACATAACATATCGATTCCGCAGCTCTTTGTCAAGTCGCACAACGCGCGCTCTTTTCAATTTCTTCGCGGTTCGTGCACCCACTCCCGACAACAAACGACGTGAAGTGCAGAACCGTCATCATCCAGCCTTGATGCGTGAGCGGCCAGTGCGGTGGACTTCGCCCACCTACTGGCAGCTAGTGCACCCACCAGGACTCGAACCTGGAACCCACTGATTAAGAGTCAGTTGCTCTACCAATTGAGCCATGGGTGCGTCTTAAATTGTCGGATCCCGCTGGAGAACTGCGGGACGCTCAAAATGACGGCGACTCACTTTGTTCGTCGGTCATTTTGGCGATTGAGCCATGGGTGCATTCTAATTTGTCGGATCCCGCAAGAGAACTGCGGGACGCTCAAAATGACAGCGACTCACTTCGTTCGTCGGTCATTTTGGCGATTGAGCCATGGGTGCGTCTTAGCTTGTCAGATCCCGCAGGAGAACTGCGGACGCTCACTCTTCTGATCACTTGTCCAAGAGTCCGTTACGCTTTTGGTCCGTTGTTCGCAGAGAAATCAATGCACGGCGTCAGAAAAAATCGGACAAAGAAATCTTACTTCGTTGTGGGAAGAGGTTGCTGAGCGGGCGGCATTGCCGCAGGCGGCGGCACAGATTGTATCACACTCTGTTGCATGCCTTCCCCTCTCGGCAAAAGGAAAAGGTTGATGAACAACGCGAGCACAATGAACAACGTGGCGAGAACCGTCGTCGTCTTTGTGAGAAAATCCGACGTGCGGCGCACCCCAAAGACCGTTCCAATGTTTGCCCCGCCAAACGATCCGGCCAATCCGCCTCCCTTGCTCGATTGCATCAACACGGCAATCATGAGAATGACACTGACGAGGATTTCAACAATCATGAAGAACGTAAACATGGCTCGCTTTCCTTTGACTGAACGATAAAAAACCCCATAACATATGGGGTCTGGCAAAAATATAGCCAACATTGCCGGAAAAAGCAAGGTACTAGGATTTCAATGAGGGATCGACCTGACAAACGGCAATCGAAGTTCCCAGGTCGGCCCCGAGCGCCTTTGCAGCACTGCCGTCTTTCAGTACAATTTCGATGAGTCCACTGCTTCCAACAATCATGCATGATCGGTGCAGGGGAGCTTCTGAATAACTTTGAATCCAGGTCGAGATTCTTTTGCCACCCACATCGAGAGAACATCGGCCGGAATATTGGGCCGGGATATTGGTGACGAGGTTGCCGAAATGATCGATGTGGAGAATTCTGGCCGATGTATCCCTTCCTGGCTCATAAAATCGAGGGACCGGGTTATTCAATTTGCAGACTCTCCCAAATCCGCTCAGGGACTTGCCCAAAGAAAGTTGAGCAGCAAGGGGTGCAAATATATCTCTGCCGTGGAACGTTGCCGAGACCGGGCGAGATCCGGGCCGGGGAGACCGCAGAATTTCATACGACCGGCGAATCTCTTCCTGCGACAAGACGAGATCCAACAGTCCGTTATCAGGTGCAATGAACGTACGGCGGTCGGTATTGACGGCGACAATCCTGCGCCCGCTCCCAACGCCCGGATCGACAACGCAGACAAAAATTGTCTCCTCCGGGAAATATCTGTACGAAGCCCAGAGCAAATACCCGGCTTGCTCGATGTTCTGCGGACTCACGTTGTGCGAAATATCGACGATCCGTGCGCGAGGATTGATCGAAAGGATAACGCCCTTCACGGTTCCAACGTAGTGATCACGATCGCCGAAGTCGGTTAACAGGGCAATCAGGCGCTCCTCCGCCTTCCGTTTGTCTTTCGTGGATCGTCGTTGTTCTCTCATCGGTCGCAATTAAAAAAGAAGGCGACCTTTTCGTCGCCCTATCGGTTCCAAGAATTTGATCCGATCGTACCTACTTGATGCCGACAGCCTTTCCGAGTCTTGCAGAGCGATAGATCGCATCGACAATTTTCATGCGGTGGACCGATTCCTCGCCGGTGGAGATCACCTCGTGCAAGCCGCGGAGCGCGCCTATCCAGTGCTTGAGCTCGTTCTCGTACGATTTGCGGTACAGCATCTGCGGCGTCTCGTGAGAAGCCGGCGCCACGTTGACAAGACTCCCGTGCATACGCTTAAGAATCCTGAAGGGATTCAAAGAACCACTTCCGTCAGTCCCAAAACAATCGCAGTAGAAAAAATCCTGGTTTGATTCGAACGACCAGCTGGCCTCGATCGTGAGGGTGGATCCATTCTTCATTTTCATGAACATCACCGATGAATCCTCGACACCCTTCGTTTGATGGGAATAGTTCGTCGCATTCACCTCTTTCACCTCCGGGTACCCCATCATCCAGAACGCAAGGTCGAACATCACAATTCCAAGGTCGAGAACCACTCCGCCGCCGGACTGCTCCTTCCTCGTCAGCCACGGATTGCTCACTCCCAATTTCCGAAACCAACCTGCCTTGGCGTAGAAAATGTCTCCCAATGCTTTCTCCTGTATGAACCCCTTCAGGATCATCGAATCAGGTCGAAAGCGGTTGTTCATCCCGACCATAACTTTGTGGTGATTCTTCCTGGAAGCGGCGGCTATATCGGCTGCTTCCTTCTCGGTCCGGGCAAGCGGCTTTTCTACGAGGACATCTCTTTTCGATTCGAGAACTGCGATAGCAACATCCCGGTGCATGTTGGTCGGAGCGCAGACATCCACAGCAACGATGTCTTCCTCCTTGGCCAGCATGTCCTCATAACTGTTGTAGCAACGCGGAATGCCGTACTTCTTCGAGACCGACGTCGCTTTGTTGAGGTCGACATCGCACGCGGCAACGATTTCCACTTCAGGGAGTTTGCTGAGAATAGGGAGATGGATGGTCTGCGCAATGGTCCCCATCCCCACGATACCTATGCGGACTTTGTCCATGGCGTTCGTTATGATCCGACCAGTTCAAACGTGGAAGTCCCGTGCCTCGACTTCAGGAATTCACGGGTGACATCGGCTATGCCCTTTGCATCAAGACTGCACAGTTTGTACAACTCTGCGGGACTGCCCTGTTCGATAAACTTGTCCGGCAGGCCGTGGAGTTTCACTGAACAATGACTCGCCCCGATGGTTTGCAGAGTCTCAAGAACGGCTGAGCCAAATCCGCCCTGGATGACATTGTCTTCCACCGTGACGAAAGAATCAAAGCGATGTGTAAGGGATTCAAGGATCGCGCGGTCAACCGGTTTTACAAATCTCATGTTGACGACTTCGGCGCTGATCCCTTCCGACTCCAGCATCAATGCTGCATCAAAGGAATGCTTGACCATCGCTCCAATAGCGAGAATGGCGACGTCCTTCCCGGAGCGCAATGTCTCGGCCGTCCCGATCGGGATTTTTTCGAACCCCTCTTTGACAGGCACGCCGAGCGCATTTCCACGAGGATATCGCATGGCGACCGGACCTCCTTTGTATTCCGCTGCCGTGTAGAGCATGTTCCTGAGCTCTTGTTCATCTTTCGGAGCCATGAGGACCATTCCTTGAACGCACCTCAGGTATGCAAGATCCAGCGAACCGTGATGCGTCGGACCGTCAGCTCCCACCAATCCGCCCCGATCCAAGACAAACACGACGTGCAACCCCTGGATGGCGCAATCGTGGACGACCTGGTCGAACGCACGCTGGAGGAATGTCGAATAAATGGCCACTACAGGAATATATCCTTCGGTCGCCATTCCCGCAGCAAATGTCACGGCGTGCTGTTCCGCAATTCCTACATCAAAGAAACGATCCGGCAATTCTTTCTGAAGAAGGATCAGCCCGGTCCCGTCCGGCATGGCCGCGGTAATTCCGACAACTTTCGGGTTCATCTTGCAGAGGTCCACGAGAGCCTTGCCGAAAACAGTGGTGTACGCGGGCCGCTCCTCGCTCTTTTTGGGAGATTGTCCGGTGATTTTGTCGAACGGCGTAACGCCGTGCATGCCGGTCGCCTCGTTTTCAGCGTAGGAGTACCCTTTCCCCTTTTCCGTGATCGCGTGAATGAGTATCGGACCTTTGAGGTCTTTGACGTGCCGGAACACTTCCACCAATTTCACAACGTTGTGCCCGTTAAACGGTCCAAAATAACGGAAGCCCAGAGCTTCGAACAGCATTCCCGGCGTGACGATTGCTTTCAAGCCTTTTTCGACGTTATGAGCAACAGACCTGAGCCTGTCGCCAAACGTATCCAATTTGCCCGTCAGATCCCACACGCTCGACCTGAATTTGTTGTATGTCGGGTGCGTGAGCGCTTCGGTGAAATAATTATGGAAGGACCAGAGTTTCGGGTTCACGGAAGAGAGCGACACCATCTGGTTGTCGTTGAGTACGACGATGATATCCTTCTTGAGCAAACCGGCATTGTTCATAGCCTCGTAGGCCATCCCTCCCGTGAGCGAGCCATCTCCGACAATTGCCACGACTTTGTAGTCTTTCTTCTGATAATCGCGCGCCGTGGCAATGCCCAGTGCAGCCGAAATTGCGGTGCTGGCGTGGCCCGCACCGAATGCATCATATTCGCTTTCGGACCGTTTGAGGAATCCGCTGAGGCCGTTTAACTGGCGCATGGTGTACATCCGTTCTTTGCGTCCGGTGAGAATCTTGTGGGGATACGCCTGGTGTCCGGTGTCCCAGACTAGCTTGTCGTCGGGGGTGTTGAATACGTAGTGGAGGGCGACCGCCAATTCCACGGCTCCAAGGCCCGCGCCAAAGTGGCCTCCGGTTTTCGAGACGCAGTCGATGAGGAATTCCCTCACTTCGCCGCACACGGTCCGAAGGTCCTTCACCTCGAGTTTGCGAAGGTCGGAAGGATAGTTGATGCCGTCGAGGAATTGAAAATGCAGATCGGTCATTCTTCCCGCAAATCCGTCAGTTCGAATTGTCCCTTGATGTCCTTGCTGAGAGTCTTGATTCGAAGTTCCGCCGCCTTGAGGTTCTGACTGCACGTGCGGGAGAGCTGGATTCCTTCTTCGTAGAGGTTCAACGCCTTGTCCAGCGGGACATCCCCACGCTCAAGCGCCTCGACGATTTCTTCCAGCCGTTTGACAGCTTCTTCGAAGGTTTGTTTCGTGGCTTTTTTTGCGGTCATTGCTCAACTCTCGTTGTCACGATGCCGTCGTGAAATTGGATGGCTGCAACATCGCCTTCGTCCAGATCGTCGGAGCTCACGACAATTTTCCCTTGTTTCCGCACGATCGTGTAGCCCCGCAGCAGGACAGCCTTCGGGCTCAATGCCTCAAGCCTCTGGCCCAGCGCTCGCTGACTGCGCTCCGCAAGCTGCAGAATGTGAGATGCAGCTACGTGCAGACCCCGCTCCAGTTCATCGACACGCTGGCTTGATTCCCTGAGGAGATCCCTTGGACGGTTGAACGCATAGCTGGTCACGAATCCGCCGACGGAATCCCGCAACGAAGACAGCATTTCCTCGATGCTGCGGTGCATAGTATACCACATATTGCGCAGAACTTCAATAAGCTCGGATCGATCCTTGACGACCATTTCCGCTGCAGCCGACGGTGTCGGAGCGCGCAAATCAGCAACAAAGTCTGCGATACTGAAATCGATTTCGTGGCCGACGGCACTGATGACCGGAATGCGCGAATCATAAATGGCCCGCGCGACAATCTCTTCATTGAACGCCCACAAGTCCTCCAATGATCCTCCGCCACGGCCAACGATCATGACATCGACGTTGCCGTACAGGTTCAGATCCTTGATCGCCGCGGCAATCTCTTCGGCAGCCCCGACCCCTTGAACGCGCACGGGAACCAGAATGACTTCCACCGATGGAAATCTTCTGAGCAGGACGCTTCGAATGTCCTGCAGTGCGGCACCAGTCTCCGACGTCACAATGCCGATATGTTCGGGATATTCAGGGATCGGCTTTTTATGCTCATCGTCGAATAATCCCTCGGCCGCGAGCTTCTTCTTAAGACGATCAAATGCAAGCTGAAGCTCACCGACGCCGACGGGTTGAATCTGATCGCAATCGATCTGGTAGTTGCCCCGTGGCGGATAGACCGTGATGGATCCCCGCGCTATCACCTTCATTCCGTCTTCCGGGAGAAGAGCCAGCGTGGCGACACGGCTGCGCCACATGACCGCGGATATCTGTGCGCCTTCGTCCTTGAGCGTGAAGTAGAGGTGTCCTGACGTGTGCTGTTTGAAATTCGAGATTTCTCCCTGGATCCAGACACGCGGGAACGTAGTTTCCAACGATTGCTTGATCTGGCGGGTGATGTCAGATACTGTTTGAACTGTCTTCTCGTTTGTCATGCGATGCGGTCATAGTATGGATAGTTTGCCGGACAATCAAGAATCCGGTCCGTTGGTTTCCTCCCAATTGCTCTCTTGATCCCAAAACTAACTCTCCTTGTCTTTCGCCCATCCCTTCCCTATATTCCAAATGCAAATTTGTTCAACTGCCAATTTTTTTAATGCACGCTTATGCCAGTTGATGTATTAGCTATCGGTGCTCACCCGGACGACATTGAACTATCGTGCGGCGGGACGATCGCAAAACTCGTTAAGGAAGGACACTCGGTTGCGCTCGCAGATGTTACACAAGGAGAGCTGGGCACACGGGGTAACAAAGACATACGCTCAAAAGAAGCTTCGGAGGCAGCGAATATCATGGGCGTCGTCACCAGGAGAAATCTGAAGATACCCGACGGAGGCATCGAGCTGAACCAGGGAAACCTGAAGAAAGTCATCACGTTGATCCGGGAATTGCGTCCGAAAATCCTGATCATCCCGCATTCCATCGAGCGCCACCCGGACCACGTCCATACACACCATCTTTGCAAAGAAGCGTGGTACTATTCCGGACTGCGCAAGATCAAGACGTCATTGAACGGAGTGTCGCAGGACCCTCATCGGCCTGAGAACTTCTTCGAGTTCATGCAGTGGTATGAATTCACTCCTTCCTTTATCGTCGATATTTCCAGCACGTTCGACATCAAGATGAAGGCAATCAGGGCACACGCATCCCAGTTCCACAATCCGAAAAGCAAGGATCCGGAAACGCTCCTCAGCCGGCCTGAATTCCTCGAACACATCAAATTGGATTGCGAGTATTTTGGGAAGAAGATCGGTGTCATGTATGCGGAGCCCTTCTTCTCGTGGGCACCGTTCGGAGTGAATACCATCTTCGACCTGGTCCTTCGCAAAGGATGACGTTTCATTTCCCGCACCCCGGGGACTAATTCTCAAACCTCGAAATCGGTTCCCTCGAAGAACAGTACCGACGCCGACGTCATCTCTCGATTTGGACGGAGAAGTCGGTCCCTTCCCAACGTTTGCTCTCTTTCCAGAAGAATGTAAACCGCACTGTGGATCCAGAGGCAAGTGAATTGGTCGGCAACTCGGCGACGTGGAGCCCGACGCCGGAGTCGTAGGAATCGACATCGGCAATGGTCTTCCAGTTGTCCGGACTCCAGTGAACCATCGCGGGGGAACGCACTTCAATGCGCAGGATTTTGTCGACCGGAATGCGCCGACATTTGTGGCTGAATCGCCAGAGGGAATATGCTGACCCCGTCGTCCGGACGACATAACGTTGGAACGTTTGCGGGGGTTTGTCGAAGACCTTTCCGTCGCGTAACGAGCGGCAGAGCTTAATGTATTCCGCGTGCGCCCAAACCAAGGGCATGGCTGATCCCGAGGGACGTCCGAAGAACAGCTCGCGTGCAGGCAAATCCGGCGCATCCCATGTCTGTTCGGAAATCATGCCACCTTCATTCGCAAACGACTCCAGTGCGGAGAGCAGTTTCTCAGCTTCATCTCGATGACCTGCTTCCAATTCGAGGTGCGCACGCTCGCCGGCAAGGAGTGGCCAGGCTCTCCCAATTCCGGTTCCGTCGAATGCCGAACCGTCTTCGTGCTCGCCGTATCCATCATCGTCATACCGATGCCAGGAGGGACCGAACGGCGTATTTATTTTCAGAAGTGCATCGATCGCCTTCAAGGTATTCACGATGCGCGGGTCAGACGGGGAACGCAGACCGAACCGTACGAGGGCGAGCGCATCCGGACTGACAATTTGAGCTGCAGGTTCGGAGGATTGCTCCGGCGGGCGGTTCTTGATGGGCACAAAGCCTCCGGCTGGAGACGATGCAGCTCCTGCATCCGGGGGAGCGATGCGGACGTAGTAGCCTTCAATGCCAAGCTGCCGGGACAGCGCTGTGTCAGTGGCATAAGTCCATCGTTCGACATTGGAATTCCATATGTCCGCTGTCTCCCGAAGGAAGTTGCCGAGCCTGGATTCGTTATTGGCGTCCGCGATATCGGCAGCAGAAAGCAATGCGGCGATCTCAACGGCCAGAGTGAACGGCGAATACCCCGGGTCTTCCTCCCAGCGGTCCTGCTGAGTGACCGGGCCGTTCAGCACAAGATAGGTTGCGGCTTTTCGGACCATTCCCCAGAACTTCGAAACATCGTCGCGGTTCAACGCCTTCTCACGATACGCCATATCGACGAGAAGGATCGGAAACGCCGTTTCATCCATCTGGATTCCATTCCAGTACGGTGATCCGTCGAGCCACATATTTTGCGGCCAATGTCCATCCGCAAGTTGTGTCGACTCAAGGTATCGCAATACTCGGAGAGCTTCGGTGTTCGCCCTTGCTGCAAGGAGAGCACCGGCAGTCTCGACCAGGTCGCGCGGCCAGACAAGGTGATAACCGCCGAGGTCGTCATCCCCTTTTGCATAGCCCCACGGGATCGAGAGACTGGCTATGATCCCTCCGGGCGAAGTTTTTGATTCCGAGCCTCGGAGGACCAGCGTGCTGCAACGGTAAATGTTTCGGTCGTCGTTGCCCCCACGATCAAGCGGATTGAGGCTTTTCTGCCAGGCACTCCACTCTCTTGTGTATGTGCTCAGCACTTCCGCAAAATCTTGCCGCATGGCTGAGGTCGCCTGTGTCGCCGCTTCGTCGGGATTGGGACCGAACCCGATAGAGAGAATGAACGAGCCATTCGATTTTTGCAGATCAATCTGTCCGGTGAGTGCCACATTTCCGTTTTCCGCGCGTTCATATTCCAACGTCATACGTCCGTTCCGACGCAAATCCTGCCAGCCATCGGACATCCCGACAAATCCGGCCGACCCTCTGAGCCACGGAACGGTACAGGCGAACGCAAGCGCTGTCCCATCCCGCTCCGCAAACAAGACGGTCTTCCCTTCAAATTCTCCAACCCACGCTGTATTACCCATTCCACGGTTTCTCAGATGCGGAGCCAAAAGCGCGAACAGATAATAATTTTTCAGCTTCCCTTGAAGCGGAACAAAACTCGTCCGTTGGAGTACCGCGTTGAACCGGGGATGAACGATGATATCTTTTTCTATTCGATAGCGGCCTTGATTGCACGTGTTCACAAGGTGATAGGCAGGTACACCTTGAACAAGGTACTGGACTTCGCTCCTGGTCTGGCGCTTTTCTTCCGAAAAGAATGAACCGCCGTCCGTGACAAGCAACTCGCAATCCCGCGTGCACGCCTGATCCACATCCGGATAATAAATTTCATTGAGAATTCCGTGGCTGTGCGTAAACCATACCTTGGCATCGGCACGGAGTGATGTCCCAACTCCTCCTTTGGCACTCGATGTCCACCTTGGCACAATCCCGGGCCAACCCGGTGCATACTGTTCACGTCCGTTCACATTCCCTCTCGTGAGATTATTATACGCGACTCCATTCAACGACCGCTTTTATTTCGTCCTGCGGATGTTCCTCAAACGCTTTCGCGAAGTCCGTAAACTGATATCGGTTGGTTATAAGCTCATCCGCGTGACCCTTCCAGCGCAGTTCTGCGCGAGCCAGATCATCTACCGACATTTGGAAATAATCGCGACCGGCATTAACGCTACCAAGGATGACTTGATTTTTCAGGACTAGTTGGCGCATCAATGCCGCACCCGGAACCTGCAGAGGCCTGTCGCCTCCCGGAATCCCCGTTAAAACGTAGAGTGCATTCGTGGCAAGCGCATCAAGCAGGTTGAAATCGAGCGAGGCAATGCCGGCCGCTTCGAGGATGAGATCGACCGGACCGATCGTTTCCGCGACATTGTCGATCGGTATTTTCCTTCCATCGACGTAATGACCCCCAATTGCTTCCAGCCATTTCGGTCGGGCCGAACCTGCATCAACAATATCAAGCCCAAACACTTCGGCACCCC
>Ga0335079_10003298_pt1 | contig 18641 bp, 16 predicted proteins | sample Lox_Sample_33_FD_206719 | JGI IMG/M metagenome (GOLD analysis project Ga0335079, IMG submission 206719) | Soil microbial communities from Loxahatchee National Wildlife Refuge, Florida, United States - Lox_Sample_3.3 | ecosystem: Environmental > Terrestrial > Soil > Wetlands | place: USA... | reverse complement strand
AGCTTCTTGCCGAGGCAGAATCCTCGCGGGAAAGGAGCGCCGCAATAAGGCGGCACTGGGGCCGCACGGCCGCGACGGCGTTTGTTTGGATTTGTGTCGGCTGGGCTCTCGCATTGTTGGCGATGGGGTTCCGCAAACAGATTGGCGAAGAGCTGATCCGGCTGGGGCAGAAGATCGCGGGCGAACAAATTCCCACTTCGCAAAGTTTGCCGCTGGAGGGGTCGAAGCAAACTTCCGCACAGGCTTCCAACTCTCCGCAACAGCCCGCAAACAATTCGCCGGCGAACCCAAGTTCGACGGCGGAGCAACAGCCGGCCACGCAACTGGGACAGGCGCGAGGCCAACCAGGAAATCCGGAGTCCGGCGACGCGGGGAATTCCGCAACGAGTCCGCCGAACACGGCCGGAAGCGGCGTGGTGAATCCCTCTGGGGGAACGGCGCCGCCGGGAATGGTGATTTCCGCAACGGGGCAGAAGGAATTCGAGGAGGCGCGAAGAATTCTGCACGGGAAATTCCGAAGCCGCGACATGGAGGAAGCGGTGGAGTTGCTGCTCGCAGCGGTGTCGCGCGGAAATGTGCGGGCGGAGGTGACGCTGGGCGATCTGTATGCGCGGGGTGAAGGGGTGCCGAAGGATTGCGCGCAGGCGAGAATCCTCCTGGAAGCCGCGGGGAAGAGAGGGAGTCCGGAAGCCAGGCAGCTGCTCGGGAAACTGAAGTCCGAAGGATGTCCGTAGGAAAGGGAATTCGATCGTTCCCAATCTGGGAAAGAGACCCCCTCCCCTGCCATTTCTTTGTAAGTGTTGATTCCAAAGGTGGTTAAAAATAGCGTTTTTGTAAGTGTTCATTCCACAGGAGTTGCCGGCGCATTTCTCGCAAGTGTTCATTCTAAAGCTGGTTAGGAACGAGAAATTTGGGAACGCGGGAACTTGAGTTGCGGCGAACGGTGAGAAAAGGACTCCGCTTGAGGGGGCGAGCCCGCTATCCGGATTGGGCCGAAACAACATACATTATTATAACATGAATGTCAATAGAGATTGTGGTACCGTTCGAACAGAAGAAGAAGATTCGGGGAATAAGGGGCGCCTAGGCGACGAGTTGAAGAGTTCAGATGCCACTAGCAAAAGCCAGCCCCACCCTTTCGAAATATGCGCGAAAGGATGGGCCACCCGAAATCTTCGGAGGCTAAGGCTGCGCCACCCCCGTGTCCGTAAGGGGATGGGGTGCACCGCTGCCGGTGAAGCCGAGGTGAAGGGGAGGCAGAGTTGAGCAAACAGCTCATGGTTGTGTTCGTCGGTGTGTCAATCGGTAACTTTGCGGTATTTTCAAATGTATCGGGATGCGGTGCTTTCGCTTTTGTTCCTGAGGTGCTGGCGTGGAACACGGTCGCAGCGCTCCGAAATCAATTCTCGGCCAACACTCACCCAAAACTGGTACTAATAATTTCTGCTCTTCTCAGTAGTTTTTTTCTCACGGGGGTCCTGGCACTGGTTACGCGGATTGGGAGAAAGATGGGACGATTACAGTCCGAGCGGGCCTTGAATATTGCATTTGCGGTTGCAGCCGTGGTTTATATTTTCCTAAGCTCTTTGCCTGTCCCGACAGCACCATGCTGACCCAGAGAGCAGAGGTGGCAGCATCATAGGTGGCCAGGTTACAGTTTTGCGTTCCTCTTTCCCTTTTGGCAATGTCCATGACAGGAGAATACCACTGCTATACTTCACCGCGAAGTGAAGACAAGCGCGCTAGAGGGACTGAAAGCTAGGCGGCGGCGCCGTGGCTGGCGCATTGGAGGACACCGAGGAAAACGCTCCAGGGACCGACGGCTAGGCGGCGGACCTGATGAGCCATGGTGCGGGAGATCTGGTGGAGATGCGTGAGATCGTGGGCGGCCCAGGTGGCGAGGAGTTGGGACAGGGTGACCGGGCCAAAAGTGGGATGCAGACCGCGGCGGCCGAGATCTTCAGGACGAAGATTCAAAGACTGCAGTTCATTCAAATTTTCCGAGCGCACGCAGGCGAATTCGTCGAGAAGCTGCGGGAGCGTTTTGCGCTGGCTCTCCCGGGCGTGGCCGCCATGTTGGAACGGCTCGAAAGTACGGGTTTCGCCAAATTCCAAGATCATTCTTGCGCGGGGAATCCAGTCGGCGCGCTCGCCGTGAATCAGGTGAAGGGATTCGATCCGGGGCCCGCGGGAGAAACGTCTTCTTTTAACTCGACGCTCAAAATCAGGATTTCGGCACCGCCCACGTTTTCGAGGGAATGAGGTGACAAACCTGCGTTCGAGAAAGGTTTAGCTGATGAGCGCCAGGATTTTGGCGCGCACTTCCGCCAATTCGGCCCTGGAAATGGCGCCCTTCCGTCTGGCGCGCCTCTTTCGCCAATCCAGGCTTCTGATTTGGTCCGCCAAAACAGCGCTGAGGCGTGGTCCAGCAATCGCCACCTCGAAAGGATAGTCTTTGATTTGCGTCGTCATGGGGCAGCAGACCATCAGACCCGTTTTCACGTTATAGCCTTCGGGGCTCAAAACGACCGCAGGCCGATGCCCGGCTTGTTCGTGGCCGGATTGGGGGCTGAAGTTGATCCAAACAATGTCCCCGGCGTCAGGCACATAACGACGGGACATCACCATGCCTCATTGCCCATGGGTCTGCCAAAGTCGGCTTCTTTGTGCAAATTCTCTCGCGAAATTCCTTTGAGAAGTTCAGCGAGACGGTATTCCTTGCGCTGCAGAGGCTCGATGACGATGCGGCCGGCTTCCTCGCGCACGGCCACGGGCTCATCCAATCGCAATTGGGCCGCCTGCAGGACGGCGGAGGGGATGCGCACCGCAGCGCTGTTGCCCCACTTTCGGACCATGGCCTTCATATTTCGCGCCTCCAAGTAGATACATTGTATCTACATTTTGTCATGGATTCACGGTGGAGTCAAGCGGGGGAAGACGGCATGCGAGCGGCCAACATGACTCATTTTGGCGCGGGATGAGGGGAGGCATTCTACGGGAATACCATGTGTTTGAGGGGAGGGCAGGCGACATGAAGAGGCAACGGGCGAGATCGAGGATCGGCAGGAGCGCGAGAATCGCGGCGGCAGTGGGATTGTGTGTATGCGCGGCGGGATGCGGAGCGAGCAAGGGGCTAAAGCGGAGCGCGAACCGGGCGACTGAAAATTGGGGTATTACCAGAGATGCGAAGGGGAATATCACGCTGCAAAACCAAAAAGCGGCGGAGGCGGAAGTGGTTTTTGCGACCGAAGGATCCACGAAAGAATTGAGCGCTATATTCGCCAAGCCAGAAGTGATTCCGGAACTCAAGGAGATGCACGCGGGAATCGCGGTGGCGACGACGGAGCTGAGCCCGGAGAGGGCGCAAGTTGTGCGGCAATTGAACGAAGCGGGAATTCCGGTGACGGCGTGGCTGGCGCTGCCGAAGGCGCAGGGCTACTACCTGAACGCGAGCAATGCGGCTGACTCGACGGCCCGGTTTGCGGACTTTGAAGGATGGACTGCGGAAAACCATTTGCGGTGGGCGGGCGTGGGGCTGGATATCGAGCCGAACATCCGGGAATTTTCAGCGTTCTCGAAGGGCGACAAGCTTGGGCTGGCGTGGCTGCTGGCGAAGCGATATTTCGAGATGGGCCGCGTGAAGCGCGCGAGGAGGGATTATTCATCGCTGATTGGAAAGATGCAGGCGGCGGGATATGCGGTCCAGACATATCAATTTCCTTTTCTTGCGGACGAACGAAAGGAACGCACGACCGTATTGGAACGACTGTTCGGGATCGTGAATGTGTGGGGGAACACGGAAGTCCTGATGATCTACACGAGCTTCCACCACTCGCTGGACTCGGGGATGATCTGGGCTTACGGGCCTAAGGCGCAGGCGATTGCGGTGGGAGTGACAGAAGCGGGGAATACGCCGGGGTTCACTCCGCTCGATTGGGATGAACTTTCGCGGGACATGATCGTGGCAAGCTACTTCACGCGGACAATCGGCGTGTACAACCTGGAAGGATGCGTTGAGCAAGGATTTTTGACGCGAATCGCAAAATTGAATTGGGGACAGCCAGTGACGATTCCCGCAGCCGCGGCACAAGGAGCACTGGTTGTCCGGGAACGAGTGCAGCGTGTGCTGTGGATCGTTGCGCATCTGCTGTATTTCGTGGGAGCGCTATTCCTGGCGATAGTTTGCCTGATCTGGTTGTGGCGAGGACGGAGGAGGCGGAAAAGAGCGCGCGGCGCGCTTGCACCTGAGCCAGCGCAAGGACCCTGAACCCGCCAGCAGACTCCGAACTCACCTTAAGGAAAAAAGTCTTGGCGGTGCTAGCGGATGCGCATGCCGGCTTTTTTGTCCCAGTGGAGCGGCTTCTCGAAGCGAGCCATGGGCGCTTCTGGAAGTTCGCCGACGGAGACGCCGTACTTCCAATCGGGCGGGCAGATGGCGATGTAACGGGCATAGCCGCCGGTGCCGCCTTCGAGCTTCGGGAAGCCGATCGCGACGAGAGCACCTTTCTCGGGAACTTTGTCGAGGTGGGTGACGCCTTCCGCCTGGGTGTAGCCGTTGCGCAGCAGCCAGGCTTCGCCTTCGAGAGTCGGCGTGGTATCGGTATCGAGCGCCTCGTGGCCGTGGAAAAGAATGTGGCGCTGGAGATGGAGAAATTTCAGGGCAGCGAGGGTGACGCCGGGGAATTGTTTTTCGGTGGCGAGCGCGGGATCGGGCCAATTTTTGGACCAATCGGAGCGAATGAACACTACGGAACCCTCCGGGATGCGACCGTTGCGCTGCTCCCAAGCGTGGATGTCGTCCACGGTCATTTGATAGCCGGGATCCTTGGCGACCTTGTCCTGGATGGGGATGACAACGAGAGGGCGGATGGTGTAAGTAGGCGGCAATTCGTCGATCGCCGGGTAATACGGATTCCAATGGGCGGGCGGGTCGAGCTGGGTTCCGAGCTGATCGGTGGAAAGATCGTAGTGAGTGGCTTCGAAGCCGTCTTTCTCGTAGGTGTAGGGCTGATTATTGGCAGGGTCCACGGTGGGCATGAACCTGGAAGGACCGAAGCCATGCCAGACGGGAATGGAGGGAGTGATCTTGTGGGTAAGGTCCACGTATTTGGCGTTCTTGAAATATTGTTCGTAGACGGGCCATAAGGATGTTTCTTTAGAAGGACGGCTGGCCACCAGTAAAGAACCGGTGAGCAAGAGAGCCAAAGAAGCGAACGAAGTGAGTTTCCAGAAGTTCATTGGGACTTTCTCCTTTGTAGCGGAGATTGGCGAACGAGAAATCCTGCGGCGCATCAAGAACGAACGAGCGAAATGGAGCCCTAGGCTTTCCCCGCAAATTGTATCGAATGGATCCGGAGGAGAGGACAGTTTTTGTTCTGGTAGCTCGTAAGGACCAGAAGAGGTGACGGGATTCTGGGGCCCGAAGATTTCTCAATTTGAGAGCAGAGCCTAAGTACAACGCAGATCTGTGCGTTACGGAGGCGAACTCGCCAAAGGAATTTCGCGGTGGGAGATGCTTCCGCAGAAGATGTAACCGGGAAGTGCGAACCTCATCTAATTACCCGATTTGCGATGGCCCAGGAAAGCGGCGCGGAGCAGCAAAGATCGCGCGGCTCACGGTGAGTTTCGGCCAGGATTGGAAAAACATATGAAGCGACTCGAGGGAAAAGTGGCAGTGGTGACAGGAGGAAACAGCGGCATCGGATTAGCGACTGCAAAACGGCTCCAGGAAGAAGGCGCGAAGGTGGCCATTTCCGGGAGGAACAGGAAAACCCTGGATGAAGCGTCGAAGACGATCGGCAACGGAGTTTTGACGGTGCAGGCGGACGTGGCCGAGCTCGGCGAAGTGGAGAAGTTTTATGGCGAAATTTCCAGGAAGCTAGGGAAGATTGACGTGCTCTTCGTAAACGCGGGCGTGGCAAAATTCGTGCCGCTTGCGGATACATCCGAGAAGGTCTTCGACGAGCAGTTCGACATCAACATCAGGGGAGCGTACTTCACGATTCAGAAGGCGCTGCCGCTGCTGAACGACGGAGCCTCGATCATTCTGAATACGAGCGTGGTGGGCAGCAAAGGTTTCGCGGGAGCGAGTGCCTATGCCGCAACAAAAGCTGCGTTGCGGTCGCTCGCGCGGACCGCGGCAACGGAACTCGCGGACCGCGGAATTCGCGTGAACACGGTGGCGCCCGGTCCGATTCAGACGCCGATATTTGAAAGAACGGGACTTCCGAAGGAAGCGCTGGACGATTTCGCGAAGGACGCCATTTCCAAGATCCCGTTGAAGAGATTCGGGCAGCCTGAGGAAGTGGCGGGCGTCGTGGCGTTCCTGGCGTCCAAGGATGCGTCGTACATCACGGGAGTGGAAATCAACGTGGACGGCGGAATGGGCCAGGTCTAAGGCCCAGGCGAGACGCCGAACTCAGAAAACGCAACCAGAAGACCCCACACGAGTTAGAAGCGTGTGGGGTCTTTTCTTTGAATCAAGGCTGACCGCGGACTTGACAAAAGGCTGCCCCTGCCATGTCTCGGAGGCTTCCTTCAGTGCAGCCGCAGGGGTACTAGGCGGGGAAGGTGATTAAGAGGGCGCAAAAGAGCGGGATTGGGGGCCGTTTCCTTGACTTGGGGAGGGACGGCCTCAATAATGGATAGGCATGAACACGAGCGCTGGAGGCGCAGAAAAGCCGATGTTCCTCGACATCAAGGAGCTTGCCGTCCGCAAGCTCCGGATCCACAAGAGTTTTTTGCCGGGGAGCATTGACTTCCATTCGACGGAGTTCAAGCAACTGGAGCCGCTGGTGGTGAACGCGACGGCGGAACTGGTGGACGGGCAGATCCGGATCACCGGGAACCTGGAAACGAAGATCGAACTGGTGTGTGCGCGGTGCCTGGAGCCGGTGTTGGAGGAAGTACACCGGTCGTTTGACCTGTTTTACAGCCCCATGCCCAAGGAAACCAAGCCGGAAGAAGAGCGGGTGAAGGATCTGGACGCGGACATTGCATTTTATGTAGGGGAAGGACTGTTTCTGGCGGATGTGCTGAGCGAACAGGTGTTGCTGGCAGTGCCCATGAAAGTGATCTGCCGGAGCGACTGCCGCGGTTTGTGCCCGACGTGCGGAGTGAACCTCAACCACGAAGAGTGCCGTTGCGAGACCCATGGACTAGACCCGCGGCTGGCTCCCCTCGCGCGCATCAAGCAGGACTGGCTGAAAAAACAATAGCTTTCAAGGGCGGATAGCCCATACAATCCGGCCCGAATAGGGATTCGGGGCCGGGAAAAGAGGAGTATTGCCATGCCTAACCCAAAACGCCGTCATTCCAAGAGACGGACCAGCACGCGGCGGGCGCACGACCATCTGGCCAAGCCGGCGCTCGGGAAATGCCCGAATTGCCACGAAATGAAGCAGCCGCACCAGGCCTGCCCGCATTGCGGATATTACAAAGGCCGGGCGGTGCAAGAAGAGTCGGCGTAAGGGCCTGCCTTTTACCGGTAGCACCGGTTCGAAGTTTCCATGATTACCATCGCCGTAGACGCCATGGGTGGAGACCATGCGCCCCGCCCCGAAGTCGAGGGCAGTGTGCTGGCCGCGCGGGAGCTTGGCGTGCGGGTGTTGCTGGTGGGCCAGCCGCACGCGATCCGGCAGGAGCTGGCCAAGCACGCTATGCCGAATCTGCCGATCGAGATTGTGCAGGCGAATGAAGTAATCACGATGGAGGACCACCCGGCGCAGGCGTTCCGGAGGAAGAAGGACAGTTCCGTGCACGTGGCGGCGCGGCTGGTGCGCGAAGCAAAGGCGGACGGTTTGGTGAGCGCGGGCAACACCGGAGCGGTAATGACCGTGGCGCGGTTTCTGCTCGGGACTCTGGAATCCGTGGATCGGGTCGCTCTGGCGGCGCCGTTTCCGAACGCGAAGGGCGGAGTCAGCGTATTGCTTGATGTTGGAGCAAACGTGGACTCGAAGCCGGAGCACCTGGTGCAGTTCGCGGTGATGGGCGAGATTTACTACCGCGCGACGTTCGGGCACCGGCGGCCGCGGGTGGGATTGCTTTCCATCGGAGAAGAAGAGATCAAGGGGAACGAATTGACGCGCGAGGTGCATACTCGGCTGAAGCACAGCTCGCTGCATTACGTGGGAAACGTGGAAGGCGGGGACTTGTTTTCGGGCGACGTGGACGTGATCGTGTGCGATGGGTTCGTGGGCAACATCGCGCTGAAGATCTGCGAAGGCTTGGCGGTGCAGATTTTCGGCCTGTTGAGAAAGTCCATGAAGAGCTCGCTGTTTTCGCAGTTGGGCGGAATGCTTTCGAAAGGCGCGTTCAAGGGGTTGAAGAAGACGATTGACTACACGGAGTACGGAGGGGCGCCGCTTCTGGGAGTGCGCGGCGTTTGCGTGATCGGGCACGGGCGTTCGAACGCGAACGCCGTGAAAAATGCCATTCGCGTGGCGGCGGGGCTGGCCCGGGCGCAAGTGAACGAAAAAATCGAAGAGGAGCTTTCGCTGGCCGCGGCGCGGGCGTGAAGGCTTCGAGGTACGTGAGCGATGGGAAAAGTAGCGTTCGTATTTCCAGGTCAGGCTTCGCAATACCCCGGGATGGGGAAAGAACTTGCGGAGAAATATCCCTCGGCGAGGGCCGTGTTTGACGAGGCGGACCAGGCGCTGGGATTCTCGATTTCGCGGATGTGCTTTGAAGGCGCGGAAGAAGAATTGAAGCTGACGGCCAACACGCAGCCGGCGATTCTGACCTGCTCCGTGGCCATGTACCGCGTGGCAGCGGAGAAGGGAATTCAGCCGGATTATGTGGCGGGGCACAGCTGCGGCGAATATTCGGCGCTGGTGGCGGCCGGCGCGCTGAAATTTGGCGATGCCGTGCAATTGGTGCGCAAGCGCGGAACGTATATGCAGGAGGCCGTGCCTCCGGGAGTTGGGGCGATGGCGGCGATCCTGGGACTTTCGCATGCGGTGGTGGCGGATGCATGTAAGCGCGCGGCCGGAACCGAGGTCTGTTCAGCGGCAAATCTCAATTCGCCGGAGCAGACGGTGATTTCCGGGCATGCGGGCGCGGTGAAGAGGGCGGTGGAAATTGCTTCGCAATCGGGCGCAAAGCGCGCGGTGATTTTGCCGGTGTCCGCTCCCTTCCATTGCGCGCTGATGATGCCGGCGCAGGAACGCATGGAGAAGGATTTGACACAGACTGATTTTGCGGACTTGCAATTTCCGTTGGTGACGAATGTGGACGCCGACACGATTGAAAAGGGAGAAGAAGCGCGGAGTGCGTTGGTGCGTCAGGTGACCCTGCCGGTGCGTTGGGAAGAATCCGTGCGGCTGCTGATTGACGAGGGCGTGAACACGTTCGTGGAAGTAGGGCCGGGGCGCGTGCTGACGGGATTGCTGCGGCAGATCGAGCGGTCGGTGGCGGCGCTGAACATCGAGGACGAGAAAAGCCTGACGGCGACGCTGGAGAAGATTGCTGCGGCGAAGAGCGACGCGGCTTAGTTTAGGCATTTCTAGCCAAAGGTTGTGCCAAAAATGTTTTCTTTGAAGGATAAAGTCGCGGTGGTGACAGGAGCGTCGCAGGGGATCGGGCGCGAGACGGCGCTGGCTTTGGCGGAGGCAGGCGCGAAAGTGGCGGCGGCAGCGCGGAATGAAGAGAAATTGGCGGCGCTGGTGAGCGAGATTGCCGCAAAGGGCGGCGAAGCGCTGGCGGTGAAGATGGATGTGGCGGATGCGGAGCAAGTAAAAGCGGGATTCAAGCAGGTGATCGAAAAGTTCGGACGGCTGGATATACTCGTGAACAACGCGGCCATTACGCGCGACGGCCTGGCGATGCGCATGAAGCTGGACGATTGGGACGCCGTGATTCGCACGAATTTGACCGGCGCGCATCTGTGTATTCAGCAGGCGCTTCCCGTGATGATGCGGGCGAAGACGGGACGGATTATCAATATTTCTTCGGTGGTGGCCGAAACAGGAAACGCGGGGCAGGCGAACTATGTGGCGGCGAAGGCAGGGATCATCGGATTGACCAAAGCGATTGCGATCGAGATTGCTTCGCGGAATATTACCGTGAATGCGGTGGCGCCGGGATTTGTGGAAACTCCCATGACGGATGTGCTCTCCGAAAAAGTGAAAGAGGATTTGAAGGCGCGGATCCCGCTCGGAAGATTGGGTTTGTCGAGAGACGTGGCGGCGGCGATTGTGTTCTTGGCGAGCGACGAGGCGGCATACATCACGGGACACGTGCTGGATGTGAACGGTGGGATGTATCTGGCGTAATGGCAGATTATTCTGAGGCTTGGTCCACCTATCGACAGCTCAGAAATCGAGCTTTGATCGTGTTTCCGGGCTTTTTTCCAGTCTTGATCCTAGTGGACTGGATTGCTTCTAAGTTGTCAGGCGAGAAGGTCGCAGGGTCCATCAGAGCCATTTTGTTTTTCGGTTGGATGCTGGCTGCGGTGATCACGAGCGCGACGGCTCAGGCTTGGCGATGTCCTCGATGTGGAAAGCGTTTTGCGGAGAAATGGTGGTACCACAGAGGTATTTTTTTCGCGCGAAGCTGCGCATACTGCGGTCTAAAGAAATATGCGCAGTACTAGACGGCGTTGAGTTGACCTTGGGGGACGGGGTCAATAGAATGGGCAGGTTGCTTAGGGACGCTTGAAACACACGGATTTGGCGCAAAAGCGGGTTGCCTACGGAAGAGGGCGGCGCTGATAGCAAGCAAATGAGCCCTGGCCGAGCCGGGGCGGAGGAACACGAATGGCCAGCGTAGAAGAACGCGTGAAGCAGATTATCGTCGAGCAACTCGGCGTGGATGAAGCGGAAGTGACGCCGACCGCGTCGTTCGTGGACGACCTGGGCGCCGATTCGCTCGACCAGGTGGAATTGGTGATGGCGTTTGAAGAGGCGTTCGGCATTGAAGTGCCGGACGAGGACGCCGAAAAGATGACCACGGTGAAAGACGCCGTCGAGTATATCGAGAAGCATGCCAAGGGAAAGTAACCGCCCTCGATCCCACGGGCATCTCAAATCAACAGGAGTAATGGAACGTTGAGTCGCCGAGTTGTCGTTACGGGCGTTGGCCTGGTCTGCGCGCTGGGAATCGGCACGGAGGAAAGCTGGAAGAACCTCGTGGCCGGAGTCAGTGGGATCAGCTTAATCACGAGTTTTGACACCACGGGCTTCGACTGCAAAATCGGCGGGGAAGTGAAGAATTTCGACCCGTTCCAATGGATTGAGAAAAAAGAACTGAAAAAAATGGGGCGGTTCATCCAGATCGCGCTGGCGGGAGCGGATTTCGCGGTGAAGCACGCAAACTGGAAGCCGGAAGATTCGGATCTCGACGAAGTTGGCGTGTACATTTCCTCGGGAATCGGCGGATTCGACATCATCGAGCGGGAACACGGCAAGCTGCTCTACGGCGGGCCGAACAAGATTTCGCCCTTTTTTATTCCATCGGCGATCGTGAATTTGGCGTCGGGGCATGTTTCCATCCGTTACGGAGCGAAGGGGCCGAATTCGGCGACGGCGACGGCCTGTTCGGCTTCTGCCCACGCCATCGGCGATTCATTCAAGATCATCGAGCGCGGCGCCGCGGAAATGATGATCTGCGGCGGCACGGAAGCCACGGTTACGCCCATGGGCATCGGCGGCTTCGCGTCCATGAAAGCGCTTTCCACCCGCAACGACGATCCCGCCACCGCGAGCCGGCCTTTTGATGCGGATCGCGACGGCTTCGTGGTCGGCGAAGGCAGCGGAATTTTGATTTTGGAGTCGCTGGAGCACGCCACGAAACGCAATGCGCCGATCCTGGCGGAGATCGTCGGCTATGGCATGTCCGGTGATGCGTATCACATCACGCAGCCCGCGGAAAACGGCGACGGGGCCTATCGTGTGATGAAAGCGGCGATCAAGGACGCCAAGGTGACCGCGGAGGACATCAGTTACGTGAATGCGCACGGAACCTCAACGCCCCTCGGAGACGTGATCGAAACGCGGGCCATGAAGAGGCTGTTTGGCGAACGCGCCATCAGTAAGAAATTGCCGGTGAGCTCGACGAAATCCATGACGGGACATCTTCTGGGCGGCGCGGGAGGGCTTGAGGCGGGAATCAGCGTCCTGGCGCTGCGAGACCAAATTCTGCCCCCGACGATCAATCAATTCACTCCCGATCCGCAGTGTGATCTGGATTACATACCGAACGTGGCCCGAAAGGCTACTGTGGATTACGCGCTGTCCAATTCGTTTGGCTTCGGCGGAACGAATGCCGCGCTGATTTTCAAGCGCTGGACGGGGAAGTAACGCAAGGATTTTTCGTGGCGCCGGACGCTCCGCCGGCGCGCAAAGCCGTGGAATAAGAAGCCGGTATTCTTGCCGGCCGAATTCGTGCGAGAAGGAAAATTCCCGTGAAAATCATCGTGTGCATCAAACAGGTCCCGGCAAAGGATGCGCCGCTGGCCATTGCCGGAAATTGGATCAAGGAATCGGATATCGGCTTCGAGATGAACGAGCCGGACAGCTACGCGCTGGAAGAGGCCTTGCGCTTGAAAGAAAAGCACGGCGGCGAAGTGATCGCGCTTTCGATGGGTCCGGAGCGCGTGAAGCAGACGATCAAGGAAGCGCTGGCGAAGGGCGCAGACCGCGGAATTCACGTGGCGGACGACAATTTCGCGCAGCTTGATCCGCTGGGATCGGCAAAGGCGCTGGCGGCGGCCATCCAAAAAGAAAATGCCGATTTGATTTTGACGGGATTGCAGAGCGATGACCAGGGATTCGGGCAGACTGGCGTGCTGCTCGCGGCGCTGCTGGACCGGCCGCATGCGACGATCATCATGCAGATTGAAGTGCAAGACGGAAAAATGAAGCTGAAGCGGGAACTGGAAGCTGGATGGTTCCAGTGGATGGAATGTCCGCTGCCAGCGGTGCTCTCGATACAATCCGGGATCAACAAAGTACGCTACGCTACGCTGAAGGGCATTATGGCTGCAAAGAAGAAAGAGATTGCGACAGTGCCGAGCGCATCACTGGGAGCGGCTAGCGAGCCGACGCAGCGCGTGGGAAAAATTTACGTGCCAGTAAAGACGAAGAAAACGGAGTTCCTGACTGGAACGCCCAAGGAAGTCGCGGCAAAGCTGGTGGAAAAGTTGAAGTTTGAAGCGCGGGTGATCTAGCCATGAAAATCCTCGTAATCACGGAACATAGGCAGGGGAAGTGGAACAACGCGAGTTTTGAAACGCTCGCCGCGGCGCAGCAGATTGCCGGCGATACTTCAAGCGCGGTAAGCGGGCTGGTGATCGGCAAAAATGTTGCCGGGCTGGCGGATGAACTCGCAACGAAGAACGTGGCGGAAGTCCTGCTCGTCGAGCACGATCTGCTTGAGACGTATACGCCGGATGGATATTGCATTGCGCTGAAGCAGACGATCGAAGCGGCGAAACCGGATCTGGTGCTCTTCCCGCATACCTATCAGGTGCGGGATTTTGCGCCTAAGCTTGCCGCGATGCTGGGCAAGGGTATGATCGGTGACTGCATCGGCTATCGCAGCGAAAGCGGAAAACTGGTCTTCGTGCGGCAGATGTTCCAGGGAAAGACCGCCGCAGACGTGACGTTTCAGGGCGCAGGGCCGTGGTTCGCCTCGTTCCAGTCCGGAGCCTTTCGGGCCGATCTCGTCGCTGCGCATTCTTCCGGCAAAGCACCCGTGAACAAGATCTCCGTGGAATTGAAGCCGGAGCAGATTCGCACCAAGCCGCTGGAACTTTTCCGGGAAGCAAAATCTGCCGTAGATCTGACGCAGGCGCCGTTGATCGTCTCCATCGGGCGGGGAATCAAAGCGCCGGAAAATATTCCGCAGGCGGAGGCGCTAGCCAAAGCATTGGGCGCGGAAATCGCAGCTTCGCGGCCAATTTGCGACGAAGGCTGGCTCCCGATGGAAAGGCAGATCGGCAGCTCGGGGCAGACCGTCGCGCCGAAGTTGTATCTGGCGCTGGGAATCAGCGGCGCAATTCAGCACGTTGTGGGCATGAAAGGCGCGCGCACAATCGTGGCCATCAACAAGGACCAGAACGCGCCGATCTTCGAAATTGCGGATTATGGCGTCGTCGGCGACATCTTCGAAATCATGCCCGCACTGACCGAGGAGCTTCAGAAGGCCAGGAGTTCCTGAAGGAAACTCCTCGGACCTTTGCACGACGCGCAAATAGTGTGTTTCCGTCACTCAAATATCCCGGAACTGTCTCTGTTAGAATCTGAAGTAACATGACGGTGGAACGCGAACAACTCGAAGCGGACGTATTGATCGTGGGCGCGGGACCAGCGGGTCTTTCCTGCGCGCTGCATCTCGCGAATCTAATTAGGAAACACAACGAAACAAGCGGGAAGCCGGAATTATCTCCAGAAAATATTTACGTTCTGGAAAAAGGCCGCGAGATCGGCGCGCACCAACTTTCCGGCGCGATCATGAATCCGAAGGCGCTCGCGGAACTGGTTCCGGAATTCGAAAAGTCGGCGCCGCTCGACACGCCAGTGACGGATTCGGCGGCGCTGCTTTTCACCAAGAACTCCTCATATCGTTTTCCCATTACTCCGCCGCCCTTTCAGAACAAAGGAAACTATGTCGTTTCGCTGAACAAAATCGCAAAGTGGCTCGGCGGACTCGTGGAAGCCGCTGGTGTGAATGTTTTCAAGGAATTCGGCGGCGCGGAGCTTGTGTACGCGGGCGACGGCGTCGGCGGCGTCATCACTGAGGATAAAGGCCTTGACAAAAATGGCAAACCCAAGGACAACTACACGCCCGGCTATGAACTGCGCGCGAAGGTGACGGTGCTCGCGGAAGGAACGCGCGGCTCGCTGACGAAACAGCTTGTGGCCAAAAAGAAGCTCGACAACATCAATCCGCAGAGCTACGGAATCGGCATCAAGGAATTGTGGGAAGTCCAGCCGGGGCGCATCGCGCCCGGCTACGTGGCGCACACGCTGGGCTGGCCGGTTCCGAACGACATGTACGGTGGCGGCTGGATTTACGGTCTTTCGAACAATCGCATTTCGATCGGGCTGGTGATTGCGCTCGAGTACGCAAATCCGCAGTTCGATCCCCATGCCGCGTTTCAAACCTGGAAGACGCACCCGTTCCTGAAAAAGCTGCTGGAAGGTGGAAAGCTGGTGCGTTATGGCGCGAAGTCGCTTCCCTACGGCGGCTGGTATGCCATGCCAAAGAATAGCGTGGACGGTGTGCTGATCATCGGCGATTCCGGGAGCTTTCTGGATTCGCAGCGGCTGAAGGGTATTCACCTGGCGATGAAGAGCGGCATGATCGCGGCGGAAACGATTTTCGAGGCGCTTAAAACGGGTGACCATGCGCAAAAAACTCTGGGCGCATTCCAGAAAAAGGTCGAGCAGAGCTACATCAAGAGCGAGCTTTGGAAAGTGCGGAATTTTCATCAATCGTTCCAGCACGGAATGCTTCGCGGATTTGTTCACACGGCGATCCAGCAGATCACTGGTGGGCGCGGGTTGATTGATCCGATGCGCGCGGAAGCTGGTTACCTGCACTACAAAAAAACCAACGGGCGCGCTGCTCCCGAAAGATTCAAAGGCGACGGCACGCTCACATTCGACCGGCTCACGGACGTCTATCATTCCGGGACGCGCCACGAAGAAGATCAGCCATGCCACTTGCACGTGAGTGATTTCAGCATTTGCGCGACGAAATGCGCGGAAGAGTACGGCAATCCGTGCCAGTATTTTTGCCCCGCCGCAGTTTACGAAATGGCGCAGGAAAAAGACGGAGTGCGGCTGAAGATCAACGCCGCAAATTGCGTGCATTGCAAGACGTGCGACATCGCCGATCCTTACCAGATCATTGATTGGGTCGTGCCCGAAGGCGGCGGCGGTCCGAATTACGAAGGGATGTAGAGCGTCGCGCGAAGCCCGCAGAAACGCTCAGTTCGGCAAAAGGCCGTAAACATCAATTTCGCCGCGAACGGTGGGCGAGTTTGTTGTTGTGTCATTGCCACGCGTAGGAACATAGACTTTCCCGTTCGCCACCGTCGGAACCGTGAATTTCACAGCGTCGCCCGCGGTATTGCCGCTTCCTTGCGAACTGTTCCACAATTCGGTGGCGAGATTGTTGGCGTCGTAGGCGTGCAGCACCGCCGGGCCGCCCGAGGAACAATTATTGCTGTTTGATCCGCAGCTATTGGAGTTGATGACCCACACGATTCCATTTGTCATTCCGTTCGAGGATATCGAGGGGGTGGCGCCCGGGAAACCGTAGCTGGCCGAGGAGGACGATCCCGGCGTGGTGTTGAACATCCCTGTGGAAGGATTGAGCGCGTAGGCACTCAAATGTTGGCCAACGGGAGTAATGTACAAAGTATTATTCCAGAAGGCTGGCGTTGAAAAAATGCCGCTGCCGCTGGAAAACTCCTGGACAACTCCTCCGTCGTTAGCGGCGTTTTTGCCCAGGTTGTCGCGGTTGAGCACGTAGAATTCTCCCGCGAATCCTGCGCCTTTTCCCCCGCCTACCAGCAAATGTTGATGGCCGGCCGGGGCGGAGGGCAGATCAATCAGCACGACCGCGCCGCCGGAGCCGAGATCCAGGTCCGACGCATCCAGGCTTGCTTGGTTCGATGGCGTGAACCAATCGCTGAGCGATAGGCCGGAAGCTGTGCTTAGCTTGAGAAAACTATCGCCAAAATCGTCTACGCCGTCGTAGTCGCCGTTTCCCGTGATCAAATACAAATTGTTGGAAGCATCGGCTGCGGGGGCGCCGCCGGCCATCCAGATGCCGCCTTCGCGGCCATTTGGGGAATCGTTGTAGGTTCCCACGCGCGCGAGCGAAGACGCGCTAAAGCCAAGAACCCATCCGTGATACGGCTGATTGTCTCCGTGGGATGCCCAGGAAGCGTAAACGACGCCGTTCACAAGGGCCAGTGCGGGGCGCTGATTGAGCCGCAGTGGGCAAAACGGGACGTTGCCGTTCGTGCTGGGGCAACTGCTATCCCCGGTGTCGCCCGTGCCCGGAACGGTGATGGAGGAAGTAAGATCCACGGGACTGTTTGCGCGTTCACTGCCGTCCACCAAATTCAAAGCATGTAAGCGCTGATGGTAGACGCCGCCGGGAGACGTTTTTGTCTTCGTCACGAGGTAGGCGGTATTCGTCGAGGGGTCAATGACAGGCGTGCCGAGAATTCCGATGTCGGGATAGATATCCGCCGTTCCCACATCTGACGATGAGCCGTACGTTTCGCCGCTGGGAATGAGAGTCTTCGACCAGTAGGTCACGCAGGGGCTCATGTCCGCGTCGAAGAGATACGCGGTGTCGCGCATGGATACGGCGAGGATGACGTTGTGCTTCGCCGAGCCAATCGTGAGATTCGCCACCCACAGCGGCTGAGCATAGACCGCCCCATCCATCGTGCAGGAAAACAGCTTGCCAAACGTTGCCGTCGAAACATTGCTGGTGTTAACAGCATATTCCTGCGTATTGGCGCCATCGCGCGAGAGATCGTTGTGGTAGGTGAAGACTCCCGCCAGATTCGTGACTCCGATCGTTGCCGAAGCGCTCTTGCTTACATCGGCTTTGCTTGTGGCCGTGATGGTCACCGAACCTGCTGTTCCCGGCGCCGTGTAGGTGACCGGAGTTCCCGAGGCGCTGGAGGAAGAGGAAAACGAACCGCCTCCCGTCGCGGACCAGGTGGCGCCCTGGTTGCTCGAATCGCCCGTGACCGTGGCTGTAACGGAGAGCGTTTGCGTGATCGTGAGTCCGCCGCGCTTCGGGCTGATGGTCACGGAAATGTTGGTGTTGTTTGCGAGCGTCGTTGCCGTGGCGGCGCTCGAATAGCTGCTCAGATTGCCCGCGGCGTCCGTGGCGCGAATGCGATAACTGTAGGGCGTGGAAGCCGTCAGGCCAGTGTCGTTGTACGAGGTGCCCGGAGGGGTTGCGATTTGAGAGAAATTGGAGCAACTGGCGCCCTGGCAGCGCTCCACTTTGTAGCCTGTTACGCCCACATTGTCCGTCGATGCGGTCCAAGAAAGATTGATCTGCGAACTGGACGCTGCCGTTGCCGTGAGCGCGGTCGGCGCCGACGGCGGCGTCGTGTCCGGTGGCGGAGTGGATGAATTGTTGCTGCATCCCATGGGGAGGAGCCAGGCAAACAAGAGAAGGATTGCAAAAACCGAAGTGCGGCATCTCACAATTCCCATCGGTATTCTTTGCACGATCGGACTCCCCAGTTCCATGGTCACCTGAAAACGCAAGCTTCCGCACTCGCATCGGCTGGGATGAAGAACCTGCGCGGAACCAAAATATCATCACACCAGAAGATCTGGCACTCCCAAAAAGGTACAGTGGCGAACGAGGATCCTGTCCCAAGGAACAGTTCAGAATTTGGCTGCAAGAAATCAGGAACTGCGGCTCCAGAGGCTGCGGAAAAAAGATTTCACGCGATCCACCATAGAAGCGCCCGCCTGCGAGTTGGCCGGCTTGGGCACTTGGTTCTTTTCTGTTTTCGGCCGCGGCGCCGCGATCGCCTCAGGAGAGGTGTTCTCCGCCACAACGGGATCGCCTTCCACTTGCGCTTCATAAATCAGAGTCGGGCGAACTCGAACATGACGAACGAGAACGATGAGGCGAGGATCGGGCACGTC
>Ga0335079_10003297_pt1 | contig 18648 bp, 16 predicted proteins | sample Lox_Sample_33_FD_206719 | JGI IMG/M metagenome (GOLD analysis project Ga0335079, IMG submission 206719) | Soil microbial communities from Loxahatchee National Wildlife Refuge, Florida, United States - Lox_Sample_3.3 | ecosystem: Environmental > Terrestrial > Soil > Wetlands | place: USA... | reverse complement strand
CCGTCGCCGCAAGGCGATAAAGCCACTGGGAGAAATCCTGGGAAGGCGGGCAAATAGGTGGCCCTGAGCCGGAATACCGCTCCATTCGTAACTTCGAGGGAGGTATGTCATGAGGAAAAGAGTTGTAAACCTGTTATGTGCACTGTTGCTGTCAACCCCGGCCTTTGCCGAACCACCCGATGCTGTTCTGCCGGAGGTAGTTGTCACCGCTTCCCGCTGGGAAGAACCTGTGGAAAGTGTTCCGCAGGATGTGACCATCATTACCCGTGCCGATATAGAGAAAAAGGGTGTCCCCTTCGTTGTTGACCTCCTGAAATTTCAGCCGGATCTGCAGGTTGTTCAAAATGGCGGCCCCGGTACGGTTGCGACCCTGCTCATGCGTGGCGGCGAAAGCGACCAGGTGCTGGTGCTGGTTGACGGCTTCAAATTCAACAACCCAACCACCGGTTCCGCGGACCTGTCCAGTCTGCTGACCACTGATATTGAGCGCATAGAAATCATCAAGGGACCTCAAAGCACCCTCTACGGCTCAGAAGCCATGGCCGGGGTGGTCAATATCATCACAAAAAAGGGCGCAGGCAAAATGAAGGCCGACCTGAGCGTAGAGGGAGGTTCCTTTGCCACCGTAAAGACATCAGGTTCAATTTCTGGTGGGACGGACAGAGCGAATTATCGCTTTTCCGCAACCTGGTTCGACAGTGATGGTATCCCCATTGCCAAAAACGGCTCGGCGCCAAACGGCGATACGAATAAGTCGTTGTCAGCCCGGATCGGCGCGAATCCGACCGATAGCTCATCCGTCGAATTTAACATGCGGTACGGGACGGACAAGACACATCTCGACAATTACAGCTTTGGTGTCGGGCCGGTGGACACCCTTAACTATGTGCAGAATCATGAAAACTATCTCGTGGCCGCCACAGGAAAAATATTTCCCTGGGAGAAGTACGAACAGAGCCTGACGCTCTCCTACCTTCGGGATAACCTGAACGCCACGGACCCTGTCACCGCATACAATAATTACCGGATCGACGCGACAACCGGGCTTCTGGATTGGCAGCACACTCTTGATTTACACCCTTTGACAATAACGGGGGGCTTTTCCTACCGCTATGAGGCGGCCGAAAATGCGGGGTCATTCGATCAGTCAATAAACAACAAGGCCGGCTACCTCAACGCCAAACTCAGCCTGTTCAATGATATATTGATCCTCAACGCCGGGCTGCGCGATGACGCCCATTCAACATTCGGTAACGCCTTAACCTACCGGACCGGCATACTCTATGACCTCAAACCGCTGGAGATGAGATTCAAGGCAAATCTCGGCACCGGATTTCGGGCGCCCTCATTGAACGAGCTTTACTACCCAAACTACGGCAATCCTGACCTGAAGCCGGAAAAAAGCACCGGCTATGACGTGGGGGTAGAAAAAGACTTTTTTGGCAAAAAACTGGTTATGGGCGCGACATGGTTCTGGCAACGCTACCACAATCTCATCCAGACGGATCCCAATACATTTGCTGCTGTCAATATCGGCAATGCCCTGACTGAAGGCGTAGAGATCAAGACTACGGCTCTTCCTACCGACAACTTGAAACTGAATGCAGGCTACACCTGGCTTGACGCGGAAGACTTGGACACAGGAGCTTTTCTTTCGCTCCGTCCGAGGAACAAATTCACTTCATCCATTGAATATACCCTGGCCAAACTCACGGTGATAGGTGAATACCTCTATGTTTCCAAACGGTTTGATTCGTCTCTGAACCAGGACATATCCGCATATTCTCTCGTTAATCTTAAAGGATCATATCTCCTGCTTAAAAATCTGTCGCTATTTGTGAGAATCGACAACCTCTTCAACAAGTCTTACGAAGAAGCTGCCGGCTACGGCACTCCAGGTATCTCCGCCTTTGGCGGCGTTAAGGTGTCATTCTAATGCTGCAGCTATTGTGTAATATAAACAGAATGATGCTCTGTCTGCTTTTCCTCTTCAGCTGGAACGAAGCTGCAAATTGCAGCCCCCCTCCTCCACCGAAGCGAATCATTTCCCTCGCCCCGGCCATGACCGAGACGCTTTACTCCCTAGGTCTCGGCGGGCGGATAGTGGGGGTAACAAACGTCTGCGACCGTCCCGAAGAGGCGCGTAACAAACAAAAGATCGGCGGCATGGCTAATCCGTCTCTGGAAGTGATAGTGGCCCTGAAGCCGGATATGGTAGTCATGACCAGGGAGGGAAATCCGAAAGAGCTTGTTGAAAGGCTCGCCGGGTTGCGGATTAAGACATACGTATTCACCGCCACGCGGCTCGACGAACTTCCGACCGCCTTCCGGAAGATGGGGGAAGCGCTTGGCGCAAGAGAGGCAGCCGAACATCTCGCAGGGAGAATCGAGGCGGCGATTAAAGCGCCCAGGGGGCTAAAGCTTCATCACGGGTTTGCAGGAGGGAAGAAAGCGCTATTTGTCATCTGGCCCGAACCACTCATCGTTGCGGGTCCTGGCACAATTATAGATGATGCCATGTCCATAAGCGGATTGAGCAACATCGCAGCGGAGGCAAAGGCGCCCTATCCGGTTATTTCACTGGAGACGGTCATTGGGCGAAGGCCGGACCTGATCATTATCGGTGCAAGCGGTAACGAAATGAAAAATATTGCCGGAACAGCAAAACTCCTCAATCGTCTGGGAATGCTGGACGCCGTGCGGAAGGGGCGAATCTGTTACGTTGGGGATTCCCTCTATCGCCCAGGACCTAGAATACTCGCTGGAATAGCCGAGCTTGAACAGTGCACGAAGATGCCGTGAGGCATGAACACCTGCCCGGATTCAAAGATCAGGGCAGCCCCTCTGTCACCCCACTGAAATCCTAACCCCTGAGAAATTCCGGAATCAGACGTCCTGATAACCTGGTCGGAAACTTGTGGATTTAAAGTTAATCAAAAATCTATTGACATACGCTATCTGAGATAGTATGAATATCGTGCTACCTAAATTTATATCGTATAACGTTTATAATTATGAATATTATTACAGGGCATACGCAATGCTGCAGTACGGATTGGAGAGGGAGGCAGGACCGCCGGATGGGACGCTTCTTCGGCCTCTCCTTTCTGCTCCATCTCTGCTTGGCATTGCTGTTTGTGGTATATGCCGACCGGGCGATGAGCAAGTATCATCAGGAGGTGCTGTACATCGACTTGAGCCAGCCATCGCTGCCGATTGCGGCGCCGCCCTGTGAAAAATTCAGACCAGCGGAAGTAAAGAAGCCGCAAAAGGCACAGGTTCCGGTTCCGCCCGTTAGATCAGAGCAGCATCCCCAACCAATCAAAGCCCCATCCCCGCCGATGCAACAGACCGTGATCAGTGAATCAGCAAATTCCGCGCCTGTAACAAATGTTGAGCAGCCTACCTCGGCTGTTCAGGGAAATCCGCAACCGTCGGCGGCCAGGGCTTCAGGCCCACAGATACAGGTAGGTGCCCCGGCGAATTCAGGACCAGCCGGTGAGGTTGCGTTCGGTTCCGCCTCGGGCCCCTCGTTTCTGCAGCGGGCACTTCCGACATATCCAATGGTGGCGCGGCGCTTTAATAAGGAGGGGAAGGTGGTCCTGCGGCTCACCATCAACGAATACGGTTCTTTGACCAATATCGAGGTACTGGAGGACCCGGGCTACGGTTTGGCTTCCGCTGCCGTCGAGGCGGTGAAAAAGTCGCGTTACTACCCTGCTCGCCACGGAGGGAGACCGGTAATGGCCAAGGCTATCCTTCCGGTCCGCTTCACGCTCCAGGGGGTCAACTGACGGATATATCATTCACTCGACAGACGCTCCTTTCGAGTTGGGGGGAGGGAACTACCCCTATTTTTAACTAACCGAGTGATCTCGATTGCTTTATGCAGAATATATTTCAAATGTATATTTAATTCAATCGCAGCATCAACTAAAGGAGGGTGTTATGAAATCGGGAGTGTTTTTAGAAGGGCTTTTTTTGCTTGCTCTGCTCGCAACACCGGTCCTAGCCGATGAAGCACAACCAGCACAAGAAACGAATCTGGGCGAGATCAGCGTTACTGCCACCAGGACCGAAAAACCAGTTACCGATGCCCCCGGAGATGTCAGCATCGTGACTAAAGATGAGATGGAAAAACGCAACATCCAGTCGGTGGACGAGGCGCTTGCGCTTCTGCCCGGGGTTTTTGACTCCCGCGGCAAAGGGCCGATGGACACCGTCTCATCAGTCACCCTGAACGGGGTACCAGAACAGGGGCGTACCCTGGTGATGATGGACGGTATGCCCCTCAACGACGCCTTTTATAGCGGTGTGGTATGGGGTGGGATCTACGCCAAGGACCTACAGCAAATCGAGGTGGTGGAGGGGCCTTCGTCCAGTCTCTTTGGCGGTTCCGCCATGGGGGGAGTGATCAACCTGATTACAGCCATGCCATCCAAGCGCGAGTTCACCCTGTCGGGAGGCTACGGTGACGAATGGAACTACGGTCAATCATTGGCAAATCTCTGGACCACCCATGCTTCCTACGGTGACAAGATAGGAAATTTGAGTTATTACGCCTCCCTGGGTTTCAGGAATATCGGTGGTTACCCCACCAACCCTGTCGAAGCATCCAGCGCCCCGCCATCGGGGATTAACGGAGCGATCCCCACAACCAGCAACACTGGGTCGCCTGCTTACATCATCGGTGATACAGGGAACAACGGCTGGTGGGATTACAGTGCGGCCTTCCGAATCCAGTATGACTTTTCCGACACCACCAATCTCCGCTTTTCCTATCTTCGCACTGCCAACAAATATTTATATGGTTCACCCCATTCATATCTGACAAATGCTGCCGGTAAACCGGTTTATTCCTACGGAGATGTTGACCAGAGCTACTTCCTGAGCGGCGACGGCAGCACGACGCAGGACACTTACACCATCAGCGCGGAGACACTCATAGGGGACATAAAAGGAAAATTCATTTTCGGGATATTGGATCAGGGTGACAACTGGTTTATAGAGCCAACCTCCGGGGTGGCAAAGCTGGCCGGCGGATCGGGCAGCATCACTGAAACTCCGAGCAGATCGTACTACGCGGACATACAGTTTTCCACGCCGATCATGCAAAAACATGTGCTGACCGGCGGACTCACCTTCCGTTACAGCAATGCAGATACCGTGCAAACGAACCTGTCCAACTGGCAAGATCCGAATTCAAAGTCGGGCGCGCCGACATTTCAAGCCGGGGGCGTCAGCATGACCTATGCCGCCTATTTGCAGGCCGAGATCGCCCTTCTCGATTCCCTTACCCTTTATGCGGGGGTCCGTGATGATTATTGGGTATCGACCGACGGTTACGCCAGCCAGACTACCGCTCCCAGTTACTCCTCTTCCTATAGCGGAATATCAAAGAACTCAGTCAGCCCCAAGGGGGCGCTGGTCTGGAAGCCCATTGACGGAACGGTCCTGAAAATTTCCGGGGGACGGGCCTTCAATCCGCCCACTCTCTACCAGCAATACAGTACATGGGCTTTCCAAGCTGGATCATTTGGCTTGACGTACGCAGGGAATCCCAACCTGAGACCGGAAACGGACCTGGCATGGGATGTCGGTATGGAGCAGAAACTCTGGAAAGGGGGAAAATTCAAGGCCACCTATTTCGAGAACTATATGGACAATCTTATATACTCTGTAGGAACCGGTATCACTACCTCCGGTGGCGTAACCACATACAACAATCAGCAATCCAACGTGGCAGGCGGCGAAAGCAAAGGGTTTAAACTGGAGGCGGAGCAGACCTTCGGCAAGCTCCTCAGGCTCTTTGCCGGTTATACCTATACAGATGCCCATATCACCTCTTTTACCGGAACCGGGCCTCTTCAGGAAAATCTTACCGGGAAAGTAATGGATCAAGTGCCTCGCCATATGATCAACACCGGGGTAGACGCATCCTACGGGCCGGCATCCCTTTTGCTCACAGGACGCTATGTGTCAAAGCGCTATAACCAGCCTGACGACAGCGACAAAGTCAACGGTGTCTATACTTCATACGACCCCTACTTCGTAGCGGACCTGAAGACCGCCTACAAGGTCACCAACTGGGCGACCCTCTCTTTTGCCGTGGACAACCTGCTCGACAGGCAATACTTCAGCTATTACCGCGCACCCGGCCGCTCCTGGTTCGCCAATCTGGATATGAAGTTCTGACATGAACAATCGACTTATATTGATTCTATTAGGACTGATGCTGTTGCCGGCGTTCATATCGCCGGCAGCGTCGCTCACATACAAGGACAAGATGGGGCGGACCGTTACCATTAAAACCCCGGTCAGACGGGCGGTCCTCTACGAGACTTACGAACTACTGCCGGTAACCGGCACCTGGAGTCAGGTGGCCGGAATCAGCCGCTATGCCTACGACAACGACCTCCTCTTGGCCCTCAAACCGGACCTCCCGCGGCGGATCCCGGCAGTCGGCAGCGCCATGGACACCAACGCCGAGACGCTCTTAAAACTGAAACCCGACGTGGTGCTCACCTGGGTCGTCGATCCCCAGGTGGTCAGATTTCTGGAACAGAAAGGACTTCCGATCATCGCCGTCTATCCGGAAAGCATCCCCGAGCTGTATGATGTGATGCGGATGGAAGGGAAGCTCTTTGGCCGGGAGAAAAAGGTTGAGACAGCCATTGCAAGAATGGAGGAGATATTCTCCATTATACGCTCCCGGTCATCCAGCATCCCTGCGTCCAGACGCAAGAAAGCCCTCTACCTGACCGGTAAACCGACCAAGGTGAATGGGCGGATCGGCATCACCCAGGATCTCTTCACCCTGATGGGGCTCGACAATAGCGGGTATGAGATCAAAGAGCGTTCCACCGAGGTCTCCCTGGAGCGGATCATCTCCTGGAACCCCAACCTGATCTTCATCTGGGGGAGCGCCCGCTATTCGGCAGCCGACCTGATGAACAATCCCCAGTGGCGCTACATCAAGGCAATCAGGAACCGTGATGTGCACAAGGAGCCCAAGTGGGGAACCTGGTCCCCCCGTCTTGCGCCCATAGCCCTCTGGATGGCCGCCACAGCCTATCCGGAGCGGTTCAGGGACCTGGATGTGAACAAGACCATCGACAAGTTTTACCATGATGTCTACGGCATCCCCTACGTAAAGGTGAAACAGATTGAGCGATGAATCAATAAAACTCTGCAAAGGGGGGCCGGTTGGGATTTCAGCCATGGCCGTGGAGTCGAATCCCCCTAGAACTCGCCCCTCCAAAGAGAGAGGCGCGAACGGAAGACGCATCCGCCTTCTGTCGGGTGTGGTCTTCATCTCCCCCCTGCTTGCTGCATTCGCCGCCCTTTTCCTCGGCGCCTACGGCGTGACACCCGTCCAGGTGCTCCATATCCTGGCAAACGCCTTCAGCGGGATCGACTCTCCGGAGGCGGCCATCGTCCTGGATATCCGGCTACCGCGCATTATCCTGGCCGGGCTGGTGGGGATGTCGCTCTCCACCTCCGGCGCCACCCTCCAGGCGGTGCTCCGCAATCCCCTGGTGGACCCCTTCATCCTAGGGATCTCCGCAGGGGCCGCCTTCGGCTGCGCAATCGCCATAGGTTTCCTGCCAGGGGTGTCGCTCCAGGTCATGGCCTTCGCCTTCGGCGGCTTGGCGGTCTTCATGGCCTGCGCCATGGCCCGTTCCGGCGGCGAGATATCCAGGCTCTCACTGGTCCTCTCCGGGGTGATCGTCTCCGCGCTCTTCACCGCGCTCCTCTCCATCATCAAGTTCCTGGTGGACCCCATGAAGCTGCAGAGCATCGTCTACTGGCTGATGGGGAGCTTCGCCCTGGCCGACTGGCCCCAGGTCAGAAGCGCAGGGATCGGCATTATCCTGGGATGTCTCCCTGTATTCCTTCTCCGTTGGCGTCTGAATGTCATCAGCATGGGGGACGAGGAGGCACGCACCCTCGGTGTCAACGTAAGCCGCAAGCGGATCATCTTCATCGCCGCCGCTACCCTGGCGGTCACCAGCGCCGTGGCGGTGAGCGGCATCATCGGCTGGATCGGACTTATGGTCCCCCACCTGGTCAGGATGCTGGCCGGTCCCGACCATCGCCGCCTGATCCCCCTCACCATGGCAGGCGGGGCGGCATTCATGATCGTGGCAGACACGGCGGCGCGAAACCTGACTGCAGCGGACGTGCCGGTCGGCATCATAACCGCCCTTGCTGGCGCCCCCTTCTTCATCTATTTGATGAGGAGGGGGGGAGCGGAGAGTTGGGGAAAATGATACGCGTCGAAAACCTCACATTCAGGCACGCTCATACCGCCGAACCGGTTGTGCGGGATATCTCCTTCGACGTTCCCGAAGGGCGTCTGGCGGTGCTCCTCGGCCCCAACGGATCGGGAAAGACCACCCTCTTCAAGTGCATGGCCGGTCTCTGGAATCCGGAAGCGGGAAGGATACTGTTCGACGGCAACAATATCGCCGAGATCTCCCACCGGGACCGGGCGCGGCTGCTGGCGGTCGTACCCCAGGAGCACACCCCGCCCTTCCCTTATTCGGTCATGGAGGCGGTGCTTATGGGAAGGGCGCCCCACGTGGGGCTCTACGCCGCCCCTTCCGCCACCGACGAGGAAGCGGTCTGGACCGCGCTGTGCGCCGTGGGAGTGAGCAATCTGTCCGAGCGACCTTACACCCGGATAAGCGGCGGTGAGCGGCAACTGGTGCTGATCGCCCGCGCCCTGGCCCAGGAGGCGCCGCTGCTGCTCCTTGATGAGCCGACCTCCCATCTGGACTTCAGGAACCAGCACATGGTCCTGGAAACGGTGCGCCGGGTCGCTGCGGAGAAGGGGCTGACCGTGCTGATGACCCTCCACGACCCGAACCTGGCGGCGTTCTTCGCCCACCAGGTGGTGATGCTCAAGGGGGGTACGATCGTGGCGGACGGTGAGCCGGCGACGGTCCTTAGCGAGGATAACCTGGGGCATCTCTACAATATCGGCATTGGCATCGTCGCCGACGCGGAGCGTCGATTGATATATCCGAGGGTGACATGATCCAGGTTAACAACATTCGCAAAACATACGGCAAGGTCACAGCGGTGGACGGGGTGTCCTTCTCCATCGGCAAGGGTGAGGTCTTCGGTTTACTTGGCCCCAACGGCGCGGGGAAGAGCACCATGATCAGAATACTCACCTGTCTGACCATACCGGACGGCGGCAGCGCCGCCATAGGCGGCCGGCACGTAGTGGCCGAGGCATCCTCCATCAAGTCCCTGATCGGCGTGGTCCCCCAGGAGAACAACCTGGATCGGGAGCTTTCCGTGGAGGAGAACCTCCTTATCTACGGCAAGCTACACCGGGTGGCGGACCTGCCGCAGCGGACCGTCCAGGTGCTGACTGACGTGGATCTTCTGGAGCGGCGCGACAGCCTGGTGAGCGGCCTTTCCGGCGGCATGAAACGGAGGCTCATCATCGCCCGCGCTCTTCTGACCGATCCGGCGGTGCTCTTTCTCGATGAGCCGTCGGTGGGACTCGATCCCCAGATCAGGCGCCAGTTGTGGGACATCGTGCGCCGGGTCGGCCGTACCGGCCGGACTGTGCTCCTCACCACCCACTACATCGAGGAGGCCGATGCCTTGTGCGACCGGGTGGGTGTGCTGCGCAAGGGACGGCTGATCGCCCTGGACACCCCTGCGGCCTTGAAGCAGATGGTGGGCCCTTTCGTTGTGGACCAGATCACGGAAGACGGACGACTAGTGCAGCACACCGCCCGCGACCGTGAAGAGGCCCATGAACTGGCCCGCACCTTGGAGAACGGCTGCACGGTCCGGCGAACCAACCTGGAGGATGTTTTTATCAAGCTGACCGGTGAGAGGATAGAATGAATACGCTGGAGGCAACTAAAGAAAAGCCGGAGATGGGTGGAACTCCCCTGAACATCCCGATCTCGCAGAACAAGCGATCCTCTCTCACCGATATCTTCAATCTGATAGGGTGGTATCCGGTCTTCCTGCGGGAGATGCTCCTCTTCCGGCGCAAGCTCGTCAAGATGGGGTACCTTGTTTCGGCCATGCTGGTGCCGCTCATCTATCTGGTGGTATTCGGCTACGGTCTGGGAAAAAGCGTGAAACTGAACGGCGGCGACTACCTGACCTTCCTAATTCCGGGCCTCGTGGCCATGAGTTCCATGACCAACTCATACACCTGGGTGGCCAGCGCCCTCAATCTGAACCGGCTCTATTTCAAGACCTTCCAGATCCTTATCCAGGCGCCGGTCTCGGCAGGCGCCATCATGATCGGTGAGGTGCTGGCGGGAATGGTCAAGGGGCTCTTCGCAGCCTCGCTCCTGATCTTCATGGGACTCTGCGCGCCGGGCCATTTTCACGTGACTCCGATCCTGATACTGGCAACCATCCTCAATTGCTTTATGTTCTCTTGTCTGGGGGTCATCACCGGCATGCTCGCCAAGAGCCATGAGGACACCTCCACCTACAACAACTTCTTCATCCTCCCCATGTCGTTTTTCAGCGGGACATTCTTTCCCCTGGACCGGATGCCTCCCATCCTCAAGGGGATCATCTATCTCCTGCCGCTCAGCCATACGAACATCCTCATCCGCAAGACGGAGCTGGACGGAGCCGGACTCTCGTCGCTCCTGGTGATGATCGCATACACCGTCGTCTTTCTGGTTATCGGGACCAGGTTGATAAAAAAATACAGTGAATAAGGAGACACCGAATGAGGCTCTTCACTATCATGTGGGCCAATTACATCCCCACCCTTAACATAGCCTGCGGCGAAAACGGGGTGGAAATGACCGCCTATTCATCCAAGCAGGTTAACCAGCGCCCTGAGGTGATCGACTCCATCCGCCGGGATTTGACGGGGGCAGAGCTGATCCTCCTCTACCGGACCAGCGACCCCTTCTGGGACGAGCTGGAGCCCGACATCCGGGCCGCCGGCGCAAACTGTCCGGTCGTGGTGGTGGGGAGCGACCCCTCCCTCTGGGGGCTCTCCACCGTAAGCATGGAGATCGTCGCCACCGCCTACCGCTATATCCTCTTCAACGGGGTGGAGAACATGGAGAACCTCCTCCGTTATCTGGCCGCCTCCCTTCTTGGCGAGCCGGTGACATTTGCCGAACCTCAAGTTGTTGCCTGGGAGGGGATTTATCATCCGCTCCTGGACGGCATTTTCTCCTCAAGGGACGACTACCTTGACGCTTACCGCGCCGCCGTGGGAGAACCGAAGGAAGGTTGGGTTGGACTCCTCTATTCCCGCTCCAACTGGGTGAACAATAATATGGAAGTGGAAAAAGCGTTGATCGCGGAACTGGAGGCCCAGGGTCTGGGGGTGATACCCACCTTTTTCTACTCCATCAAGGATGCGGGGATGGGGAACATGAGCGGCGTCGAGGTGATAGAGAACTTCTTCACCTCCGAAGGCAGGCCGCTGGTGCAGGGGATCGTCAAGCTCACCTCCTTCTTCCTGGGAAGCCATGCCGGGGGGGTCAGGGAATCGGACGCGCCTCCGGGGGTGGATCTCCTCAAGAGGCTCAACATCCCCCTCTTCTCCCCGGTGATCTCCTACTACAAGAACGAGGAGCAGTGGCTCGCCGCCCCCGAGGGGCTCGGCGCCCAGGTTGCCTGGAGCATGGCCATGCCCGAATTCGAGGGGGTGATCGAGCCGATGGTGATCGGCGCCACGTGCGGCAGCGACAATCCGGAAGAGGAACGTTACCTCCCGATCCCCGATCGTATGAAACGTTTTTCCGGCCGGGTCGCGGCCTGGCTCAGGCTCGGGAAAAAGCCCAATGGCGACAGGAAGGTGGCATTCATTCTCCACAATAACCCCTGCGTTTCCGTGGAGGCGAGCGTCGGCGGCGGGGCACATCTGGACACACTGGAGAGCGTCGCCCTGGTCATGCAACGGATGAAGGAGGCAGGCTACAGCGTGACCCCGCCGGCCAGCGGCAAGGAACTGGTCGACACGATCATGGCACGCAAGGCGATCTCCGATTTCCGCTGGACCACGGTGGAGGAGATAGTCGCCAAGGGGGGTGCGATGGACCACCTGGAGGTGGAGCGTTATCTCCCCTGGTTCGAGGAGCTCCCCCAGGACACCCGTGAGCGGATGTGCGAGTCGTGGGGGAACCCTCCCGGCGAGGAGAAGGACGGCGTTCCTGCCGCCATGGTGCATGACGGGAAGATACTAATCACCGGGGTCAACTACGGCAACGTGGTGGTCTGCGCCCAGCCCAAGCGGGGTTGCGCCGGGGCCAGGTGCGACGGACAGGTCTGCAAGATCCTCCACGACCCGGACATCCCCCCTCCGCACCAGTATGTCGCCACCTACAAGTGGCTCTCCCGTGAGTTCGGAGTTGACGCCATAGTCCATGTGGGGACCCACGGAAACCTGGAGTTCCTCCCCGGTAAGGCGACCGGCATGTCGTCGGGGTGCTTTCCCGACATCGGAATCGACACCATGCCCCACCTCTATATCTACAACGCCGACAACCCGCCGGAAGGGACCATCGCCAAGCGCCGGAGTTACGCCACCCTGGTAAACCATATGCAGACGGTGATGGTGGCGGGGGAGCTGTACGGCGACCTGGACGAGATCGAACGCCTCCTGGAAGATTACAGGCGTTTCAAGCCGGTGGAACCGGCCAAGGCCCACACCATCTCCCACATGATCGCGGGGAAAGTCAAGGGGCTCCAGCTTATCAAGGGTGAGGTCAACCACGACAACGTGGAGTCGCGGCTCGACGAGATTCACGACGCCCTGACCATGCTGAAAGGGACCAACATCCCGAAAGGGATGCATATCTTCGGCAGGATTCCGGAGGAGGAGCGGTTCTCGGAATTCGTCTACGCCATTGTCCGCTATGAGAACACCCCTGATTCCTTGCGCGGCCTCACGGCGCAGACGCTCAAAAGGGGGGAAACGGAGGATGAGGACGGCTTCAGGGAGCGGATCGATGCGACGGCGCGGCGAATTTGCAAGGATTATCTCGAACAGGGGACGCTGCTGAAGGAGGGAATCGCCTCCATCTGTGACGGCAACGTCCCGGACCCCGCCACCATCGAAAAGGTCCAGGCCTTCATCGACGATGTGCGCCGCAACACCCTCGCCTCCGATGAGATCGGCTCGCTCTTCAACGGCTTCAACGCCGGCTACATCGAACCGGGGCCTTCGGGACTGATGACCCGGGGCCGCCCCGACATCCTCCCCACCGGCCGCAACTTCTACTCCCTCGACCCGCAGAAGCTCCCTTCGGCGGTCGGTTGGGAGACCGGCAGGCAACTGGCCGAGAAGTCCCTGGAAAAGTATCTGGTCGAGGAAGGGCATTACCCGGAGAACATCGCCTTTTACTGGCAATGCACCGACATCATGTGGGCCGACGGTGAAGGGATGGCGCAGATGATGTATCTATTGGGGGTGCGCCCTGAGTGGCAGCCCAACGGCCGGGTGCGGAGCTTCACCATAATTCCGTTGGAGGAGCTGAAGCGCCCTCGCATCGACATCACCATACGGGTTTCGGGGATCACCAGGGACAATTTCCCCTCCGCCATCGACCTCATGGACGAGGCGGTCCAGGCGGTAGCCAGCCTCGACGAGCCGGTGGAGATGAACTTCGTGCGCAAGCACACCCTGGAGCGGCTGGGAGAGGCCGCCGAAAGCGACGCCGACGCCATGCGCGACGCCACCTACCGGATCTTCGCCAGCATGCCTGGCACCTACCAGGCCGGCACCCAGCTTGCTGTCTACGCCTCGGCCTGGGAGACGGAGCAGGACCTCTCCGACATCTTCCTCTACTGGAACGGTTATGCTTACGGCAAGGGGACCTTCGGCACCGTTGCCCACAATAGCCTCAAGCAAAGCCTCAAGACCGTTTCGCTCACCTTCAACAAGACCGTCAGCGACGAGTACGACCTTACCGGCTGCTGCTGCTATTTCGGCACCCACGGCGGGATGATCAACGCCGCCCGGGTCGTCTCCGGGGGTGAAGTCAAGAACTACTACGGCGACACCCGCGAACAGGGGGAGGTGCAGGTCCGCACCCTTGAGGAAGAGATGCGCCGCATCGCCAGGGGGAAGATCCTCAACCCGGTCTGGATCGAGGGGATGAAGGAGCACGGCTACAAGGGGGCCGGCGAGATATCCAAGAGGGTCGGCCGCCTTTATGGCTGGCAGGCCACGGCCAAGGCAGTGGACGACTCCGTATTCGACGACGTGGCCCGCACTTTCATGATGAACAAGGAGAACCGGGAGTTCTTCGAGAAGGAGAATCCATGGGCACTTGAAGAGATCGCCCGCAGGCTCCTGGAGGCGGCCCAGCGGGGCCTGTGGAACCCCGCGGACGACGTGAAGGAGGAGCTGCAGCAGATCTACCTGGAGGTCGAGGGGTGGCTGGAAGAGCGGATGGGTGATGTCCACGGCGAATTCCAGGGTGGGAGCATCGACATCATAACCGCCGATGACGTGGCCGGCTGGAAGGCCCGGATGAAGGAAGCGGGGATCGGGTCGTAAACAAAAAACTTAACCAGACAAGACTGAATCAAATCATAAATAATCGTGTCTTTTTTTTTTGAGAGAAGATAGGCGCGAGGAGGAACGATGAATTTTCCCTTTACCGCTATTGTCGGCCAGGAAGAACTGAAAACCGCCCTTATCATTAATGTGATCGACCCCGGCATCGGCGGACTTCTGGTCATGGGGGAGAAGGGGACCGCCAAGAGCACCGCCGTCCGGGCGCTGGCGGAGCTCCTTCCGGAGCTTCAGGTGGTGCGCGAGTGCCGCTTCAACTGCGAACCGGACGGGGTGTTGTGCAGCGTATGCCTTGAGCGCAAGCGCGAGTCCGCGCTGCTTCCGACAGGGAAAAAGATGCGTGTGGTTGAGCTACCACTCGGGATCACCGAGGACCGGCTGATCGGCACCCTCGACATCGAGCACGCCATCAAGCACGGTGAGAAGCGGTTCGAGGCGGGGCTCCTGGCCGACGCCAACCGCAATTTCCTCTACGTGGACGAAGTGAACCTCCTGGAGGACCATATCATCGACCTGCTGCTGGATTCCGCAGCCATGGGGGTCAATACGGTGGAGCGGGAGGGGATATCCTTCAGTCACCCTGCCCGCTTCATCCTGGTGGGGACCATGAACCCGGAGGAGGGGGACCTTCGGCCTCAGCTGCTGGACCGCTTCGGGCTCTGCGTCCAGGTGCGGGGACTCCACGAAAAAGGGGAGCGGATTGAGATCCTGAAGCGGAAGGCCGCCTTCGACGACAATCCCGCCTCCTTTGCCGGCCGCTGGCAGAAGGAACAGGACGACCTTGCCCGACGGATCGTTGCGGCACGCAAAAGGCTTTCCGATGTTACGCTGGACGACAACGCCCTTGAGACCATCGTCGCTATCACCACGGCGCTTCGACTGGACGGCCACCGGCCCGACATCGTCATCATGAAGGCGGCCAGGGCGCTGGCCGCATACCGGGAACTCCCCGCGGTCGGCGGGGCGGAGATCCGTGACGCCGCTCAAATAGCACTCACCCACCGCCAGAAGCGGCTCCCCTTCGAGGAGCCGGGGAGCGAGCGGATCAAGCTGCAAAAGGTCCTGGAGGAGGTAGCGGCATGAGGTTCAGCGAATTCATCGGCCAGGAGGAGGCAAGGCTCGGCCTCATCCTCAACGCCGTTGACCCGCGCTGTGGCGGTCTTCTCCTAGTCGGCCCCAAGGGGAGCGGCAAATCGACCCTCGCCCGGCTCTTTCGCGGGGCACTTCCGCCAATGACCCCTTTTGTGGAACTCCCCCTGAACGTAACCGAGGATTCCCTGCTGGGGGGGATCGATCTGGAAAAGACCCTGAAAAGCGGCCGGCGCACCCTGGCCCCCGGCATCCTCTCCCGCGCCCATGGCGGCGTGGTGCTGGTGGACGACATCAATCTCCTCTCACTTGATCTCCTGGCGCTTCTCATGGAACCCCTGGAGCGGGGGAGCGAACTGATCGAACGAGAAGGGATCACCCAGGTGCGGGAGAGCCGTTTCATGGTCGTCGCCAACATGAATCCCGAGGAGGGGGACCTCTCCCCCCATTTCACCGACCGCTTCGGCCTCTGCGCGGTCATGGAGACCCTTTCAGGCAAGGATGAGCGGCTCGCGGTTATGCGGCTGGCCGCCGCGCAACCCCATTTCGAAGCCGGCCCGGACCCGGCAGTTGGTGAGAAAGTCGCCGCCGCAGTCAAGCTGCTTCCAAAGGTCGAGGTCTCCGCTGAGATCCTCGACTTCCTGAGCGAAACGGCCCAGAAAAATTTAAGCCCCGGCCACCGGGGTGAAATCTTTCTTTTTCATGCGGCCCGCGCCTATGCGGCGCTCCAGGGTGTCGCAAAGGTGGAAAAAGAGCACGTTGACCGGGTCGCTAACCTTGTCTTCGCCCATCGCCGCCTCTTTCTTCAGGAAGAGGAAGAGACCACCATGGAACAGGAGCCGCCGGAGCAAAACGACAACGAGGATCAGGAACAGCAGGACAAGCAGGAACAACAGCCTTCACCGGAGAAGGATGAGACGGGCGAAACCGAACAATCCCCGAAAGATGGGGAAATGGATGCTGACCCCTCTCCCCGCGAGTCGTCCGTACAGGAGGAGATCATGGAGGTGGGGACCCCCTTCAAGGTGAGGCGGTTCAGCTTCCGCAAGGACCGGCGCAAGCGCCACGCAACGGGACGGCGCACCAAGACCAGGGTCAAGGGACGGGGTGGGCGTTATGTAAAGAGCCTTCTCCATTCGTCAGATCGGGACATCGCCCTCGACGCCACCCTCAGGGCCTGCGCTCCCTACCAGAAGGCGCGGGGCCGCGAGGAGCAGATGATCATCGAAAAGGACGATATCCGCTTCCGCCAGCGGGAGAGGAAAATGGGGCACCTAGCCATCTTCGTCGTGGACGGCTCCGGCTCCATGGGGGCGCAGCGGCGGATGGTGGAAACCAAGGGGGCGATCCAGTCGCTCCTCATGGACTGCTACCAGAAGCGTGACAAGGTTGCTATGATCGTCTTTCGCAAGGACCGGGCCGAGCTGGTGCTCCCCCCTACCGCGAGCGTCGAGATGGCGGCAAAGCGGCTGGCCGTATTGCCGGTGGGGGGAAAGACCCCCCTTGCGGCCGGGCTCATGGAAACCTGGCGTCTCGTCCGGCAGGTCTCCCTGCGCGCCCCTGACACCCGCTTCCTGGTAGTGCTGATCACCGACGGCAGGGCCAACCAGGCAATCTCCGAACAGTCACCCCAGCAGGAGATAAGCAGGCTGGTCCGGCTTCTGAACGAAGAAGAGCGGTGCGACTTTATCGTTATCGATACCGAGAACAAGGGGAACTTCCTTCGCGCCGATCTGGCCCTGGCCCTGGCCCGGCAGTTGGAAGCCGACTACTACACCACCGATGCGCTCAAGGCCGAGTACCTGTCGGAGCTGGTGCAGGTGAGGAGCGAGAAGTAGTGACCATGGATGAAAAGCATTCCCATAACCTCGATGATGAGCACGAGCACCCGCATCGCCATTCCCATGAGCATGATCATGCCCATGGGGTTTCGAGCCACAGCCATCCCCATACCCATGAGCACCTGCACCCGCACGGGCACGATTCCGAAAATCCGGACAAGCACGGCGTCGGAGCGAAGAACGAAGCGGGGGATAAACGCGATGGGGAGGGGAAACACCTTCACGAGCATAACGGCCATACCGGGGCGCCGCATTTCCACGGCCACGGGGGCTCATTTCTCGCCCGACTGCGGCGCTGGCTCAGCGGTGGGAGGTGAGTCAAGAGGCGGGTGTATGCTCCCATTCCCGATAGAGGAGGATCAGATGAGCGAAGTAAGACGATTCGGCGTATCGATCGATGCGCAGCTTCTGGACAGTTTTGATTTTCTGATAGAGCAGAAGCGTTACATGAACCGCTCCGAGGGCGATCCGGGACCTGATCCGCGCTTCGCTGGTGGAAACCAGGGCTGAAAATGACGATGAGGAGATGGTAGGCACCATCACCCTGGTCTATGACCACCACGTGCACGACCTTGCCGAGAAGCTGACCGAACAGCAGCATGCCCACAACGACCAGATCATCTCCTCCCTCCATGTCCATCTGGACGCCCACAACTGCCTGGAGGTGCTGGTGTCCCGTGGGAAGGCGTCAGAAGTGAAGAGGATCGCCGACGAATTACTCGGCGTGAAGGGGGTCAAGCACGGGAAACTGGTTATGACCTCGACGGGAGAGGAACTGCATTAATGCAGCTATTTAGATTAAGAAGGGAGGTGAATCCAGATGGAAGGCAAACACGACCACACCCATGAACATCAGCACGGGCACAAGCATGAACATCAGCATCCCCATGAGCATGGGGCGGATCAGCACGCACATCCTCACGCCCATGAGCATGAACACCTGCATCCTCACCAGCATGAACATCCCCATACCCATGAGGGGGACAAGCAGGGGCATGTCCACGAGCACAGGCCCGTTGAACTGGAGCCCCATGAGCATGAGCATCCCGGCCACGAAGGGGAGCCCCATAACCACGGCCATTGAGTTGAGTTAGATATACAGGATGAAAAAGCGGCGGGGGCTTCTAGCGCCCGCCGCTTTAATTATCAAAGGAATTGTTCCGGAGGTAACCTTGTCTC
>Ga0335079_10003294_pt1 | contig 18651 bp, 15 predicted proteins | sample Lox_Sample_33_FD_206719 | JGI IMG/M metagenome (GOLD analysis project Ga0335079, IMG submission 206719) | Soil microbial communities from Loxahatchee National Wildlife Refuge, Florida, United States - Lox_Sample_3.3 | ecosystem: Environmental > Terrestrial > Soil > Wetlands | place: USA... | reverse complement strand
CAGAACCCGTCCCCACCACGGCAAGGGCGAGTAGCGCAGCGACCTTGAACAACGCGCCGCGACGCTTGCCGCCACGCTCATCAGCCTCCGTATAGTCATCGTCCTGATAGGCGTAAGGGTCGTCGGGATAGGCCGCCTCGCGCTTCAAGTCCCGTGCGCCCGCCTCGATCTGGCCGTACAACGCCTCGTCATAGCGCGACGGATCAAGCTGGTGCTCCGGCTCGTCGTAGGCCGGCTCGTCGAGATATTGCTCTTCCGCTCGCTCTTCCGCCTCGGGCGGCGCCGGCTGCGCATGTCGGTACAGCGGATGCCCTGGCGCGGGAAAATCCTCCTCTGGAGGGAGCTCGGGCGGCATGTCCCGTGCGATATCTCGCGCAAAGTCCCTGCTGGGTATCTCCCTCGGCGCTTCGCGCTGGACCGCCTTTGCATTGGCGCGCTGCATCCATGGCGGCGGGCCTGCCGGCGGCGTTTCGTCCTCAAGGCGCGGCGGTTCGGGTTCGTGTCGCTGCTGATAACGCTGGCGGGGTACAGACCGCGGCGGCGGCGCCGGGTTGGCGCGCCCCGTATTGCCGAATGGATCGGTCTGGCCAATCAGGCGGGCGAGCTCGGCCAGGGGGTCCGATCCATGGGGATCGCCGCCCTGATCGTAGTCAGCGGCTGGTAGACGTCGGTCCTGGTATCGATCAGCCATCGTGTCCCTTAGGGAAAAGCCGCCTCGAGCAGGCTACGACCCAGCGGTACCTTCGGATAGGCCCGGAGCCCGACCGGAGCTGGCGGCCAGTTCCCACGCTACCGCATTTGCTCGGGAGCATGGACGCCCAAAATTCCAAGTCCCGAACCCAAAACCAAGACCACGGCCTGGACCATGGCCAGCCGTGCCCTCGTCATCCCTGCATCATCTTTGATAATGAAGCGTAAATTGGGCAGATCGTGACCCTTGTTCCAAAGGGCGTGAAACTCGCTGGCAAGATCATACAGGTAAAAGGCGATTCGGTGAGGCTCATGTGTCGTCGCAGCCCCCTCGATCACGCGGGGGTAAAGGGCGAGGCGTTTGAGCAGGTCGAGTTCGGCCGGGTCGGTCAGCCGCCCGACCTCCGCCGCAGCCAGATAAGCGAGGCGCGCGCCCTCCTCCGGCGGCAAATCGGGCAGCACCTCCTCGCGCGCATTGCGGAAGATCGAGTGGCCGCGTGCGTGGCCATACTGCACGTAGAAGACAGGGTTGTCGCGCGACTGCTCGATCACGCGGGCGAGGTCGAAATCCAGCACCGCGTCATTCTTGCGATAGAGCATCATGAAGCGGACGGCGTCCTTGCCGACCTCGTCGACCACCTCGCGCAAGGTGACGAAATCGCCCGCGCGCTTCGACATCTTTACCGGCTCGCCGTTGCGCAGGAGCCTGACGAGCTGGACGATCTTCACATCCAGCGCCGCCTGATCACCGGTGACGGCCTTCACCGCCGCCTGCACGCGCTTGATGTAGCCGCCATGGTCGGCGCCCCAGACGTCGACGAAATCGCGAAAGCCGCGATCGAACTTGTTCTTGTGATAGGCGATATCGGAAGCGAAATAGGTATAGGAACCATCCGACTTGATCAGGGGACGGTCAACATCGTCGCCGTATGCGGTCGCACGGAACAAAAGCTGCTCGCGGTCCTCCCAGTCCTCAACGGGCGCTCCCTTCGGCGGCGGCAGACGGCCCTCATAGACATCGCCCCGCGAGCGAAGAAAGTCGATGGTCTCGGTGACCTTGTTGTCGCCGCCAGATATCAACGAGCGCTCCGAGAAGAACACGTCCTGCTTGATGTTGAGGGCCGCAAGATCGTCCTTGATCTCGGCCATCATCATGGCGATCGCCTTGTCGCGCACGATCGGCAGCCATTGCGCCTCACTCATCGCGCGCAGTCCATCGCCATGTTCCGAAGCAAGCGCCTGCCCGACCGGCCTCAGATAATCCCCGGGATAGAGCCCTTCCGGGATCGCGCCGATGTCCTCGCCCAGCGCCTCGCGGTAGCGCAAATAGGCCGAGCGCGCCAGCACATCGACCTGCGCACCTGCGTCGTTGATGTAGTATTCGCGCGTGACGTCATGGCCGGCAAACTGCAACAGGCTCGCCAGTGCGTCGCCAAAGACTGCGCCGCGGCAATGGCCGACATGCATCGGACCGGTCGGATTGGCCGAGACATATTCGACATTGACCTTCGCAGTCGACCCGGGCGCAATCCGGCCATAGGCCTCGCCATCGCGCAGCACGGTGCGGAGCGCATCGGCCCACGCCTTGGCCTTCAGGGTCAGATTGATGAAGCCGGGTCCGGCGATTTCCGCTTTTTCGATCAGATCGTCTGCGCGCAAGCGAGTGGCAATGGCCTCCGCGAGATCCCTGGGCTTGGCTTTCGCCTCCCTGGCCAGGACCATCGCCGCATTGGTCGCCATGTCGCCATGGCTGGCGTCGCGCGGCGGCTCGACCACCACGCGCGAAAAATCGATGCCGGCGGGCCAGTTGCCTTCCGCGGCAAGCCGTCCGCAGATCTCATGCACGCGCTTGAGCACGTCCGAGAAGAGATGGAGGGAGGTTGGTCTTTCGGCCATGCGGCGCCGCCTAACGCAATTCCGGTGTCGAGTCAAAAAGCCGATGATGCTCGGTCAGGGCGAAACGATCGGTCATCCCCGCGATGAAATTGCCGATCCGTCGCGCACGGGCGGCTTCGCTTTCACCGACGGCACCCTCGCGCCATTCCGCCGGCAGATCGGAGGGCCTTTGCTGGTAGCGCGCGAACAGCTTGACCACGATCTCTTCGGCTTCCCGCATGACACGCATCACGCGCTCATGGCGGTACATATGCTGTTTCAGGAACGCCTTGATGCCTTTCTCCGCTTCCGCGATGTCGGGCGAGAACGCGATCAGCTGCCGTCCGGCGTGACGGACATCGTCGGCCGATTTCGGCGCCGTGGCCTCGATCAGGCTGCGCGCTTCGGAGATGACCGCCCCGATCAGGCAGGAGATCAGCTCACGCACCAGTTCCGCGCCCCGTCGGTCCCGGTCGAGCCCGGCGTGGCGCTTGTCGATATCGGCGATCATATCCGCGGTGAGCGGCATGACCCTGAGATCGTCGACCGCAAACAGGCTGGCCCGCAGGCCGTCGTCGATGTCGTGCGCATCATAGGCGATGTCGTCGGCAATCGCTGCGACCTGCGCCTCGAGCGAGGCGAAGCTCGAGAGCTCGAGATCGTAGACCTCATTGAATCCGGCAATGCCCATGGGAATGCCGGCCGCGCGATGATGCCCCGCGTCGATCAGCGGGCCGTTGTGCTTGACGATGCCTTCGAGCGATTCCCAGGTCAGATTGAGCCCATCGAAATTCGGATAGCGATGCTCGAGCGAGGTCACGACCCGCAACGTCTGTGCGTTATGGTTGAAACCGCCATGCGCCTTCAGACAGGCGTCGAGCGCGCGTTCGCCGGCATGGCCGAACGGCGGATGGCCGAGGTCGTGCGCCAGCGCCAGCGTCTCGGTCAGGTCTTCGTCGAGACCGAGTTGGCGCGCAAGCGCGCGGGCTATCTGCGCAACCTCGAGCGAATGGGTGAGGCGGGTGCGGTAATGGTCGCCCTCGTGGAACACGAAGACCTGGGTCTTGTGCTTGAGCCGGCGAAAAGCGGTCGAATGGATCACGCGGTCGCAATCCCGGCGAAACGGGCTGCGCGTCTTGCTCGGCGGCTCCGCAAACTGCCTGCCCCGGCTGCGGTCGGGGTCGCAGGCATAGAGCGCGCGGGGGGCAGCCATTCCGACCGACACGGTACAGGTCCCTTCCGAGGTTTGACCGAGGTTTGATTCTCGGAGCCCGAGCACTTAACTATGTCGGACGCGGGATACCAAATGTATAAATCCTGCAGACTGGAGCTTTTGCCGTCATGACCACTGCCGTCACCATCAGCGAGCGGGCCGCCCGCCGAATCGGCGAGATCCTCGGAAAAGAGGGCGATGGCGCGATGCTGCGCATCTCCGTGGAGGGCGGCGGCTGTTCCGGCTTCCAGTACAAGTTCGACATCGACCATGCCAAGGCCGACGACGATCTCGTCATCGCGCGCGATCAGGCCGTCGTGCTGATCGATCCGGCTTCGGTGCCGTTTCTCGCAGGCTCCGAGGTCGATTTCGTCGACGATCTGATCGGCGCCTCCTTCCGCGTGCTCAATCCGAACGCCACCGCGTCCTGCGGTTGCGGCACCAGCTTCTCGATCTGACGTTTATTCGCGAATGCGCATCGCCACCTGGAACGTCAATTCCGTCCGGCAGCGGATCGAGCCGCTGATGAGCTGGTTGAAGGAGACTTCGCCCGACATCGTCTGCCTGCAGGAAATCAAGTGCACCGACGATGCCTTTCCGCGGCTCGAGATCGAGGCGCTCGGTTACAACGTCGTCACCCACGGCCAGAAAACTTTCAACGGCGTGGCGCTGCTGTCTAAGCTGCCGTTCGACGAGACCAAGTCGGGCCTTGCCGGCGACGACGAGGATGCGCATGCGCGATTCCTCGAAGGTGTGGTCACGCTGAAGAATGGCGTGCTGCGCATCGCCTGTCTCTATCTTCCCAATGGCAATCCTCCGGACACCGATAAATATCCTTACAAGCTCAAATGGATGTCGCGTCTTCTTGAGTATTCGAAGGAACGCCTCAAGGCGGAAGAACCGCTCATCCTTGCCGGCGATTTCAATGTCATCCCGGCAGCCGAAGACGTCTACAACCCCGCGGCCTGGGCGGGCGATGCGCTGTTCCGCACCACCACCCGCCAGAGCTTTCAGGCGCTGCTCGGCTTGGGTCTCACCGACGCCCTGCGCGCGGTCAACGATGCGCCCGGCCAGTATACCTTCTGGGACTACCAGGCCGGCGCCTGGCAGAAGAACTGGGGCCTGCGCATCGACCATCTCTTGCTTTCGCCGCAGGCGAGCGATCGTCTGGTCGATGTCGGGATCGACAGCTATGTGCGCGCCTGGGAAAAGCCGTCCGATCACGTGCCGGTCTGGGCCGACTTCGATCTCGAAGCGCGATAGAGAATGAACGGTCGCGATCAGTGGCGACGACGGATCAATCCTTGCGGCCCTGCACCCAGTGCTCGAGCATCTGCAGTGCCGAGGCGCGATCGGTTTCCGACGCACTTGCGATGGCGCGGTTGTAGCTGTCCTTGATCCAGGCCTCCTCGGGACCCGCGTTCTCGCAGGCGAGCGTCAGCCACATCAGGCCACGGGCGCGCTGCGGCGGGATGCGGTCGCCGTTGAACAGCATCTGCCCGAGCATCGCCTGCGCCTGGTGCTGCCCCTTCTGCGCGGCAAGCCCGAGCCAGCGCGCACCATAGGTGAACTCGCTAGGCGTCGCGTTGGCGCCCTTCAGGTACAGCCGCGCGAGGTCGTACTGCGCGTCGGCGTTACCGAAATAGGAGGCTGCGTAATAGAACATCTCGCGCGCCCGCTCGGGATCGGATTTGACTTTCGAGTTCGGGATGCCGCTGAGATAGTAGCGGCCGAGCGCCACGAACGCGTTGGCGACGATCTGCGCCTGCGGCGCCGACGGGCTGTCCTCCGCATGCGCGTTGGCGATGCGGCTGAAATAATCGAAAGCGAGCAGGTCGTTCTGCACGACGCCGTTGCCTTCGGCGTACATGCGGCCAAGCTTCCACTGTGCGATGGGATGGCCGTCCTCGGCGGCATATTGCAGCGCCGAAAGAGAATTGTCCGGCAGCGCCGCCGGCTGCACCGGTTTCTTCAGGCCGCCCTGCCCCGTTGCCACCGGCGGAGAGACCGCAGGCACCGCAGGCTGATTGACCGGCGCGCCGTCGAACGCAAGCGCCGGGGAGGCCAGCAACGCTGCCCCTAACACAAACGCGACGATGGTACGGTCAGATGTCCGCATAGCACTGTTTCTCGTGGGCACCGCCCGGATGGGTTACGGCCCCAGCCACTGCCGGCCCAACCTGTTGGGCATATTTCCAGAGAACTCCTGACGTGTGATTCGTCTCCCGCGGACGCCACTTGGTTTTGCGTTCCGCAAGTTCTTTTTCAGTCAATTTTACGTTAAGAGCGCCCGCGACCGCGTCGATCTCGATGATGTCGCCGTCCTTCAGGAGCCCGATCGGTCCGCCCACAGCCGCCTCCGGACCGACATGCCCGATGCAGAAGCCGCGCGTGGCGCCGGAAAACCGGCCATCGGTGATCAGCGCGATCTTGCCGCCCATGCCCTGCCCGGTCAGCGCCGCTGTCGTCGACAGCATCTCCCGCATGCCCGGACCGCCGCGCGGCCCCTCGTAGCGGATGACGATGACCTCACCCTCCTTGTAGGTCCGCTTCTGGACAGCCTCGAAGGCGTCCTCCTCGCAGTCAAAGCAGCGGGCCGGCCCGGAAAATCTGAGATTTGACATGCCCGCGACTTTCACAATCGCTCCCTCTGGCGCGAGATTTCCCTTCAAGCCCACAACGCCGCCGGTGACAGTGATCGGCTTGTCGGCTGGCCGCACGACATCCTGGTGCGGGTTCCATTTCACGCTTTTGAGGTTTTCTGCGATGGTCCGGCCGGTGACGGTGAGACAATCTCCGTGCAAATAGCCGTTATCGAGCAGGGTCTTCATCAGAAGCGGTATACCGCCAGCTTCAAACATGTCTTTGGCGACATAACGACCGCCCGGCTTCAAATCCGCGACATACGGTGTCTTTTTGAAGATTTCCGCCACGTCGAACAGGTCGAATGTGATGCCGGCCTCATGCGCGATCGCCGGCAGATGCAGCCCGGCATTGGTCGAGCCGCCGGAGGCGGCAACCACCGCAGCCGCGTTTTCCAGGGCTTTCCGCGTCACGATGTCGCGCGGCCGGATGTTGGCGCCGACCAGTTCCATGACTTTCTCACCCGCGGTCATGCAGAAGGAATCGCGGATTTCGTAAGGCGCCGGCGCGCCGGCCGAATAAGGCAGCGCCAGGCCGATCGCCTCGGACACCGTCGCCATGGTGTTGGCGGTGAATTGTGCGCCGCACGCGCCGGCTGAGGGGCACGCCACCCGCTCGATTTCATCGAGATCGGCGTCGGACATTTCGCCGACCGAATGTTTTCCCACGGCCTCGAACATGTCCTGGACGGTGACCTGCTGGCCGCGGAAATTGCCGGGCAGGATCGAGCCTCCATAGATGAAGATCGACGGGATGTTCAGCCGCACCATCGCCATCATCATGCCCGGCAGCGATTTGTCGCAGCCGGCGAGCCCAACGAGGGCATCATAGGCGTGACCGCGGACCGTGAGCTCGACCGAGTCGGCGATGCATTCGCGCGACGGCAGCGACGAACGCATGCCGTCATGGCCCATGGCGATACCGTCGGTGACGGTGATGGTGCAGAATTCCCGTGGGGTGCCACCCGCGTGCGCGACGCCCTTCTTGACCGCCTGGGCCTGGCGCATCAGCGCGATGTTGCAGGGCGCAGCTTCGTTCCAGCAGGATGCCACGCCCACGAAGGGCTGGTGAATCTGCTCGGTGGTCAGCCCCATGGCATAGAGGTAGGAGCGATGCGGTGCGCGCGCCGGCCCCTCCGTTACATGACGGCTCGGCAGCCTCGCCTTGATATTGGTCTTGGCGTCCATCGCAATTCCAACTCCGCTGGCCCCGCCCTGTCAGGTGCCGGAATCCAAAAAGGTTCCCGTCCTGTTCGCAGAGACTGCGGCTCTATCTCTACGAAACATCATTTCATGGAGGGGTGTGGCTAAAAAGCGGCGCGGGCTGGAGCGGCCCGTGGCGGAGGTCAAATGTTCGCCAACTGTGGCGGGCAGGCAACAAACGTGGCGCTGCAGCAACCATCGTTAACGCGCGGATGCCTGCCAGACCATGGTCTCTCATCTGGATTTGCAGTCGGTACGGGCGCACTTGCCCACAGGGGCACACTTTCTCCTTGCCGCGACGCAGCTCGCGCCCGGGCTCTGGATGACCATGTCCCTCGAAAACTGAGGGCGCAGGGAAGGCGGCGCGCATTGCGCACCCATAGCCTCGCGTGGGAGTAACCACACGAGGTTAAGTCACTACAGGTCCGAGAGCGGCTAGCCGCCCTGTTCAGCACCTCGTCGGCGCGGGCCACAAGTGTTGCGGAACAGACGGGTATGGGCTGGTCAGCCGGACGTTAGATTGCCGCCTCAGTCTTCGCGTCGAAGACATGAAGTCTGGACGGGCGCATGGCGATGCGTAGCTTGTCGCGCACCTTCACCCTTATCTCCGGCTCGACGGCCGCCACCATGACACCCTCGCCAACCTTCATGTCGAGCAGGATTTCCGATCCGAGCTGCTCGACCACCTCGATGACGGCATCAAAGCAGGGCTGGTCGGAATCGGCCGCTCCGGCCACGGTGAGATCCTCCGGGCGTATGCCGAGCAGGATCTCGCGCCCGACATGGCCACGCAGGCGCTGCGCGGTCTCGTCGGGCAGCTTGATACGCAAGCCGGAGTTTTCGGCGACCAGTGACCCGTTCGCCTCGGCCACCGTGACGGGGGCAAAATTCATGGCCGGGGAGCCGATGAAGCCGGCGACAAACTTGTTGGCGGGCTGATTGTACAGCTCGAGCGGCTCCCCCACCTGCTGCACCAGGCCATCCTTCATGACGACGACCCGGTCGCCCAGCGTCATGGCCTCGACCTGATCGTGGGTCACGTAGATGGCAGTCGTTCCGAGCCGCAGATGCAGCTTCTTGAGCTCGACGCGCATCTGCACCCTGAGCTTGGCATCGAGGTTCGACAAGGGCTCGTCGAACAGAAACACGCGGGGATGGCGTACGATGGCGCGGCCCAGCGCCACGCGCTGGCGCTGGCCGCCGGAAAGCTGGCGCGGTTTGCGCTTGAGCAATTCGCCGATGCCGAGGATATCGGCCGCCTCTCGCACGCGGTTGTCAATCTCGGGCCTGTCGAATTTGCGCATCTTAAGGCCGAACGCCATATTGTCGTAGACGCTCATGTGCGGATAGAGCGCGTAGTTCTGGAACACCATGGCGATGTCGCGATCCATCGGCGCCAGTTGGTTGATCACGTTGCCATCGATCGAGATATCGCCGGAAGAGATCGCCTCGAGCCCGGCGATCATCCGGAGCGTCGTCGTCTTGCCGCAGCCGGACGGTCCGACGAAAACCACGAACTCCTTGTCGCGGATCTGCAGATTGACGTCCTTGACGGCATGCACGCCGTCGTAAAATTTGTTGATCTGCTTGAGGACGACCTGTCCCATTGGACTCACCTGCCTCTCAGCCCTTGACCGATCCGGTCAATCCCGCGACGTAGTGCTCGACGAAAAACGAATAGGCGACCGCAACCGGGATTGATCCGAGCAGCGCGCCCGCCATCAGCGGTCCCCAGAAGAAGACGTCGCCTCGGATCAGTTCCGACGTGACGCCGACCGGAACGGTCTTTTGCCCAGGCGAGGACAGGAAGACGAGTGCATAGATGAACTCGTTCCAGGACAGCGTGAACGCGAAGATGCCTGCCGAGAGAATGCCAGGGATCGCCACTGGGATGACGATATAGAGCATCGCCTGCCAGCGCGAGGCGCCGTCGATCCGCGCGCATTCCTCAAGCTCCTTCGGCACCGCCTTGAAGTAGCCCATCATGAGCCAGGTGCAGAACGGGATAAGGAACGTCGGATAGGTCAGAATCAGCGACCACGGCGTGTCGCCCAGCCGATAGTTGCGGATGATCTCGGCCAGCGGAATGAACAGCAGCGTCTGCGGCACCAGATAGGTGATGAAGATGCCGGTACCGAGGCTGCCGGCAAACGGAAAGTTCAGGCGCGACAGCGCATAGCCGGCGAACACACCGCAGACGAGGGAGATCGCGGTCGAGGCGAGCGCAATGAAGGTCGTGTTCCACAGCCACGACGCAAACAGCGTCTCCTCGAACAGGTACCTGACGTGATCCAGCGTCGGTTTCCAGGTCCAGAACGGATTGTAGTTGATCGAATTCCAGGGCCTGTAAAGCTCGCCGTCCGGCCGCACCGACGTGATCGCCATCCAGTAGAATGGGAACAGCAGGAAAATCAGGAACAGCGCCATCGGAAGGTAGAAGAACGCCCACTTTCGCCACAACGCGCCTTCGATCATGTTCAGCGCACCTCGACGCGTCGTATGTAGAGAAGCTGGATGATGACGACCAGAAACAGCACAGGAAACATCGCAAGCGAGATGGCGGCGCCCTCGCTCAAGAGGCCCGTGCCGATCCCGATCTGATAGGCGTAGGTGGCGAACAGGTGCGTCGCATTGGCGGGTCCGCCTCCGGTCATGACATAGACGATCTGGAAGTCGGCGAACGTCTGAATGACCGAGAACAACACCACGACCATGGTCACCGGCAACAGCAGCGGCCAGGTGACATACCAGAACCGCTGCCAGGGTCTTGCGCCATCAATTGCCGCCGCCTCGTTGAGCTCGGGACTGATGGTCTGCAGGCCCGCGAGCAGGCTGATGGCGAAGAACGGCACGCCGCGCCAGATGTTGACGATGATGATCGAGATCATCGCCAGGTCCGGGTCGCCCAGCCAATTGATCCGACCGGTGATCAGGCCAAGGTGATAGAGGAGCCAGTTCAGGACGCTGAAGGTCGGATCGAACATCCACTTCCAGGCGAATGTCGAGAGCACGGTCGGGATGATGAAAGGCAGCAGGATGAAAGCGCGCGTGAAGGCCTTGCCGCGGAAATTGCGATTGAGCAGAACGGCGAGCCAGAGGCCGAGCGCCAGCTTGAAGACGGTGGTCACGCCCGTATAGAGGAAGGTGTTGTAGACGGAGGTCCGAAAGATCCCGTCATTGAAGACCTTGTAGAAATTGGCGAGGCCGACGAAGTGGCCGGGTACGCCCACGCGTGCATCGGTCACACTCAACAGGATGCCGCGCAGGAACGGATAGGCGATGAACGCACCGAGCAGCGCCACGGTCGGCACCAGCAACACGAATGCGAGCCAACGCTCGTCCTCGAGCAGCCGGAGCCTGGGGCGTGGCGCTCCCGGCATGTAAATTCGGGTTTCAGCGATCGCCATTTCGCTTCGCCTCCTTAGCGCCCCGCGTGCGGCGGCCGGTTCGCCGCCGCATGCCGAGCTGCGCGCATCAGGAATAGATCTTCGTGAGTTCGCCTTCCGCCCATTTCACGGCATCCTCAGGCGGCGCGCCCTGGATTGCCTTCGCGTACATATCGACGATGACGTATTTGGTCAGTGCCTCGGCCGCCTTCTTGCCCGCAGGACCGGCGAAGCCGGGAGCCTGGCCGAGCTTGCCCGCGACCTTGAAGGGGTCCATCACCGGATCGGCGAGCCACAGCTCGTGGCTTTCCCATTTCACAGTCGGTGGCGTCGCAAAGCCCTTCTGCGAGATGAACCATTTCTCGTAGTTTGCGGGAGTATGAATCCACCTCAGAAGGTCCTTCGCCGCCTTCTGGTTCTGCGAGTAATTCATCAGCATGTGCGAGAAGAACGTATGCAGGCCGAACTGCCCCTGCGGTCCTCTCGGCAGAGGCGCGTGCAGGATATCGGTCTTGAGCGGTGCGCCCTTCTCGGTGATGTACTTGTCCGGATTGCGCAGCGACTCGATGTAGATCGACGCCCCATTGAGCGTGGACGCGATGGTCTGCGACAGGAAAGCGCGGTTGTTGCTGGTGTCGTCCCAGGCGAGACCGCCCTCGTCGCAGGTGTCCTTGTAGAAGCTCGTCATGAACTTGACGGACTCGATCGTGCTCTTGCTGTTGATCGCCACCGTCTTGCCGTCGGCTTCCACCTCCTTGCCGCCATACGACCACAGCAGCGGATAGACGAAGGTCGGGGGATCGCCGAACGAGTGGCTGACAGCCTGGCCCAGCGGACGGCCCTTTGCCTTCAATTTCTTGCCGGCGTCGTAGTAGGCCTCCCAGGTATCGGGAAACTTCGCGAAGCCGACCTCCTCGAACCAGGACTTGCGGTATGCGTTCATGGCACCGACGATGGTCCAAGGCATCGCGTTGAATTTCTTGCCATCGCTGGTCACGGCGCGCGTGTACTTGTAATACCCGCCTTCCTTGCTCGAGACCTCCTCGGCGATATCGCTGAGATCGACCACGCTCTCGGCGTAGAGGGCCGACTGGTTGTTGAAGATCATGATGAGATCGGGACCGCTTCCCGATTGAACGGACGCGGTCACGCGCGGCTGCAGGTCGTTGCCGTTCACGGTTTCCAGATTGATCTTGATTCCGAGATCTTTCTCGGCGGCAGGCAAGAGCTCCTTGCGCAGGAGCTGATCGGACGCCGGCACAAAGTCGTTCCAGCGCAGCCAGTGCACCGTCGTGCCCTGAGCAAAAGCGGGCGCGCGGCCGGTCGCCAGAATGCCGGCCATGCCGCCCAAGAGCGCCGTTCCGCCCTTGAGAACGTGACGTCGGGTTACTTTCCTCATGCACTCCTCCCTGGTGTGTTCTGAGCGATAACCTTCGGCCAATCTTGCGCTGGCTCGGAGTTACTTTCGGTCTATCGCGCCTCCGTGGTGCGACGCATGCGCCCGTCCGCGCGTGCGCAGCATGTTGTCTCCGAGGTCGGGCACCGAGGCGCTATTTGAATGATCGTGGCGGCGCGTGTGCCGAAATGCGGCCTGAGCCCTTCGTGGCGTGCGCCATGCAATGGCATCGATTCCTGACGGAAAAAGAGACAGCGGCGGCCCGGATCGTCGCGGCGCTGCAGACAGGCATAGCCTCACCGTCATCAGTCCCCTCCCGCGGAGCAACAGGCCGTGTCCAAGCGGGTTTTCCCGTCTTTATTTGAGGTTCGGCACCGGAAGCTGCGAGCCGGCATTCTCGCCTGCCACGGCAGGAAATCAAGTGCTACCTTTGACACGCCGGCGACCCCGCGATCGGGCGGGGCGATTTGTGCACGCTCAATCAGTCCTTCATGCCCGTGATGGAGGCGGAGATCGCGCGGGAGTCGCGCGCCGGCCAGCGGCCGCCCTCGACCCGCGCAATGAAATCGCCGACGATCCGGTTGTATTCGTCAGGCTCTTCCAGATTGATGGCGTGACCGCAATTCGGCATCACCGCGAGCGCCGAGGAGGCAATGGTTTGCTTCATGAGCACACCCGGCACAAGGCAGGGCCAATCCTCGTCGCCATGGATGATCAATGTCGGCACGGAGACGCGCTTCATCTCCTCGACGAGATTGTAGAGCGAGGGCCGCTCCTTCTGCACGCCCTGTTGAGTGTTGGCAGATCCGATCGCGGAATGTTGCGCCAGCATCGCCTTGAACTCGGCATGCCCCCGCGGATCCTTGTTCTGGTACTGCACCCGGGTCGGCCCATAAGCGTAACGTTCGGCGAACGCCGCCATGCCCTCGGTCCGGATCGACCTTGCGATTACATCGGCTTCGGCGCGGAACTTCTCGCGCTGGTCGGGCTCGGCGCCATAGCCACAGCCGCCGATGCAGAGCGAGAGCGCCCGCGCAGGGTGACGGAAGCCGAAATGCAGGGTCGCAAAGCCGCCCATCGAAAGGCCGACGATATGCGCCTGCCGCTCGCCGATATGGTCGAGCACGGCGAGGATGTCATCGGCGGCACGCGCTTGCGAATAGGAGGAGACTTGCTCCGGCACGTCCGAAGGCGGAAAGCCGCGCGCATTGAAGGCAATGGCGCGGTAGCGTTTGCCGAAATGTCTGAGCTGCGGCTCGAAACTTCTGAAGTCGCCGGCGAATTCATGGACGAAGATCACCGGGCGGCCGGATCCCGTTTCCTCGAAATAGAGGCGTATTCCATCGTCCGTCGTCGCGTAAGGCATGTCGCTTCCCCTTCGTCTTTGCGACGTGATTCATTCCTCATCGCCTCCGCCCACCCGCCTCAGCATGAAATGCCCGAACGCCGAGGCGATCGGCTTTGCCGGATCATCCTGCCAGGCTTTTGCTTCGAAAGCGACGATCCGGCGGCCCTGCTTGACGATCGAGGCACTGGCGTAGCTGTCGCGCGCGCGGCCTGAGCGCAGATAATTGATCGTCAAGCCGATCGGTTTCGGCAGCGCGGAGACGCCGAGCTCGCGCGTCACACCGACGATCGCGGTCGTCTCGAGGAACGCACCCGTCATGCCGCCGTGAATGGCAGGCAGGATCGGGTTGCCGATGATTTGTTGCGAGAACGGCATCACCATGGTGCCGTCTTCGCCGATATGGATGCCGAGACAACGCGCGAACGGACTCTTTGCAAATGGGCCGTTCGGATCCTCGGGCGCTTCGAGCGCCGGCGCCGCGGTCTCGCTCGCCGGCCTGTCGGAGAGCATGTTGGTCCGGTTGGCGCCGACCATGAAGCAGGCCGTTGCGGTGGCAACCGGCTCATCTTCGGTTTCCTGGTAGGCGGTTGCGCGCACGAAGGCGATGGAGCGCGTGACGCGATAGCAAATCGAATGCGCCTTGATGTCGAGGCCCGGCGTTGCGGGCTTCTGATAGTCGATACGCAGGTCAAGCGTTGCGATCGCGCGCGTGCCGTCGAGCGAAAGCTGGACGGCCATGCCGCAGCTCTCATCCAGCATCGCCGTGACGACGCCGCCATGCAAAACGCCGGTCTCGGTGTCGCCGACGAAGACGGGCCGGTACGGCAGGCTTGACCAGGCCTCGCCGGGCCCGGCGCGATCGAGCCGCAATCCGCTGATCGCGCCGTAAACGGAGCGGCGCGCCCTTATCGCCTCTGTAAGCTCGTCAAACGGCAAGGCCTTGTAGAGCGAGGTATCGGACATGCCGAGGTTCTATTTTTCCGCGGCGCCGCCGCTGGGAACGACGCCATTCGCCGATAGCATGCCGAGAATGCGGTCAGCGACAATTTTCTGGCCCTCGGGCGTCCAATGCGGGCCCCATCCTTGCGCATAGAACGGGGCGCCCTCAAGTTTCGCGAACGGAATGCGATTCGCCTCGAGGTAGGCCGCCAACGCGTCGTCGTGATGCTGAATCCCGACGAAGAACCTCGCGCCGTTGCCTTCAACGAATTCGCGCATCTTGCCGACCAGTTTTTCGGTGGGATCCGGCACAGACAGTTGTGGGTATTTCAACCGCACGTAGGCGTCGACAGCGAGCCGCGCGAGCCAGAGATGTCGGACCAGCCAATTATCCCTGTAATACACGAGATGAGATTTCGGGACCGGCTCACCCTTCGGCACGAGCGAGCCGTCCGGCTCTGTCGCGAAATAGGGCTTGTAATAGTTATAGTAGCGCTTGTTCGTGCTGTTATCCAAGCGGTCGTTTTGAGAGCAAAAGATCAGCACGACGACCGCCGGCTTGACCTTCGGCCACAACCGCTGCAGCAAGAGATATTCCTGATCGGTGCCGAAGCCGGAAATGCCCGCGGCCAGGATCTTGTGGTCGGGGATCTTCGCCTTCAGCAGGTTCGTGAAGCGCTCGTCGGCTTCGGAATCGAGTCCCCAGACAAAGGAATCCCCGAGGAACATGATCGTCGGCCTGGCGTCGGGCACGAATTCGTCGTCACGCAGCCCAAGGCTGTTGTGCTGATAGTGGGTGGTGCGAAAGGTCTTGATGACGCCTGACGAGTTCGGGACAGGCATCCAGCCGAGCTCGGGATTAAAATCGAAGCCGAGCGACGTCTCGCTCAACGTCTCGCGCAGTTCCGAAAAATCCGCGACGCGAAGAAACACCTCCAGGACGGCAAGCGTTGCCAGCGTGGTCGCCAGCGAAATGAGGACGTCCCTGGTTCGATTCGATTTCGTCATTCCAATATTCATTTCGTTATCGCCCGCGCAAAGGTGTCAATGCTGGATGGACAGGCCTTTAATAATCGCTCGCTCCGTCAAATCACGAAGAAGCCGTGGGTGCCGTCGCGCCGAAGCTGTTCGACAAGGCCGAACTCCCAATCGAGATAGGCCTGCATCTTGGCAGAAGATGCGTCCGTTCCCTCATAGGGACGCCGGTAGCGATGCGCCGGATCGGGCTTCGGCAGGACCATAGGCGCGCCGGTCTCAAGCGCGCGCTCGTAGCCGCCGTCGAGCACGTAGACGTCCCAGCCCATCTGCGCGAGCCATGACGCCGTCATGTCGGCGCGGATGCTCAAATGATCCGTCAACACGATGCGCGCGCCGCGCACGGGAGCGGCCATGTCGATCTCCTGTACCAGCTGGCCGCCGGCGTAGTGGCTGAAGCCCGCGATGTGACCTGCCGCGTACTCCTCCGCGTCGCGCACGTCGAAGCGATAAAGGGTGCGGTTCTTCCGGGCGGCGAGTGAGGCCAGGTCTTCGATGCCAATCCGTCGCACGCCGGCACGATAGGCGACGTCGCGCGCATTGCCGGCCGCATTCTCGAACGCGCCGATCGCGCCGCGCCTGTTCGCCCCATGCTCGAGCGTATGCTTGGCCAGCGTCCAGCCGATCGTGCCGTTCCTGAGCGCAACGACCTTGTTGGGAACGCCGGCATTGATCAGCGACTGCGCGCCGATGATCGAACGGGTGCGCCCGGCGCAATTCACGACGATGGTGGTCTTGGGGTCCGGCGCTTCCTTGCCGGCGCGCAGCACGAGTTCCGCGCCGGGCACGCTGACCGAGCCCGGGATATTCATGGTGGCATATTCGTCGAAACGGCGAACATCGAGAATCGCGATGTCGGCGCCCGACGAAATCAGCGCGGCGACGTCATCGGCAGGAAGCGACGGCGTGTGGCGACGCGATTCCACCAGTTCGCCAAAGGCTTTTGCGTAGGAGTTGACGTCCTGGAACAGCTCATAGCCCGCATCTCGCCAGGCTTCTAGCCCGCCCTCGAGCTCTCGCACGTCGGTGTATCTGAGCGCGGCGAATGTTTGCCGCGCCGCGGCTATCGTCGCCTCGCCTGTGTCGTACACGACGATCGGAACATCCTTGCGCGGCAGCCGCAGTTCGGCCTCGAGCGCAATGCGATCGGAGGCCATGTTGGCGGCAAACAAGGGATGGCCCGTCGCAAAGGCCGCCTCGTGCCGCAGATCGAGCAACGCAATCTCTTCGCGCGACAACAGCGCGGTGCGGACCTCGGCCGGCGTGACGGAATCTACTTTTGCCATCAATCGACACTCACATGCGCGGCCCTGATGATCGGCCACCATTTCTCGATCTCGGCCTTCTGCCAAGCGCCAAGCACCTCCGGCGCCAGCCGCTCCGCGGGCGGCACCTGAAGGCCCAACTTCTCGAGTGCATTGCGCGTTGGCGGATCGTTCAGCGCATCGACCGCCGCGGCGTTGAGCTTTGCGACAATGTCCTTCGGCGTCCCCTTGGGCACCCAGAGGCCCGACCACAGCGTCATGTGGAATCCGGAGAGGCCCGCTTCGTCGGTGGTCGGAATGTCAGGCGCCTGGTCGCTGCGCCTTGTGTCGGTAACGGCGTAGCCGCGAATGGTGCCGGCCCGCACCTGGTTGATGGAGTTCGATAGCTGATCGACGATCACGTCGATCTGGCCGGCGACGAGATCGTTCAGCGCGGGCCCCGTGCCGCGATACGGCACGTATTGCAGCTTGATGCCGGTAGTGCTCTCGAACGCGAGACCTGCGATGTGGCTGCCGGAGCCCGCGCCCGCGGTGCCCGCCGTCGCAGGAACCGGCCGCGACTTCAGCCACGCAATCAGGTCGGGAAGCGTCTTTGCCGGAACCGCGTTCTTGCTGACGATGATCATGGGATTGCTTGGCAGCAGCACGACAGGCTCGAGATCGGTGACGAGGTCGTAGCCGAGCTTGTAGATCGCGCCGTTGGCGACATGGGTGCCGAGATGGCCGAAGCCGACGGTGTAGCCGTCCGGCGCCGAATGCACGACGCGCCCCACGCCGATCGAGCCGCCGGCGCCGGTGGTATTCTCGACCAGCACTGCCTCCCCGAGCGATAGCTTCATGCGCTCGCCGAGGATCCGCAGCATCGCATCCGACGGGCCTCCCGCCGCGAACGGCACGACCACCGTGATGGGATGAGACGGGAACTTCTCTGCCGACGCGTTGGTTGATAACGCGACAGTCGCGATCAGTGCGGCCAGAATTGTTCTAGGCATTCCATGCTGCTCCCACACCATCGTCATTGCGAGCCAGCGAAGCAATCCAGACTGCGTCCGAATGCGATACTCTGGATTGCTTCGCTGCGATCGCAATGACGATTCCACCAGCAATACCGTCTACAGCTTCGCGTAGTCGATCGGCCTGAAACGATCAAGCGTGCGGTCGACCTTCGGCAACGGGTATTTAAGGCCTGTGGCGCAGTTGAACAGCATCACGCGATCAGTTTTGCTGACGCGGCCTTCGGCCAGGCTTTGCTGATAGGCGGCGTAGGTCGCCGCCCCCTCGGGACACAGCAGCAATCCTTCTTCGTGCGCGACCTCGTTGAGCGCGGAAGAAATTGCCTCATCCGTGACCGCAATCGCAAATCCCCTGCTCTCGCGTACCGCCCGCAGGATCAAAAAATCTCCAATCGCCTGCGGCACGCGGATGCCCGCGGCGATGGTGTGGGCGTCCTCCCAGCGCGTCGCGTGCTCGGTGCCCGCTTCAAATGCGCGCACCATCGGCGCGCAGCCCGCAGCCTGCACCGCGACCATGCGCGGGCGTTTTTTTCCGATGAAACCGATCGCCTCCAGCTCAGCAAAGGCCTTCCACATCCCGATCAGGCCGGTGCCGCCGCCGGTCGGATAGAAGATCACGTCAGGCATGTTCCAGCCGAGTTGTTCG
>Ga0335079_10003293_pt1 | contig 18651 bp, 18 predicted proteins | sample Lox_Sample_33_FD_206719 | JGI IMG/M metagenome (GOLD analysis project Ga0335079, IMG submission 206719) | Soil microbial communities from Loxahatchee National Wildlife Refuge, Florida, United States - Lox_Sample_3.3 | ecosystem: Environmental > Terrestrial > Soil > Wetlands | place: USA... | reverse complement strand
TTTTGTGCTGCAAGCGAAGGATGCAAGCAGGCCGAGAACAGTGCAGAGCGCAAACAGAATGCGCCCAGGTTGTGACGTGATGTTCAATGAACGCCTCCCCACAGAATCAAACCTCGGTTGCCACGCCAGCGTTATTTTCCAGGTGTTTGCGGTGCTCCCGAGGACGCGGCTTCGTGCGCGGGAACCGGTACGCCGGCGCGCTCCAGCGCTTCATCGAAGACCGCACGCACCTGGCTAACGGGCAACGCTCCATCCAACTCCTGCCCATTGACGAAAAGAGTAGGAGTTGCGGTAATCCCAAGTGCGTCGCCTTCCTTAATGGAAGCCCGGATAGGGTCTTCATTTTGTGCCTTGAGGCAGGATTGCAGCTTTACAAGATCGACGTTGTGGCTTTGCCCCTGCACGGTTGCCAGACGATCCAGCGTCGCAAATTGGCCCTCGCGATTGCCCTGCGAACTTACCTCGCGCTGATTGGCATGAATGTAATCCGCAAAATCCCAGTAGGCATCGTTACTCTGCGCCGCCAGGCAATTCGCATCTATCGCGGCATGCATGGCCCACGGGTGCATATCCACCAGCGGAAAGTCTTTGTAAACGAACGCTACCCGGTCGCCATACTCCTTTAGCAACTCGGGGAAGAGCGTCTGGTGCATGCGGGAGCAGAATGGACACTGAAAGTCGTCGAAATTGACTACCACCACTTTGGCGTCTTTCTTGCCGCGGACCGGACGTCCACTGACATCAATCTTCTTCATCGTCTCCGCGTAAGGATCCTTGGTCAGGTCGAGCTTGGTCATCCGCAGCAGCATCTTGTGGTCTTTGGAAAGCAGGAAGTCGTAATCCTGCTTCCTGCCGTCGCCGTCCATGGTGACGGTCAGGGCATCGTAGCCGGCAAATTCACTGGACCGAAGGGGGCTTATGGTGATCTTCACGGGTGCCGGAATACTGTAATAGGCACGGACCTGGTGCTCGATGAGTTGATTGATGTCGCTAGGCGCGGATTGGGCCGAACAACCGAGACAAACGAGGACTAAAACCAGGATGCTGCGTCGCAAAAGCGTCACTAGAAACCGCCTGTACATTTGTGGATTTACCAACAGATTATCTCACACGGCTGGATTTCAGTCGCTCCTGCGATGCCCGCCCTGAGCCTCCTCGCGGGCTCAGCGTGGGCGGAGAAGCTCATCTGCCGGCAGCAGTTGGTTCATAGAGCCAGAGCGGAAACCTTCCAGGTCCAGAGTCACAAACTTGAAGCCCAAAGCCTTGAAAACAGAGCTAAATTCGGAGGCCATCTCCAAAGTCAGGGCCCGTTGCAACTCTTCGCGGGCGATTTCAATGCGGACCATTTCTCCGTGATGGCGTACACGGACCTGCCGAAACCCCATCCGATGCAGCGCGTCTTCGCCGCGCTCGATGACATCCAAAATTTCCGCCGTCACCGGACGGCCGTATTCGACGCGGGAGGACAGACACGCTGATGCTGGCTTATCCCAAACGCGAAGGTTGGCTTCACGAGCCAATTGGCGAATCTCTTGTTTTGTGAGACCGGCTTCGAGCAGCGGGGCAGCCACATGGTGGTTCTGCGCGGCGGCTTGCCCCGGACGAAAATCGCCCTGATCGTCGACATTGACGCCGTACGCAATGGCATCGAAACCGGCGGAGAAGCACAACTCCTCCATCGCTGTGAAAAGTTCGTCCTTGCAATGGAAACAGCGGGAGCCATCGTTCCGCTGGTATTGCGGGCGCTCAAGCTCCAGGGTCGCTATGACTCGAAGCGGGATGTCGTGCTCGCGAGCGAATGCAAGCGCATCGGCAAGCTGAGTTCTCGGCAGGCTGGGAGAATCCGCAATTACCGCGAGCATGTCATTTTGCAGTGCCTGGTGCGCAGCCCAGGCCAGAAAGGCCGAATCCACGCCGCCAGAATAGGCGATCAAAGGCCGCCGCAGGGACCGCAGGCAAGTGTCCAGCAAAGCTCGCTTGGAAGCTAGTTCCACCGTGGTTTTCATCGCAGACATGTTAATACTTCTCGTACTCGGTGGGATATTCATGGCTGCCAATTCGAAAGAAAAATCTGGTTAGTAGAGTTTTTCCGCCCGCCGCAGATTGCCGAAGGCGCCAATGTTGGCGAGGGCGAAAGTGAAGCGATATTGATTCTCGTTGCGCACCGAACCCAGCGCAAAGCGGCGGAATTCAACCGTCACGCCACAGCAGTCCCAGTTGTAGGAAGTTTGCGCCGCCGAGTACTGCAGAAATCCCAGGTTCGCATCGAACCCTACATTGGCGGCTGCACTGAACCCCTGTTTATTAGGATGCCCGTATCCGAGAAGCAGGCGGAACTGATTGAACAGATCAGCAGAGGGCAAAGGGTTGGATACGACGGCTTCTCCCAGAACTCGCAGATAGGCGTCGCCGCCGCCCACTGTGAATGGTCCGATGCGGTAGTTGACCAGCGCCGTGCTGGCGTTGATGCGGCCAGATTTGAAGTCGTAGTCGAGGTCCCATTCAATATCGGTCTTCGCGCTCGTCTGCACTCGTAACCGGGAAATCAGTGGAGAAAGATGAACCGGCTGGGTCAGGAAGGCTATTCCCGTCAAATCTACGCTGCTGCTGAACACATTGCGCCGCCCAGCTACCAATGCACCGCCGAACGTCGGATCGATGAAATATTTCTGTGCCAGTTCCCAGGTGACGATCTCGCGCACCTGCGGCCCGGCTTGGCAGGGCGCGTCCTCCAATTGACTCTGGTGAAGCCAGGGAATGCGGTGCGGCGGCGGTGTCCCGCCAATGAAGAGAGTCGGCATGCCGGGCTCGCCGCACTTTTCGGGGTTTTCGGCCCGGCGCTTGGCATACAGGCGGTTCACCAGGGAGTATTCGACCTCGTTCGTGTCGCTCAGCACATCGCGGTCGTCGAAACGCAGGATGTTCGCGAAGTTGTTGACGCCGGTCACGTATGTGTACACCACTCGAGGCTCAACAACATGCTTCCACTTTCTGCCCAGGAACTCATGCTCAAACACGTGGCTCAAGGGCGGCGGATCTAGTTCCACCGAGCCTTCCAGCGCCTTGCGATTAATGGGGTCGTATGCGGCGACACCGGTTCCGGTGACCGACGGCAGCAGTTGTTGGGTATAGAACGTGTCGCGCAGCGACAGTTCAGGGCGAAAAGACCATCCCTTCAATTGAAATGGCAACGACACCGTGGGGATCAGGTCCAGTCGACCCAGCAGAGCTGCAGTGCTGAAGGATGGCTCACTGCGAGACACTCCCTCCGCCGCCGCATCGTAGGACCAGTAGAGGGGAGAATTCGCAATCTTATGATCGACGCTCGCCACCTCGAAGCTGGGAGCATGCAGGATGGTAATGTCGTCGCCGACAGTAGTGCTCTCGAAGTTCTGATAGCGCTGCATGGAGGCGTTGTAGAAAAAGCCGTTGGTCGCATTGGAGAGAAAAGCCTCCGACTTCACTTCGGAGTTCACTGCCTGAGTGAAGATCTCGTTGAAAGCCAGACGGAAAACAAACGAGCTAAGATAGTCGATGTTCGCAACACCGCGAAAGTTATGAGCGAACATGCTCTCGGCGTCGAGGCGGACATCCGCTCCTCCCTGATCTACCGGCGGATTGCCAATGCCGCGATCGAATACGCCGAAATAGGTGAGGTCAATGAATGAAGAATCGCTCGGCCGGGCGCGGAATTCGCCTTGAGGAGCCCATCCGCGCCTGGAATAGTATTCCGCTCCCAGATGAACATCCATGCTGCGGTTGATGGCCCAGAAGAATGATTCTCCGAGAATAGTGCCTTTGATGGATGATGTACCGAAATCGGGCAGCAGAAAACCGGATTGTCGCGGCAGGCGTTCGGCGGGCAAGGTAGCAAAGGGGAAATAGAAAAATGGCACGCCCTCTACGTCGAAGCGGCTGCGGTAGATTTTGGCGTTGCCGCCAACCTCCACATTGACCTTCTGCGCTTTGAACTCCCATTTTGGATTCTGCAACTGACAAGTCGTGATGGTGCCGTCGTATACGAGAAAGTGACCGGGCCCGGCCTTCACCACGACCTTGCCAGTAAACGCAAACGGATTTGAGGTGGTGAGGATGAGCCTTGTCCCGCGCGGCCGCATCCCGATCGTGCCGGCCACGTTCTCGAATCGGCCGCTCTCAGAACGGATGTTGTAGGCCCCTCGGCTGGCCTTGATGTGCTCGTCATGCGGCCCTCCGTCGAGTACCACATGTCCTTCGGCCGTCGAATCGCCGGTATCTGAGTTATAGGTGATCTCGTCACCGTACAGAATGTAGGTGCCGTAGTGAATCTCGGCGTTGCCGCGCAGCGTGAAAATGCTTCCTTTCTTCTCCTGTTCGAGAGCACGCATGGTCACGTCTTCTTCTCTTGGTGCGGAAGGCGTATTCGGAAGGCTTTGGTCCGGAGCGGACTGACTTTGCGCGGAAAGCAACTGGCTGGTTACTAATGAAGGAGTGAGTAGCAGATGACAAGCCAACGCCGCCGTGATAAGAAATCGTGTGCGGGAAGTCATCGCGGACGCACGATCTTCCCAGAGTGTGCAACCACGCTGGGCGTATCGTGAAGGTAGCATGCCATGAGCCGGGAGGCAAAGTGGCGGGGGCCCACATGCGGAAGACCTGCACTCCGAACTTATCTCATGAAACCCAGGTTTGAACCCGAATCTGAATCCGTCCCGGGCGAAGTATTAATTGATCCGGAGGCCTACGAATCCAGCGAGGAGAAATTTGCTGCCAGCCTCGATGCGCCTTCCCCCACGAAGAGCCGCTTCGTAGTGGAAGAGCAAACCGGATCGCTGCCGCCGGGAGCTAGCGATGTGTCACCAGGTGCAATTAATACGACAGGAGCGGGTTCGTCTGCTTCCAGCGAGAGTACAGCAGACGAGGCGAATTCGGGCGCATGGAGGCAAGAAGTCGCTGCCCGGGTAAGTAAGTACCGTTCCCGCCGGCAACCGCGGCCGCCGCGGTATCCCTCGCTGCGGCTGAACTTCGACGCCGAGGAGCGGGCCAGCAAGTCGCCGGGGCCTGCGGCTGCTGCCTTCATCAGCAACGGGACCGCCGCAGCATTGAAAGCTCTAGAGCCGCTCCCCTCTCCGCAGACAGCCGCTCAGCCCGACGTGAACCCAGTGACGGCAATCCCGCAAACAGGGGCGACAATCCTCGAGTTCCCGCGTTCCGCTAGCACACCGCCGGTCCGTGTCGACGAACTTGCAGAGCCCGTATTTGACCACCTTCGAATCCTGGAGGTCCCTGAGTTATTGCCTCCTCCACCGGCTCTCGGAGGCATTCTGATTGAGTCGGCCGAAAAACCTGCAATCGAACGGCGTCCTGGCTTTGAGTTGCCTTTGCAGTCCGCGCCGCTTGGACGGCGCCTGCTGGCCAGTGGGGCGGACGCCCTCGTCCTGTTGATAGCTGTCACGCTCTTTGCCTACATCTTCTTGCGGATCGACAATGTTGTCCCCCCGCTGCAGACGGCGGCGATAGCATTTTTCGCCGTTAGCGCAGTATTTTGGCTGTTGTATCAATACCTGTTGCTCGGTCATGCAGGCGCCACCCCAGGAATGAAACTCGCCCGGCTGCAACTTTGCCGGTTCGATGGCAGCCCTGCTCCAAGAACGCTCCGGCGTTGGCGAGTAACCGCCTCGGTATTATCCGGAGTGTCGCTGATGCTCGGTTATGCCTGGTGTTTTCTCGATGAAGACCGGCTATGCTGGCATGATCGCATCACTCGCACTTACCTTTCCCCTCCGGCCACGGAACCAGACCCTCAAACCCAGGCATAGACCCTGCCCCGCAGGGCGCCCTTCTGCTATGGTAAATTCTTAGCTTTGCCTTCTCACGGAGAGCATGTCTTCATCGACTGAAAGCGTCAGGCGCCCAGCCGTCAAGGTGTTCGTGGCCACGACGGTGATGCTGACATTTATCTCGTTCTGGCGGGCTGCCGCCATCGTTCTGTCCGACCTGGCTTCGTCCGCGTACTACGCCGGCGGTGACGCTGAAAAAGTAATCGGCAAGAGCGCTCCCTGGTTCATCCTCGCGGTCATGCTGTTCAGCTACGCCGTACGCGCGCTCTACATTGAATCCAGCAGCATGTTCGTCCGCGGGGGCGTCTATCGCGTGGTCAAGGAGGCGATGGGCGGATCACTGGCCAAGTTTTCCGTGTCGGCGCTGCTTTTTGATTACGTTCTCACCGGGCCGATCAGCGCAGTCTCGGCAGGCCAGTACCTGGCCGGTCTCATCGAAGATGTCGGACGATACCTTCATCACCCCGTAGTTTTCTCTGAGGACCACTTCTCGGCCGCGTTCGGCCTGCTGGTCGTCCTGTATTTCTGGTGGAAGAACATTCAGGGGATCCACGAATCCAGCGAAAAAGCTCTGCAGATCATGATCATCACTACCGTGATGGTCGTCGTACTGATCATATGGTGCACAATCACCGTCTTCAGAGTGCCCATCCAAGTACCGCCCAATCCGCTCCATGCCGGCGTGATTCCGCTCAACAAAGACTCCCTGGGTTGGCTCAATGGAAGCTGGTTCAGCCATCTCACCTGGATTATTCTGTTCGTAGGTTTTGGGCATTCCGTTCTGGCCATGAGCGGCGAGGAGACCCTGGCCCAGGTCAACCGCGAGATTGAGCATCCCAAGCTCAAGAACCTGGAAAAAACCGGGCTGGTAATTTTCATCTACAGCCTGCTGTTTACCTCTCTGGTCTCGTTCTTCGCGGTCATGATCATCCCGGATTCGGTGCGACCGGCCTACTTCGCCAATCTGATCGGCGGCATCGCCATGTATCTGGTCGGCCCCAGCGTCTTGAAGCTGTTGTTCCATGGCTTCGTCGTGGTGGTGGGCGTGCTGATTCTGGCGGGAGCGCAGAATACCTCGATCGTGGGAGCCAACGGCGTCCTGAATCGAGTAGCGGAAGATGGCGTGCTGACCTCGTGGTTCCAAAAGCCACAGAGCCGTTACGGCACAAGCTACCGCATTATCAATCTGATCGTTGGAATGCAGCTTCTAACCATCATTCTCAGCCAGGGCAACGTGTACGTGCTGGCAGGACTCTACGCCTTTGGCGTGATCTGGAGTTTTGCGCTCAAGTCACTGGCGGTTCTGGTACTGCGCTACACAGAACCGGGAAACCGGCAATGGAAGGTGCCCGGAAACCTGCATATTGCGGGGCGCGAGGTCCCGGTAGGCCTGCTTGCCATCTCGGCTGTGTTGCTAACCACCGCTCTGGTGAATCTTTTCACGAAATCTGAGGCCACGGTGGCAGGGGTCACGTTCAGCCTGGTGTTCTTCGGCCTCTTCAGCTATTCGGAAAAGCGGGTGGCGCGAGAGCGTCACGGAAAGCCAGAGAACCTCGATCAGTTTCGCGTGTACGGCAATCAGGAACTGGGCAGCGGGGCGCTCGGCGTGCGTCCGGGAAACGTACTGGTTTCGGTCCGCGATCCGCGAAATTTGTACTACCTGCGTGACGTTCTCCGCAGCACCGATGTCACTCGGCAAGATGTGGTTGTCATGACCGCCCGCCTCTATCATCGCGAGCATTCGTTCAGCGGCAGCACGGTTATTGAAGCGTCGCAGGTTTTCGATCACTATGAGCAGGAGCTTTTCACGGCAGCTGTGGCTGCGGCGGAAAAAGAAGGTAAGCCGGTCTCGCTGCTCGTGGTTCCGGCCACTGATGTTTTCGAATCCATCGTGGTTACAGCCCAGCGTCTCGACTCTTCCCGCATCGTCTGCGGTGTCTCAAACAAGTTGACCACAGATCAGCAGGCCAAATTGGCCGGGGATGCCTGGGAACGATTGCCGGAACCCAGGCCGCGTCTGGCACTGGAAATCCACGCGCCCGACGGCACGTTCCAGGAATATTTCCTCGGTCCCCATACTCCACGCCTGCGCCCGCAGGATGTCGAACTGATGCACAAAGTCTGGCTGGACGTTACCTCAGATCCGCGTTATGCGGGAGCGCACCATTACCACATCGTGGCACTGGCGCTCGAAGAGTTGCAGAAGGAATTGAACAGCGATCAGAGGTCCGAACTGCTCTCGAAGTTGCTCGATGAAATGCACCGCGCCAACCAGCCCCCAGGTCAAACATAGTTACTTCTGTCCGCGCCCCAGGATTGCGTTGAGCGCTCCCCTTAAGTCCGAGTGTTGAAACAAGAACCCGCTGGCCAAAAGTTTCGCAGGCTCAACACGCTGGCTGGACAGCAACAGCTCATCGGCCATCTGGCCAAAGGCCAGCCGCGCGGCCAGCGCCGGCATGGGGAAAATCGCCGGACGCGCCAACACGCTCGCTAGCGTCTTCGTGAACTCGGCGTTCGTAACCGGTTTAGGCGCAACCGCGTTGACGGGTCCGTGCAGGGAATCTCGTTGGATTGCATGCCAGATCGCGCTCGCCAGATCGTTCACCTCGATCCAGCTCCACCACTGCCGTCCGTCGCCTATCTTTCCGCCCAGGCCGAGGCGGAAGGGAGTAAGCATCTTCGGCAAGGCGCCCCCCAGCGGACTTAGAACCAGGCCAATCCGCACATTGACCGTACGTATGCCGGCCTCGGCAGCACCCTGGGTGGCCTTCTCCCACTCGCGGCAAACATCCGGAAGAAAACCCGTCCCCGGACCGCTATCCTCCCGCAGGATCTCTTCGCCTCGATCGCCGTAAAACCCGATTGCCGATGCGCAAACCAGCACCCGCGGCCGCGCAGTGGCGGCAGCCAGCGCACCGGCGAGGTTGCGAGTCCCCAAGATGCGGCTATCACGAATGCGCGCCTTCTTAGCCTCCGTCCAGCGGCCTACAATCGTCTCTCCGGCCAGGTGAATCACCGCATCGAACCCTGACACCGACTGAGGGTCGATTGACTGGGCTGGATCCCAGGCAATTTCTCGTTCACCTGTCGTGGCCCGTCGAACCAGACGCACCACACGGCATTTCTCTGACCGTAGCCGGGCCTGCAGCGCCGCCCCAATCGGCCCGGATACACCGCTCACTAGAACATTGGCAGTCAAAATATGCGTCGCTCCGCTGATCACGAAGATGCTAACAGGAAGTCGCGGCCCGAATGAACCTGGTTCGTAGTGCAATACGCAAAGCTCGTTGCTTGAGGCACTTGGCAGATCGCATGCGTTCTGGGCGATTGGCAACTCGGCTTTCGGCATAACCTCGCCGCGCTATAATCAGAGCCAAGAACGAGATCTGCGGCCTTCCCGGTCGACTTTGTATTCCTATGACCACGCTGCGCGAACAGATCGCCACTACCGCTCTCAACGTCACGAAATTTCGTGAACTGATGAAGCAGCTGCGCGCGAACCGGCCTGGGGACGACCTGGAACTGGTGAGAAAAGCCTATGAGTTCTCGCAGAAACATCATGCCGGGCAGACTCGTGCTTCCGGCGAGCCCTATCTGGTTCATCCCCTTGAGGTAGCGCTGGTCCTGGCGGAGATGAAGATGGACCCGGTGGCCATCGCCGCCGGCCTCCTGCACGACTCGGTCGAAGACACCTCGGTCACCATCGTCGATATCCGCAAAGAGTTCGGCGAGCAGGTGGCGCATATCGTCGAAGGCGTCACCAAGATCAGCCAGATTGATTTCGCCAGCCGCGAAGAGCAGCAGGCGGAAAACCTGCGCAAGATGATGCTGGCTATGGTCGACGACATCCGTGTCGTGTTGATCAAGCTGGCCGACCGTCTGCACAACATGCGCACGCTCGAACATCTCCCGCCCGAGCGGCAGCAGAAAATCGCCAAGGAGACACTGGAGATCTACGGTCCTATCGCCCACCGCCTGGGCATGGGCAAGATCCGCGGCGAACTTGAAGACCTCGGCTTCCGCTATATCGACCCGATCGCCTATCAGCAGATACATGAGGCCGTCGAAGCCCGCCGCAAACGGGGCGAGCAGTTCCTGGCCCGAGTCGAGCAGGTATTGCGCGACAAGCTCAAAGAGGCGGGCATCACGGCCCAGGTTGAGAGCCGCATCAAGCGTCTGCACAGCATTCATCGCAAGCTGCAGCGCCAGAAGATTTCCGTGGACCAGGTTTACGATCTCTGCGCCATGCGGGTCATCACTCAATCCGTGCAGGACTGCTATGCGGTGCTTGGCATCGTGCACAACCTCTGGCGTCCCGTCCCCGGACGCATCAAGGATTTCATTGCCATGCCGCGGCCCAATTTCTATCAGTCGCTGCATACCTCGGTGATCACCGAAGACGGGACTCCCTTTGAAGTGCAGATTCGCACCGAGGAAATGCACCGCACTGCCGAAGAAGGAATCGCCGCCCACTGGAAGTACAAAGACGGTCCGGTCTCCGCCCAGGACGAGCAACGGCTGGCATGGCTTCGCCAAGTCGTGGAGTGGCAGCGAGACGTCTCCGACCCGGCAGAATTTCTCTCTACTCTCAAGATCGATCTCTATCCGGAAGAGGTTTACACCTTCACCCCCAAAGGCAAAGTCATGGTATTGCCGCGGGATTCTACCCCGATTGACTTTGCCTACTCCGTGCACACCGAAGTGGGCCACAGTTGCGTAGGCGCCAAGGTGAACGGCCGCATGGTGCCTCTCCGTCACAAGTTGCACAGCGGCGATATCGTCGAAATCCTCACCCAGCCCGGACACAAACCCAGCCGCGACTGGTTGCAGGCAGTCAAGTCCTCTCGCGCACGCAACAAGATCAAGCACTGGCTCAATACTCATCAGCGCGAGCGTGCCATCGAAATTGGACGCAAGCTGATCGAGAAGGAAGCCCGTAAATACCGGGTCGCGCTGAAGGACATCCACGAGGATGCGCTGCGAAAGGTGGCTTCCGATCACGGTCTCGGTCAGGTGGACGACCTGATGGCCGGAATTGGTTACGGCAAGTATCCCGCCCGCCAGATACTGGCGAAGCTCGTGCCCACGGCAGGAGAACCCGAGGTGCGCACGGGAGAGCCGGCCGGTGGAATCGCCAGCGTGGTGCGGCGGGTGTTCGGCACAGACCACGGCAACGAAGCCATCCGGGTGAAGGGTCACGGCGATCTTCTCGTCTACCGCGCCCGCTGCTGCAATCCCATCAGGGGAGAGGGCATTGTCGGTTACGTCACTCGCGGCAAGGGCGTGGCCGTGCATGCGCAGAATTGCCCCAACGTGGTTAATCTGCTCTACGAACCGGAGCGGAGAATCGACGTCGAGTGGGCCCACGACGAGGAGACGCCGAGCTCGTACCCGGTAAAAATCACCGTCTTCTGTGACGATCGCTTCGGCATGTTGAAACAGATCACCTCGGTGATCAGTGATACCAGGACAAATATCCGCAACATCGAAGCCCGCACCTCCAACGGCCAGGCCAATATCGATGTCATCCTCGATATCGCCGACCTCAAGCACATGGAAAACATCATTTACGGCGTGCGCAAGATTCCCGGCGTGCACGATGTGCAGAGGCTGCAGAGAATCTAACTACTCTCTGGCATTTGACTTATCCTGCGCCAATCTGCGGTAATCAGCAGAAACCAGGAGGTTTCATGCGCGAGGTCATTGTCACCAAGGATGCGCCGCAGGCTATCGGGCCTTATTCCCAGGCGATTCGAGCCAACGGGTTCGTGTTTCTCTCCGGACAAGTGGCGATCGATCCGGCCACCCAGCAGGTCATCTCCGGCGATGTTGCGGCACAAACCGAGCGTGTTTTGAAGAATCTGTCGGCCGTACTGAAGGCCGCCGGCAGCAGCTTCGAAAAAGTAGTCCGCACGACGGTGTTCCTCAAGAACATGTCGGATTTCGCCGCTATGAACGAAGTCTACGGCCGCCACTTCACTTCCACCCCACCGGCAAGGTCCACCGTCGAGGTCGCGCGGTTGCCGAAAGACGTCCTGGTCGAGATCGATGTCATCGCCCTGGCCTAGATTTGTAGTCGGTAATCTGCCGGGTCAGTTAGAATCAACCTTCGGACTGCACCGAAGCCAATACCAACACTGAGGAGAGCATTCATGCTGAAGCACGCAATTCTTGCAGTGGCTGTAGTGCTGACCGCCGCAGCCGTCTTCGCTCAAAGCGACGCCAAGAAGCCGGACACCAGCGCGCCTACCAAGGTCACCGGTAAGCCCCAGACCATGTTGGGCGGTCTCGAGTACTGGGACATCAAGGTCGGCACCGGCGCCAAAGCGGCGGCTGGCCAAACCGTCAAAGTGCATTACACCGGATGGCTGACCAACGGAAAGAAGTTCGACAGCTCGGTGGATCGCGGCGAGCCTTTTACCTTCAACCTGGGCGGTGGGCAGGTCATCAAGGGCTGGGATGAAGGTGTGGCTGGAATGAAGGTCGGCGGCAAGCGCCAGTTGCGCATTCCCCCGGAACTGGCCTATGGAGACCGCGGCGCCGGAGGCGTGATCCCAGCCAACGCCACACTCATCTTCGACGTAGAACTGTTGGGAATTCAGTAGGCAGCATCGCAGCGCGGAGACATAGCATTGCCTTCGCCCATTTCATCCGGGCGTGAAAGCTTTGCTCACTCCGCGCTGATCTTTTAGGCCTTCACTACTTTACCGCTGCGCAGGCAGGAAGTGCAGACGCGAATCCGGCGGGTAGCGCCCTTCAGCTTGGCGCGCACCGGGTGCAGGTTCACGTTCCAGCGTCGCTTCGAGACGTTGTGGGCGTGACTGATACTGTTTCCGAACTGCGGCCCCTTGCCGCAAACATCACATACTTGTGCCATGACAACTCCAGGTGATTTCAGAACTTCTGGGGTAAAACATAGATTTTACCGGATTTGCGGAGTTTGCGCTATCCTTCGCCTTGCAGCCAAGAGGAGGCAAGATGGCTAGAACCTTCAAAGTCAAGAAAGTGTCTTCCGCGGTGGAAATTCGAACTTTTGACGGAGAGAAGGGGAGATATCTGGTGATGACAGCGGGAGACGGGAAGTTTCACGTCTTCGTCGAGGTAGAGGCCAAGGAAGCAGCCAAGGATTGCGGGTGCGAGACCCGCGGGCACACCAGTGCGATGTGGAAGGAGTTGTGGAGAAAGGGCCAGGGGCAGGCCTAGTTCCCCTACGCGCCATCGAATCTCGTCGTTCCTTGAGTTTGAAATGACTCCTCTATAGGTGTGTCCGGCTGAATCCTTTCGCCATTAGCGCCATCTAAGAAATAGTCGTTGTAACGAGGATTTTTCTATGATCAACATTCGGCGCAGTGACGAACGCGGCGGCGGCAACTTCGGCTGGCTCAACACCCAGCATACGTTTTCCTTTGATCAATATTACGATCCCCACTGGATGGGATTCCGCTCGTTGCGTGTAATCAACGAGGACCATGTGGCCCCGGGCGAGGGCTTCCCTACCCACCCCCACCGCGACATGGAAATCATCACCTATGTCCTGAAAGGTGCGCTCGAGCACAAGGACAGCCTGGGCACGGGGTCCGTCATCCGCCCCGGCGATGGCCAGCGCATGAGCGCCGGACGCGGTATCCGGCACAGCGAGATGAATCCTTCGCAGGCCGATCCCGTCCATCTGCTGCAAATCTGGATTCTTCCTGACCGACAGGGCCACGATCCCAGCTACGAGCAGAAGTCTTTCCCGGAAGAAGAAAAGCGTGGCCGTTTGCGGCTTATCGCTTCGCCGGACGGCAAGGACGGCTCGGTGACGATCCATCAGGACGCAAGGCTGTATGTCTCTTTGCTCGATCCCGGCCAGCAGGTACAGCATGCGCTTGCCAAGGGCCGTCATGCCTGGCTGCAAGTCGCCAAGGGCGGCGTAGAACTGAACGGCCAGACGCTCAAGCAGGGGGATGGGGCGGCAGTCAGCGACGAGCAAGAGCTGGCGGTGAGAGCCACCGGCGGCGCAGAGATCCTTCTGTTCGACCTGGCCTAGTCTCAGCGGCTGATGGCTGGGTCTCCCGGCATGGGGTGCTGCGCCTGATCGGCGTTTGGAACTAGCTCCATGTAAACCGACGTAGGCACGCTGGTGTTCCAGTACCCAGCCGTCTTGGCATAGCCGACAATTCCGAGAAATAGCGCCGCAATGCCCGCAGCCATGGCCCAGGCGGGCATTCCGCCCCGGCGTGGAGCCTGAACCGCCTGGGGCAGCGCCAGGTGCAGCGCACCCTGCGCGGGACAGACGGCCACGCACTCCATGCAAGCGGTGCACTCAGCGGATTTGATGCTCACCAGTTTGTTGACCGGCAGTTGCGCCGGACACGCCTTGGCGCACTTGCCGCAATCAATGCAGGCCGTAGCATTGCGCCGTATGCGCATTGGACTGAAAAAGGAAGTCAAGCCCAGCAGCGCCCCGTAAGGACACAAATACCGGCACCAGAAGTTCTGCACCAGGACCGACGCCAGCGCCAGCACACCCAGGACGATCAGTCCTGTTTCGCCGATGTGGCGGAAGAAGTTCAGCATTTTCACATCCGCAATCACGCCGTAGGGACTGTGCATGAAGCCCGCAATCGCTTCCGCCGACATGCTGGAAACTGCCCACACGAAGAACCCGAGCAGCAGATACTTCAACCCGCGAAGGGGAAGATCGAACCAGCGCGGCAGCTCGAAGTTGCGGCCGATCAGCTTGCGGCCTGCCCGCCACAGGTATTCCGACAGCGTCCCGACTGGACAAAGCCAACTGCAAAACGCCTTGCGGAAAAGAAATGCGATGGAGAGAAATGTAACCAGCAGAAACATCGCTGCGGGATGCATCCCCGGCACTTTTCCCGTGACCAGCCAATACTTGAAATTCATCATGCCTGCGATAGGCAGCCATCCTTCCACCCCGGCCGGCCGTGTCATCGCTCGCGATTGGCCTGCAGTCTCAAAGTACCTGGCCCAGGCGTAGAAGAGCGCACCCAGGTAAATATTGAGCAGCACGAACGCGGCCTGAAATCCGCGCCGCAACATCTGCGAGTAGTCCCGGTCTGTACGCCGCACTAATTTCTTCTTCGCTCTGGGTGCTGGCTTCAGAGGCGGCTCCGCCGAAATAAGTGTCGGCGGAAGTGTTGCGATAATTTCAGGATGAAGTTGCGTCGCCATACCTGTCTCCCCTACAAGGTCAGGCTAGCCGACGCCATCACCTCTGACTGTGACTTAGGTCACGGGAGTTTAATCCTCTGGATTTCGCCACTTAGCCAAATTCCGCCCCTTGGCAGAGGTTGGGCAGGCCTGCGTTCCTGTGATACACCTAATATCCTTGAGCCTCAATCAAGCTCTTTTTCTCTTTACCGCCGGCGTTCTGGGAGGCGCGCTCAATGCGGTCGCCGGAGGCGGCAGCTTCATCGCCTTCCCCGCCCTGCTGTTTACCGGAGTACCGCCCATTCCCGCCAACGCGACCAACGCTTTAGCCCTATGGACGGGCGTCAGCGCCAGCGGTGGCGCTTACCGCAACCGGCTCGACGTCCCCCGGCGGGTCATGGTTCCATTGCTCGTGACCAGCTTTGCCGGGGGCGTCGCGGGCGCCTTCCTCCTGCTCCGGACCCCGGCCCACACTTTCATGCGGGTCCTTCCCTGGCTCATGTTGGGTGCTACTCTGCTGTTCGTCTTCGGCAAACGGCTGGCGGGAAACCGGGCCTCCAGCGTGGGACATAATGCCACCGCAGCCGCAATTGCGGGTGCTTCCGTGTTCGAGCTGGGGGTGGCAATTTACGGTGGCTACTTTGGCGGAGGCGTGGGGATCATCAACCTCGCGATGCTGGCTGCCGTCGGCATGACCGACATCCACGCCATGAACGCTTTGAAAAGTGTGCTGGGCAGCGCCATCAATGGCGTAGCGGTGCTGGTGTTCGTGCTCCGCCGCGCCATCTATTGGCCCCAGGCCATTGTCATGATTCTCGGGGCCGTCGTTGGCGGCTACTTCGGGGCGCATTATGCCCAGCGGTTGCCCCAGGTTTGGATCCGCTGGTTTGTCATTCTGGTGGGGACCGGAATGACGGTCTATTTCTTCCTAAAAGCGTACTGATTAACTGCTATCCGGCAGTTATTGCTCCGGAACGGATGTGTGTTCGTGGACGATAAGCCACTTTCCATCCTGCTTCTGGAAAATCACCGTCCAGCGGAAGGTCGTCATCTCGTGCTTCCCGCCCACCGTGACCGCATCTTCGCTGACGGTCGCCGCGGACCACGCGATGTCGCCCTGCTGGTGGATCTGGGCGTCATCTCCCAGCGTCATCCTGAAACTCTTGTATCCCTTCAAAAGCTCAGTCGTGCCCTTCTGATACTCCGCCCAGTTGTTGTACTTCAGCGGCGCGATATCGAAGAACATGTAGTCTCCCTGGGCATAGTATTGCGCCATGTTGGCGGGATTGAGTGCGTTCCAGCCATCCAGCAGTTTCACCAGATAGGCCTTGTCAGGCGCCGGTCCAGCCGGCTTCGATACGGATTTGTTCGCTGCTGCACTCAAGACGCTCATCGCTAACGCACAAATCAGAACTAAGAAAGCGTGCTTTCTCATTGCATCCTCCGTTGTGAAGCCGATTCTCGCACACCCATTCCGCGCAATCCAAGCACCGAAAGCCCGTACCGGGCGCGCCGCGACGCGGGCGCGATTGGGAATCCGCCTGAAGGCGGAGGTAACCTCCTCGCTCGGTTTGACGCTCCTCCATGCCCCACGCTAAAATAGTTGGGTTTGCCTGTACTCGCGGTTCCGTTCTGGGGCCGCCCGCCATCGTTGCCGAGAGCCTCGACGCGGAACGCAGCAAGCATAGAAATCATGGACTTACCCCGATCGCCAAGGTGTGCGAGCGGGGACGAATGGGACGGAGGCAGAACTATGTACGCGGTTATCCGCGCTGGCGGCAAGCAGTACCGGGTAGCCCCCGGAGACGTGATCCGGGTAGAACGCCAAGGCAATGGCGCTCACGGCAAGATCGAGTTTGCTGACGTGCTGGCGGTTTCGGCGGGCGAAGGCCAGATCGGCAAGCCTCAGTCTGAAGCGCGCGTGGTAGGCCAGGTCGTCGAGCATGGCCGCGGCAATAAGATCCTGGTCTTCCATTACAAGCGCAAGAAGCAATACAAGAAACTGCGCGGGCATCGCCAGAACTTTACCGCTGTGCGCATCACCGAAATTGCCTTCGACGGACAGAAATTCACCGCGCCCGAACTCCCGGCCAAGCAGCCGCGGGTGAAGAAAACGGCGCCCCCAGTCCACGAAGCGGCAAAGATCGAGGCGAAACCGCACGCTCCGGCGAAAAAGAAGAGCGCGGCAAAGAAACCGGCGGCAAAAAAGGCCGCTCCCAAGAAGAAAAAGAAGTCCTGATAACTCGCGATTAAGGCTGGAACCTCATGGCACACAAAAAAGGGCAAGGCACATCACGAAACGGGCGCGACTCGAATTCGCAGCGCCTGGGATTTAAGGCGTTTGGCGGACAACTGGTACCCGGCGGCACCATCATCGTTCGCCAGCGCGGCACCCGGGTAAAACCGGGACTGAATGTCGGCCGCGGCAAGGACGACACCCTGTTCGCCAAGATCACCGGCCGCATCAAGTTCCTGGACAAAGGCTCGATGGGCAGGTTCGTCATGGTCGAGCCGGTCGAAGTCGAGTAAGCGCGGCATAGGATATCCACGCGGAGAGCCTCGCCTACGGGCCGAGGCTTTTTGTTTTGTTGTTGCATTAGGTATTGCGCGCAAGCGATGTTTATTGATGAAGCTACAATCCGGGTGAAAGCCGGCGACGGCGGCAATGGCTGCCTCGCCTTTCGCCGCGAGAAATTCGTCCCCCGCGGTGGCCCCTCCGGTGGCGACGGTGGTAAGGGCGGCGATGTCATCATGGAATCCAGTGAACGCCACAACACCCTGGTTCACTTCCGCTTCAATCCCGAATACAAAGCCGAACGTGGCCGCCATGGCGAAGGTTCGAATCGTACTGGCCATCAGGGCGAAGACGTGCTCCTCAAGGTCCCGGTGGGGACGATTGTTTACGACGCCGAAACCGGCGAGAAGGTTCACGATTTCTCTCGCGTCGATGAACGCATGGTCATCGCCCGCGGTGGCCGGGGCGGGCGCGGCAATGCGCAATTCGCCACCTCCACTCATCAGGCTCCACGCGAGCATGAGCCCGGACGACCCGGCGAAGAACGCACCTTCCGCCTGGAGTTGAAGCTGCTGGCCGACGTCGGTCTCGTGGGATATCCCAATGTAGGCAAGTCCACGCTCATCTCGCGGATTTCGGCCGCCAAGCCCAAGATCGCCGACTATCCCTTTACCACCTTGCAGCCTCACCTCGGCGTCGTAGCCGTCGGCGAGGCCTCCGGAGAACGAAGCTTCGTAGTCGCGGATATTCCTGGCTTGATCGAGGGAGCCCACACTGGAGCGGGTCTCGGCACCCAGTTCCTGCGACATATTGAACGCACGCGCTTGCTGGTCCATCTAGTCGATGTGTCGGACGCCAGTGGCCGGCCCGATCCAGTCAAAGATGTTGAGATCATTCTTGGGGAGCTCGCGAGCTTTGGCGCCGGTCTGGAACAGAAGCCGATGATTATGGTAGCGTCGAAGATCGATGTCGCCAATCCGGACAAGCTGGCGAAACTGAAACGTTATTGCAAGAAGCAAAAACTCGATCTCTATGCCGTCTCAGCCGTCACCGGAAAAGGCATCGACGAACTGAAATACGCGATGGCGGACCGGGTCGAACAGGTCAGGCAGCAGGCAGCCGCTGAACAGGTAAACGAGACACCCTGAGCAGCGAGTT
>Ga0335079_10003292_pt1 | contig 18653 bp, 13 predicted proteins | sample Lox_Sample_33_FD_206719 | JGI IMG/M metagenome (GOLD analysis project Ga0335079, IMG submission 206719) | Soil microbial communities from Loxahatchee National Wildlife Refuge, Florida, United States - Lox_Sample_3.3 | ecosystem: Environmental > Terrestrial > Soil > Wetlands | place: USA... | reverse complement strand
ATGCCATGCTCGCGCAGCTCGGCCAGGTGTTTCGCGAGCGCTGGATCGCGCTGCGCGACGCGCTCAACTATCACCTGCAGCGCTCGGTGGTAACGGCGCCGGCGACCGGCGGCACCTCCTGCTGGGTGCAGGGACCGCCGGAGCTCGATGCCGTTCAACTGATCGCGGATGCCGCACGGCGCGGCGTGCACATCGAGCCGGTGGACCGCTACTACGCGACCGCCGACCATCCGCGCAACTGCTTCCGCATGAGCGTGCGCGGCATCCGCGTGGAGCGCATCCGGCCCGCGGTCGTGAAGCTCGCCGGACTGGTGCGCGAGCAGGACGCGGGCCTCGCGGAGCGCCTCGACAACTGCATCGGGGTGTGGCTGCGGGGCGAGGAGATCCGCCGGCGCCTGAGCGGGCGCAGCATCCACCTCGACACCGTGTACGGCGACCCATGCACCATCGATCTGCTGCCCGACGGGCGCATGGTGGGGCGCGCGGGCTTTGCCGACGAGGACTGCGACAGCGGGCGCTGGTGGGTCGAAGGCGATCTCTGGTTCCGGCAATGGACAAGCTGGGCGTACGGGGATGCGGTCGGGTACTACACGGTGCTCGATGGCTGTGCGATCAAGTGGTTCAACCCCGACGGCCGCCTCTACAACATGGCGACGCTCAGCCCCGAGAGCCTGATCGGCGGGCTCTGGCCCAATCACTAGGCGGCAACTGGCGCTATCGGTCGCGTGCCGCCCGCTGCCACTATGCCCCGACAATCAAGGGGGCATTGGGCGTTAAACGGTGAGCATTTTCTCCGTCGCGGGATTGCAGCTTCACCTGGCCGCAGCGGACAACGTAACGCTGCTTCTCGGCGAGATCCGCGCGGCCAAGGCCCGCTATCCCTGGCTCGACATGGTGATGCTGCCGGAGCTCGCGAGCTTCGGCACGCGTACCGCGCAGGCCGTGCGCCTGCCCGGTGCGGTCGAGCGCCGCTACTGCGAGGTCGCCCGCGAGCTCGGCATCTGGCTGCTCCCCGGCAGTCTCTACGAGCGCCGCGGCGGGCGGATCTTCAATACCGCGCCCCTCATCGACCCCGCCGGGCGCGTGGTCGCCCGCTATCGCAAGATCTTTCCCTGGACCCCATACGAGCGCGGCGTGACTGCGGGCGATGCTTTCGTCGTAACGCAGGTGACCGGGGGAGCGCGCGTCGGCATATCCATCTGCTACGACTCATGGTTCCCCGAGACCAGCCGCTCGCTCGCCTGGCTCGGGGCCGAGATAGTGCTGCATCCGACGCTCACGAGCTCGATCGACCGCGACGTCGAGATCGCCATCTCGCGCGCCACCGCGGCCGCGCACCAATGCTATTTCCTCGATCTCAACATGGCCGGCCCGCTCGCAACCGGACGCTCGATCGTGTGCGGCCCCGGGGGTGAGGTGATCCACCAGGCGGGATCGGGACGGGAGCTGATTGCCGTGCGGCTCGATCTCGACTACCTGCGCCGCTGCCGCGCGAGCGGCTGGCACGGGCTCGGGCAGCCGCTCAAGAGCTTTCGCGACTGCACCGTGAAGTTCCCGTGCTACGGCCCGCGACGGCCCGGCTCGCCCGCGCTCGAGCGCCTGGGCGCGGTGCGCCTCGCGAGCGGCGTTAGCGACACGGCCCGCAAGCGCGCGCGGCGCCGCTGAAATTATCGAACTGCTGCCGGGGGAGTGACCATCATGCCGATCAAGCCTGCCACGCCTTATCGCTCGCCGATCGCGGCGGCCGTCATCGCCGCGTTGGGCGCCGGTGCCGTGCATGCCGAGACCGCGGCGGCACCGGCCGACAGCAGCGGCAATGCGGCGGACTCCGGCACGCAGCTGCAGGAGGTCATCGTCACCGCCCGGCGCCGCGCGGAGAACGTACTCGACGTTCCCTACAACATCAGCGTGCTGAGCGGCAGCGACATCGAAGACGACCACGTGCTGGATACCGCCGAGCTGATGCGCGACATCCCCGGGGTCTCGGTAATCGATCGCGGCGATCGCAACGCCAGCGTAACCAACGGCATCCGCATCCGTGGCCTGAATGTCGACAGCTCGGCGCTCGGCGACTATGCGGTGGCGGCCGCCGCCACGGTCTCGACCTATGTGAACGACACGCCGATCTTCGCCAACTTCCTGCTCACCGATATCGACCGTGTCGAGGTGCTGAAGGGACCGCAGGGAACACTATACGGCTCGGGCGCGCTCGGCGGCACGGTGCGCTACATCCTGCGCGATCCGGAGATAGGCAAGTTCGATGGTGACGTGAGCTTGACCGGCTCCAAGGTCGAGTCCTCCGACCAGGTCGGCGGCTCCGGGACGCTGACCCTCAACGTCCCGTTGGGTGACACTACGGCACTACGTTTCACGGTGACCCACAACCAGTATCCCGGCGCGACCGACTATCGCAACGTCTACGTGCTCGGCCCCAACGGCGTGCCCGTGCCGCCCGCCGGCGGCAGCATCACTTCGCCGGGCGAGGTGACCCAGTCGGTGAAGGACGCCGACTACGCGCATCAGACCTACGGCCGCGCGGCGCTCAAGTGGCAGCCCTCGGATGTCTTCAATCTGACGCTCAGCCTCACCGGCCAGGACGACCATTTCGGCGGCCGGCGCGCCACCACGCTCGGGAGCGATGGCTTCGGCGTGCCCTACCAGGCGAACCAGGTCGGCGCCATGGAGCTCGAGCCCGCGAATCGCGACGTATATCTCGCCGCTCTCGAGGCCACGCTCGATCTCGGCTTCGCAACGCTCACCTCCAGCACCTCGCAGTACAACCACCACGGCGACATCACCAGCGACAACACCGGCTTCTATGCGCAGAACGACTGGTGGGCCGAGTTCTACTACAACTACCCGCGGCCGCTCGAATCCGCGGTGCGCAGTTACGGCGACAAGGCGACGATCGAGGAGCTGCGTCTGGTGTCGAAGCCGGGCAACGTGCTCGACTATGTGGTCGGCGCCTACTATCAGAACCAGAGCCTGTACGCCACGCAGACCAGCGTCATGGTCGGCTTCCAGCAGTGGTGGGATGCCGAGTTCCCGGCGTTTGCGAACGCCGTCATCGGCGATGAGGACTTCACCTACCTGCAGCAGGAGCACTTCCGCGACGCGGCGCTCTACGGCGAACTCACCTGGCACATCACGCCGGACGTGGAGCTCACCGGCGGCCTGCGCACCTTCGGCGACCGGGATGTGGTGAACGAGCACCAGACGGCCGGCCTGTACGCCTCGATCTTCAACGCCGCCGACTCGAGCGGCAGCAACGATACCAACAAGACGATCTTCAAGGGGAATCTGTCGTGGCGCTTCGCGCCCGAGAACCGCGTGTACCTGAACGTGGCGCAGGGCTACCGGCGCGGCGGCTCAAACGGCATCCCGACGACCGGCTATTTCGCCGAGAATCCCGTGTGGCTCAGCTACCAGCCCGACACCGACGTGGACTACGAGCTCGGCGTCAAGGGCGAGGCCGACGGCTTCACCTACAACGCGGACGTGTTCTACGTCGACTGGCGCAATCCCCAGATCAACACTGCGACCACCAACTGGGGCTTCTTCGCGGTACAGAACGTCAGCAAGGCGGTCACCAAGGGCATCGAGCTGCAGCTCGCCGCGCGCATCGGCGAGCGCTTCCACTACAGCCTCGGCTATACCTACACGCAGGCGCGCCTCGCAGCCGACGCGGTCTCGGCGGACGGCCTGTACATCATCAATACCAACGGCGCGCAGCTCCCCGGATCGCCCGAGAACCAGTTCAACATGGCGCTCGACTACCGGGTGCCGTTCGCGGGCAGCGCGCTGACGCTGCGCTCCGACCTTTACTACCAGTCCTCGACTCAAGACACCCTGTTCTCGTCGACCGCCTCGCCCAATACGGTGCCGCTGCCCAACCCGTACCTCGGGCAGCCGAAGTTCTACTACCCAATGCCCGGATTCTGGATCTGGAACGCCTCCGCGACCTACCCCTTCGACAAGTGGTCGGCGACGCTGTGGATCAAGAACATCACCAACGCGGCGGCTTTCACCGGCGTATACACTGAGGCGTACATGGGCACCTCACCGGCGCAGAACTTCTACGGCAACGACTCCAAGGCGCTCAACGCCCTGCCGCGGACCGTGGGACTGACGCTGAACCTCAAGTTCTGATCGTCCCGTGCACGAGCGCGGCGCCAGCAGCGACGCCCTGCGCGCGAGCGAAGCGGCGCTAGCGTGCACCCCCGCAGACCCGCGGGCGCTGCTCATCTGGGTCGAGCTCGCGGCCGCGCAGGGACGCGCTGCGCAGGCACTCGAGCGGCTGTGCGAGCTCGCTGCCCGGCCGGATCTCGCGCTCCCCCTCAGGCAGCGGGCGGCGCAGCTTCTCACCCATCTCAACCGTCACGACGAGGCCGAACGCTGCCACGCCCGCTGCCTCGCCGAGGCGCCGGACGATCCGCAGATTCTCTACAACTGGGCCGCGGCGCTGACCGCCGTCGGCCGGCTGGAGGAGGCGGAGCGCGCTTACGATCGGGTCGTGGCGCTCGCCCCGCGGGACGCGGATGCCTGGTACAACCGCGCGACGCTCAGGCGACAGACGGCGACGCACAACCACGTGGCGGCAATCGAGGCGCAGCTGCGCGCGACTGCGCCGGGCGAAGCAGGCCGCGTCGCGCTCGACTACGCGCTCGCCAAGGAGCTCGAGGATCTCGGCGAGCATGCGCGCTCCTTCGCCGCCCTCAAGCGTGGCGCCGACGCACGGCGCAGCCGCCTGAGCTATCGCGTGACCGCCGACAGCGAGGCAATGGCCGGGATCGCGCGCACCTTCGACAGCGAGTGGTCGGCAACACCGCGCCGCGGAGACCCGGATCGCCGGCCGGTGTTCATCGTGGGGCTGCCGCGCAGCGGCACGACGCTGGTCGACCGCATCCTGAGCTCGCACAGCGGGGTCGTGAGCCGCGGCGAGTCGACCGACTTCGCGGCGGCAGTGACCCGGTGCGCGGACGGCGCGCAGGGCAAGGCGGATCTCATCCGGCGCGCCGCACGCATCGATCCGGCGCGCCTCGGGGCGGAGTACTGCGGCACGCTCCCTGCCTGCGGTGCGGAGCGCGTGATCGACAAGACGCCGCTCAACTTTCTCTACCTCGGGCTCATCCGTGCAGCGCTTCCCGCGGCGACACTGATCCACGTGCGCCGCGCGCCGCTCGATGTGTGCTATGCGATGTACAAGACGCTGTTCCGCATGGCCTACCCGTTCTCGTATTCGCTCGATGACCTCGCACAGTATTACATCGCCTATGACGCTCTGATGGCGCACTGGCGCCGCACGCTCCACGGTCAGTTGCTGGAGATCGACTACGAGGATCTCGTGAGCAACCAGGAGGCCGTCAGCCGGCGCCTCATCGCCCGCTGCGGCCTCGAGTGGGAGCCGCAGGTGCTCAACTTCGAGCGCAACACGGCGCCGACCTTCACCGCCAGCGCCGCGCAGGTGCGCCAGCCGATCTATACCTCGTCGCTTGGGCTGTGGCGGCATTACGCCAGCGAGCTGGCGCCGCTGCGCGCGCGGCTCGCTGCGGCCGGCATCGAGATGCGCGAATGCGGCTAGTCGCGGCGGGCGCCTCGCTGCTCGCCGTAACGGCAGCCGTTGCGGCGCACGGCCCGGCTCCTCAAGGCAAGCAACCGGCGGCGGCCCTCGCCGCCGTCCTGACGCGCGCCGACCTCGAGGGCGCGCCGGCGTCGGGACCCTGGGCCATGGCGGCGTTCGCTCCGCCCGCCGGCGCGCGCGCACCGAGCCACGTCTTCGAGGGTCGTCTGCTCCTCGGCCAGGAGCTCCCGGGCGGGAGTTTCCGCGTGCTGAGCGACCTGTACGCCGAGGCTGACGAGAACCACGGCGCGGCGCGTCACCTGCCCGCGTTCGTCTTCGCATTCGTGCAGAACGGCACGGCGTTGATCCCGCAGCAGCGCGGCGCCGTGCGCAGCGCAAGCACAGAGTGGGAGTTCGTGCTCGAGCCCGGCCGCGTCTGGGACCAGGACGGGGATGATGGACTCACGCGGGCGGCGCTGCCGTTCGCGCTCGAGGAGCGCAACGCCAACTGCATGCACAACGGCGTACTGACCTTTCTCTTCGGGAGTGCCGGCCAGGTGTCGAACGTCGCCTGGGAGATCGGCCAGGAGACCTGCTTCTACTTCAAGTTCGATGCGTGGGGGAGAGTACGGGCGCGTTACATCAGCGCGCCCGTCGCCGACAAGGCGCGCCTCATCGCGCAGTACGAGCGCGAGGTCGCCGACCGCGTGCCCACCCGGCCGATCGCGAGCCTCGCCGCCGATTATCCCGGCGCCGACCCGGGCCAGTTCGGCTCGCCGCTGGAGATTCCCGCGAAAGACATGACTCTCTACGGCCTGGCCATCGACGGTGTGCACTACACCGGCGGCTGCGACACACGCTTCGGCCCGTACATTTATTGCGACGAGCTCGACCTACCCTCGTACTCGCTTGCCAAGACACTGGTCGCGGGGCTCGCCACCATGCGTGCCGCCCTGCTCGACCCGCGGCTGCTGTCGGCCACCATCGGCTCGCTGGTACCCGAATGCGCGGGCCACGGCTGGGATGACGTCACGATCGCCGAAACGCTCGACATGGCGACGGGTCATTACCTGTCGGATGCCCGGGAGCACGACGAGGACGCGCCCGATATGACGCCGTTCTTCGCCGCCGAGGACCACGCCAGCCGCATCCGCTTCGCCTGTACCCACTACCCGCGCAAGGCGGCCCCTGGCACGCTGTGGGTATATCACACGACCGATAGCTACCTCCTCGGGACCGCGCTCGCGGCCTGGCAGCGCCGGCGGGCCGGCGCGGCGGCCGACTTCTTCCACGACCTGCTCGTGGAGCCGATATGGCATCCGCTCGGCTTGAGCCCCGCGGTCGATGTCACCCGGCGCACGCGCGATGCGAGCCGGCAGCCCTTCACCGGCTATGGGCTCACCCTGAGGCGCGACGACGTCGTCAAGCTCGCGCGGTTCATGCTGCAGGGCGGGCGCATCGGCGGCGAGGCGGTGGTGGATCCGGCGATGCTGAACGCGGCGCTGCAGAGGGATCCCGCTCAGCCCGGACTCGAGGCCGCCAGCGTCGACGTCCGCTACCACGATGGCACCTGGGCGTGGAACGCGGCGGCGTACCTCGGCTGCAGCGAGCCCGCCTGGGTCCCGTTCATCTCGGGCTACGGCGGGATCCAGGTCGTCATGTTTCCGGATGGCATCGTCTACTACTACTTCAGCGACGGCGGGGTGTGGGCCTTTGCGCGCGCAGCCCGCGAGGCGGACCGGATCCGGCCGTTCTGCCGGAGGGGCTGAGTGACGGACGGATCCGCGCCACGCTGGAGTCCCCGGAACGCCCCCGACGGGCTGCTCGCGGCGGCATTTCTCGGCATGCTGGGCACCGCCGGCATGTTCTACGTGAATCTGCTGCCGGCGATCGTCTCGGGTCTGCGCGATGCGCTCGGCTACAGCAACGCGCAGGCCGGCTACGTCGCCTCGGCCAATGTCTACGGCGCGGCGCTCGGCGCTCTGGCCGCCGTCTTCATCGTGCGGAGGTTCGCGTGGAAGCGTGTCCAGGCGGCCGCGCTCGTCCTGCTGATTGCACTCGATCTTGCGTCGATGACGGTAGCCTCGCTCCCGCTGCTGGTGGCGCTGCGCGGCTTGCACGGCATCTGCGGCGGGGTCTCGATCGGCATTGCGCTCGCCGTCATGGCGCGCACGCGCGTGCCGCAGCGCGCCTATGGCGCGCAGTTCACACTGCAGGTGCTGCTGGGCGGCCTCGGTCTCCTGTGGCTGCCGGAGCTCGCGGCACGCCTCGGCTCATGGGTGCTGTTCCTCTCGCTGGCGGTGGTTGCGGCGATCACCCTCGCGCTGCTGCCGCTGCTCGCCGATTACCCGCCCGGATCCGCGCGCGGCGTGCACGCTGCAGCGCGCATACCCCGCTGGCCGCTCGCCGCCACGCTCGCGGCAATCTTCCTGTTTCAGGCGGCCAACATGGGGCTGTTTGCCTTCATCATTCCGCTCGGCCGCCACTACGCGCTCGGCACCGGATTCATCAGCAACACGCTGGCGGTTGCCGACTGGGTCGCAGCCGCCGGCTCGCTGCTGGCGATGTGGGCGGGCCTGCGCTTCGGGAGGGCGCGTCCTCTCGGAATCGCCCTGCTGGTCAGCATTCCCGCGACCGCGTTATTCCTGAGCAGCGATGTGCCGTACCTGTTCGCCGCCGCCAACGTCGTCACGGGCATCGCCTGGTCGTTCGTCATTCCCTGGCTCTTCAGCATGTGCGCGGCGCTCGACCCTACCGGCCGCAGCGCAACACTCGGCGGCTTCTGTTCGAAGATGGGGCTCGCATCCGGTCCACTGCTCGCCCCCTACCTCATAGGGAACGAGGACTTCCCGCAGCTGATCCGCGTGTCGGCGGCTACGCTGGCGGTGGTTCTGGTGGCGGCGTCCTGGCCGGCACGCACGCTCGATCGGCCGGCCGGTCTCGCGAGCTGACGCGCGGCCTTCGGCGTCGTCCGCTCGGGCGGGATTTCTGCGGAATTTGAGAGGCGTGCCCACTGATCACGCTGGCGCCCGGGGGCTCGCGGCAGCATACTGCGGCGGCTCCGCCTGGGCCCCGACCCGGCGGTGGCGGATAACTATGAGTGCTTCGGGGCGGGGGTAGGGCTTCTATCGTGGTGTCGCACGAGTGTTTGCGGCGCGAGAAATGCGCCATGATCGCCCGCTATGCCAAGTCGGACGACATCAAAGGACTGACACAGGTCCTGACGACTCTGGTTCCGTTGGCGCTTCTGTGGTGGGTTGCGGTCTGGTGCGCCGGCGTATCGCCGTGGCTCGCGATTCCGCCAGTGCTGCTCATGATTCTCTTCACTGTGCGCGTCTTCGGCCTGATGCACGAATGCGGCCACGGGAGCCTGTTCCGCAGCCACCGGCTGAATCGCGCGGCCGGGTTCGTGCTCGGCGTGGTGTCGGGGATGCCGCAGTACGTATGGGCGCAGCACCATAACTATCATCACGCGAACAACGGCAATTGGGCCCGCTACCGCGGACCGTACACGACGCTGTCGGTGGATGAGTACGCGGCGCTCAGCCGCGGACAGCAGCGCCTGTACCGCGGCAAGTGCAACGTGCTGGCCTCGCCGCTCGTGGGTTTCATCTACCTGATCTTCAACCCGCGGTACACCTGGATGATGGGCAGCATCGGCCTGCTGGTCCACACTGTCAGGCAGAAGCTGGCACAGCCCGGGGTAGCGCTGCGAGCGCACGCCGCGAGTTACCGGACGCGCTACTGGACCTCCTGGCGCGAGTACCGGCACATGCTCGCGAACAACCTCGTGCTGCTCAGCATCTGGGCGCTGATGTGCTGGGCCTGCGGAGCCGCGCTGTTCTTCACGATCTATGTCACCAGCGTGTCGGTCGCCGGCGCCGTCGGCATCGTGCTGTTCACCGTGCAGCACAACTTCGAGCACTCCTATGCGAGCGACGATGCGCACTGGGATCTCGATACCGGGGCGATCGAAGGCACGAGCTTTTTGGTGTTGCCGGGCTGGCTGAACTGGTTCACGGTCAACATCGGCTACCATCACGTCCACCATCTGTCGGCGGGCATCCCCAACTACCGCTTGGTCGCGTGTCACAACGAGTTCCAACACCTGTTCGGGCGTGTCACGCGCTTGCAGCTTCACCAGGTGCTGGGCGCTCTCCACTGCATCCTCTGGGACACGCGCGCGCAGCGCATCATCTCGGTGGCGGAATACCGCCAGCACTGCTGAGGATCACCCCGGAGCCTGCCGCCCGCTCCGGCCGCCGCGCAATCCGCAGTACGCTTCGTGTCGGAAACGGCGGCGGCGGCCGGCGCCCCGGCCGCGGCCGCTCCCCGTGCCGCCTGGACGCTGATGGTCTATCTCGACGCGGACAACGACCTCGAGCGGCCGATGATGAGAAACCTCGCGGAGATGACGCGGGTCGGCAGCACTGATGCCGTCAACCTGATCGTGCTCGCCGCCCGCAGTCCGCGCGGCGACGGCCTGTACAGCAACAACCCGGTCGTCAACCTGCCCAACTGGAGCGGCGCCAAGCTGCTGCGGGTCGAGAAGGGCCGGCTGCGCGAGCTCGCCGACTGGGGCGCGGCCGACATGGGCGACCCGGCCGTGCTCGGCCGCTTCATCAAGACGGTGGTCGCGGACTACCCGGCCGAGCGCTACGGCCTGATCCTCGGCGATCACGGCATGGCGTGGGCCGGCGCCGCGGTCTCCGAGTCGAGCGACAGCGACAGCCTGGCACTCGATGAGATCGCCGGCGCCCTCGGCGACGCCAGGGCCGGGCGTCTCGAGGTGCTGGGCGTGTCCGCCGCCACCGTCAAGCGGGAGTGGGCCGTCGCACGCGCGTGGCTGCAGCGCGAGCTCGATGCACGCGTGCGTCCATGACTCCTGCTCGCGACGTGCGAGATGGGGATGGGCCGGATCGAAGCGCAGCGTGCCGGTGCTGCTCGCGACTCTGATCACGGCGGTCGGCTGCGGCACTGGAAGGCGGCGCACGACTGGTTCGCGTCGAGCCTGCCGCGCTACGAGCGGCTGCTCAGGACGGTCACGCTCCCTCCCCAGGAACGTGCGGGCTACGACCAGGCGATCGCAGGGCTGGCGCGCAGCCAGACCGAGATTGCGCGGCTCGGGAAAGCCGCGGTGAACCCCCGTTGATGCGGGCAGTCCCGGCGACGCAGGCCGAGCTCCATTGCGATGTCGGCGATACTCTTGCGCGCACCCGCATCGCACATCCGGTCTGAGCTCGGCACAATCGCGGCACAGCGCGAATGCGCGCCGTTCGCTGATCCCGTCATCTCCTCGCCCAGGTGCTCGGATGGGTCGGTATCAGGACCCAGGTCCGATACGCCGCGGCGTCGGCGCGCTTGAGCACCTCGAGCCAGGCGTTCCAGTCGGTGACGGTGTCGGTCGTGTGCGCCGCCTGCTGGCGGAACTGGGCGGCGAGGGCATTCGCCTCGGCGGTATGCCCGCTGAGCGCGAGCTGGGTGAGGCGCTGCGCCGTCTCGGCCGAGGCCGCCCCGAGCGCCTGCGCCGGCTGCCGGTTCTGGCGCTGGTGAGCCGCGGCGAGCAGCCACTTGTCGGCATCGATCCAGTGTCCGGGATGCTGCGGATCCGGCACGCGCTGGAAGTAGGCATTCTGCAGATAGCCGTACCGCTCGCACAGGTCGTGGAATTCGGCCTGGCGATGCTGCTCCTGGGCGATCGGGTAGAGGTCGCCGAGGAATTCACCGGCGCACTCGCGCTGGCTGTTGGCGGGCGGCTTCCAGCGCACGATCACCCGCAGATCGTCGGCGAGCGTCACATCGCCGTGATTGGCGCGCAGGATGTTGACGACCGGCTGATAGCTCAGGATCACGGGACTTTGCAGCTCGTTCGAGCTGTGGGTCACATTGGTCATGGCGCCGAATTTCGCCGCGTAGAAGGCCGTAATCTCCTCGGCGGGCCGCTTGGAAAGAAACACTCGGTAGTGATCGCCCGGAGCCGGGGGACCCTCGAGCGTCTGAGACTCCGGGGGCGGGGGCGCGATGTAACTGGCGGCGGCCGCGTGCTGGGGGACGGCGGCCGCGGCTGCTACCCAGGCGAGCGTGCAGAGAATAGGGGCGAGCGCACTCTCGCGATGAACACAACACCCGCCGAGGTGTGAAAGCGGTGGCATGGCCTCTCTCCGTCAGAACTGCGGCCAATGAATAACGCGCAGACAATCGGCAGATCAGCTCATGCCGCAGGCGCATCGGGGGCCACGGGCACAACCGGGTGGCAGCAGACCTCGGCGGCACCGGTGTGCGTCAGCTTTGGCGAGGTGGAAACCTGGACATACGGTCCGCGCAGCGCCCGCTGGCGGTGCCTCTGCGTTGCAACTGTGTTCATTGGCTCTCGCCGCGCGGGCGCGATGATCCGGTCGCTGCGTCAGAGCCGACGGCACGCAGACTTGCTCCGTGCGTCGCGATCAACGGGCGTCTACCGCGGAACAATCGACACCTTGCAGGTACCATGTCCTTGATCAGCGGAGACGGGAGCGCTGTAGTGACCGCTGCGGGCAAAGTCTATGCCTGAGATCGTACAAGAAAAGGCGAAGCCCCCATTGTTCCAAGTCGCATCGGGAGCCGGCCGGCTCTGTCCACAACTCTGTGACCGGTGCTGGCTTCCCTGCAGGACCTGGCTGCCTGCATTGACTGCAAGCATGCCGTTCGCTCCTTGATTGACGGCTTGGATTTCCAAAGTCAGATCTCCAGCCAGAGTTTGCGTATATTCCGAGTGGCACATGGCATTCTTCGTGCCCCCCGCTACCGTTTCGGTGAAGTGACCCTGACTCGTTGCGGGTGTCAGACCCGACGGACCGGGCCGCAGCACGACTCCTCCTGCGAAATCTCTTGCTTCAGTGTGGTAGTTCGTAACGCCTTGAGTGCTTGTTTGATCCGATTCGTCGTAGTGGTACGAGACGGTAACCGCCCAGGTTTTTGATTTGTCGGTTACGGTGATGTAGGAAACAGCTATAACCTTGACCCGCTTGCCGTTGGTCTCACGAGTCACTTCGCAGCTCACTGCGACGGGGTTCCGCGGAGGCACTTTTGGGGGAGCCTGATAAATCGCCATACGCCCGTCACTTCCAACGGGTCGCAGGGTGCCCCAAGTTGGATTCCCACTAACCGCGCCATTTACCTTCCACACGCACCAGGGCGGAGCGTTCAACTCGTCGTTGTTTGTCCCTTCGGCGGCAGACCCGCCGTTGGGGCTCTTAGCGGGGGGGGCAGCGAGCAAGCCCTCGTCCTGATAGTCGCTGGGATTGGGTGCCGGTGGGGTCAGCTGCTCTCCGGGTTCTTCGACATACGCCACAAGGCCTAGCTCCTGCGTGACCGCTACGCGAGCCGTTTCGGGGTTGATCGTCAGCAGCGGGGCCCCGGACGGCTGGGCACTCACGCCGACGGGCAGGAGTCCTGCGAGAAAAATCATCCACATCTTGCTATTGCATTTCATGGCAGAACCTCGCGATGCAAAAACGCACTCCCCATCGGTTTGGGCACTCCTCATCTAATGAAACGCGAAGACGGGCCGGCCCCTGGCTCAGCGGCAGCGCACATGCTGGGTGCGCGAAAGAGCGTAACTAGCCCGAATGCCTAACAGCGACTGTGCCCCCGAGAGTGCGGGTCGCTTTGGCCAGATGGCGGACCTCCTGTGTGAGCCGGTTTCTCCCTCGAGTGCGCGTATTGCGCTGAAGGCAGTTCTCCAGCTCCTCGGAGGGAGGTCGTTATGATCCTCATGCGGGCCGTTCGTCGCGCAAAGGCCGGGTCCGGTCTCAGTCTCATCGTGCTCGCCTCGTTGGTCTTTGGATCCTGGGCGCTCGCCGACTCGGGTGGTGCCGTCATCATCGGCGTCGCCCAACCGCAGGCGAGTGCCGACCTCAGCGCGTCCTTGCAGCAGGGCCTCATCGGCCGCCTGCAAAGCTCCGGCGCACAGGTCGTAGCGCTCACCGCGAGCACGCCGGACCAGGTCGAGGCCGAAGCCCGGGCGAAAGGCTGTACCCAGGTGCTCTACACACAGCTGCAGAAAAAGAGCAGCGGTAGCGGGTTCCTGAGCAAGCTCTCGTCCCTCTCGCCCGCGCTGGCTCTCGGCGCACTGTCCGGGCACGGAGGTGGCGGCTCGCTTGCCGGCATGGCCGCACAGGAGGCGGCGCAGCAGGCGGCTGGCGGCGTCGCCGCCTCAGCGCAGCAGCAGGCGATGGCGCAGAGCGGCATGGCGGCCCAGGCCAGCATCAAGCGCGGGGATACCGTGACGCTGAACTACCGCCTGCTCCGCGTGTCGGATTCGACGCCCATCAAGTCCGACAGCCTGCAGACCCAGGCCGGTGCCGATGGCCAGGATGTCGTAGGACCGCTCACCCAGCAGGCCGCCGGCGCGATCGTCCGCATAGCGCAGGGCGGCGGGGCCGCGCTGCCGGACGGCTCTTCGGCCGGGTCGAACGGCGCCGCGGGCTCGGCCTCTCACGGCGGATTTCTCGGCGGCCTGCTCGGCCGCCACAGCCCGGGCGCAACGCCGCCGCCCGCCGCTGCCAATACCGGCGGTGTCGACTGTGCGGCACTCGCCAGCCAGCCAAACTCGCCCTTCACCGTCGATTCCTGTCAGCAGATGATGAAAGCAAAGATGGCCTATGACGCCTCGGCTTCGAGCCCCGGCGCCGCACATCCCGGCGATGATCAGATGACTTGCGATCAGATCCTGGCCGAGCTCAAACAGCAGCAATACGCCGCTCCCGACGCTAGTCAGGTTGCCCAAGGGCAGGCCGCGATGGCTCAGGAGCAGCAGATGCTGAACCAACAGCAGACGACCGCCGCGGCACAGTACGCGGCCGGCAACGCGGCCGTGGCTGCGGCGACCGCAGCCGATACCGCGACTCAAGTGGCAAGCGGCGGCCTCGTGAATCCGCAGGCCGGCATGAAAGCGCAGCAGGCGATGATGCAGGCAGGTCGGCGCGAGGGGGAGCAGTTGGCGCAGGAGCGCGCGCCAACGGAGCAGAAAATCGTCGGCTCGGCTTCCAACCTCGCAGCGGGGGCCGGTCAGCAGATGCTCGACAATCCGCGCATGGCTCGGCTGCTGCAGCTCGCGAACAGCAAGCACTGCCGCGGTGGCGGCTGAAGCCCGGGGTGACGGCGCCCGCTCGCGTGGCCGGCGCTCGACCCGCCGCGGGCCTGCGCAATCAGCAGCCTCAAATCATCGCGCCGCGGCGCGCGGCTCGCCGCCGTAGATCAGGAAGCCGCCGGGCGACAGCGCCGACGGCTGGCCAATCCTCTGCCATGCCATACGACGCTGTTGCTCGAGGAGCCTGAGGCGCGCGCCGGCCTCGCGGCGCGTCTGCGGATCGACGGCCGCGCGCGCCTGATGCGCGGCCAGTTCTGCCGCCGTGCCGTAGGCTTGGGCGGCGACATACAGCGCCGGCAGGTCGTCATTCGCCGTGCTGAGAGCCACGGATGCGAAGCGGATCGCCTTGGCGATCTCGGCTGCCGCGGCCTCGCTGTCTCCGAGTTCTGCGCTCGCGTGCGCGGCGCGCGTCCAGGCCAGAGCAAGCTGACAGCGGGCATCGTCGTCGCTCGTCGCCGCCTGGTCCGCCACCGCGGCCTCCTGGGCGGCGTGATAGCTCGCCAGGGCGCGGCGGGCGTCGCCGGCCGCAGCCCACGCATCCCCGAGCCAGATCTCGACGGCGGCGAGGCTCGCCGGCTCATCCTCCGCCGAGCGGCGGCGAACGTCGAGCTGACGCATGAGGCGGCTCGCGCTGGTGAATCGCGCGATGGCTTCGCGGTAGGCCCCGGACAGCACAGCGACACGCCCCGCGTTGAAGTCGACGCCCGCGACGTCCAGCTGCAGCATCGAGTTGAGCGGGTCCGCGCCGGCGAGGGCGCGCAGCTGCTGCGAAGCGCCGAGGAAGTGCGAGCGGGCGCCGGCGCGATCGCCGAGCATCAGCTGGACGCCGCCGAGTTGCTGCTCCGCGACCGCGAGCTCGCGCCGCACATTGGTGTCGGCGCCCTGCTGCACGAGCGCGCGGTAACGGTCGATGCCCGCCTGCAGTGCCGCCTGGCCCTGTGCGGGTGAGCCGCCGCGGGCCAGCGCGCCGCCGAGCAGAGTGCTGGCCATGCCGACGCGTCGCTGGATATCGTGGTAGTCGGGGTGCGCGCGCAGCAGTTGGAGCTTCAACTCGTAGTTACGCCGGTAGGCGTCCAGGGCTTGGGCGCGCTCACCGCGTGCTTCCTCGATCAGGGCCAGGTTCTGGAACTCGATCGAGCGCTCGCTCATCAGCTGCGGGCTTGCCGGATCGGTCTTTACCAGGCGATCCGTGATGGCCATCGCCGCCGCGAGCTGCTTCGGTCCCTGTGGGTCGGTGAGGTGCGAGAAGGCAAGAATCCGATGCATCATCGCGACGTTCAGCTGATCGATCAGATCTGTGGGCCGCGCCGCGGCGACTGCCTCGAAGTAGCCGAGGGCCTTCTGGTTGCTCGCGAGGCTCGCCTGCAGGTCGCCGAGGTTCGATTCCGTGGGGCTGCCCTGCACGACCGCGAGGCGCTGATATCCCCAGGCCAGCTCGCGCTCGAGATCGACATCTCCAGCCGCGTCACGAGCGACGTTGTCGAGATAGTCGGTTGCGCGGTCGAGCAGCAGCTTGCGGGCCGGCGTCGCGCCCGGGAGCTTTTGGATCGCATCGTGGATGTCGAAGATCAGCGAGCGGCTCAGGTTGCGCACGTCCGCAAAGCGCTTCTCGACGCGCGCGCGCTCGGCGCGCGCGATCGCTTCCTGCTGACGCGCGATGCGCGCGGCGCGCAGCGAGACCAGCGAGCTCGCGACCAGCGTCAACAGCACCAGCGCGGCCGCCGCCACCTCCAACTTGTGGCGGCGCAGGAACTTGCCCGCCCGATAGGCGACGCGGTCCCCGTGCGCGAGTACCGGCAGGCCCTCGAGATAGCGCCCGATGTCCGCGGACATCTGCTCAACGGAGGCGTAGCGCCGTTCGGGCTCCTTGCGCAGGGCCTTGAGCGTGATGTCATCGAGCTCGCGACCCGGGATGGGCCTGCGCCCCATGGACGCCTGGGCGATGACCGACTGGCTCGGTCGCGGAGGTTCGGTCTCGCAGACCTCCCTGATCGCCTCGTGGGTCGTCGCGGGGGCGCTGCGGTACGGGCCCTGGCCGGTGAGAAGATGGAACAGCACCACGCCGAGGGAATAGACGTCGGTGGCGGTCGTCACCGGCTGTCCACGCAGCTGCTCGGGACTGGCGAAGGCCGGCGTCACCGCGGCCACCACCGTGACGTTCGCGGGCGCGGCCGTTGGCTCGGGCTGCATGAGCTTGGCAATGCCGAAATCAACGAGCTTCACCGCACCGTCCGGCGTCACCAGGATATTTCCCGGCTTGAGATCGCGATGGATCACCAGATGCTGGTGAGCGTAGCTGACGGCCGCGCATGCCTGCCGGAACAGCAGCAGCCGCTCGCGCAGCGGCAGCCCGCGGTGGTCGCAGTAGACGTCGATCGGCTGGCCATCGACGAATTCCATCACGACATATGGCAGATTCTCGGACGTCGTGCCTCCGTCGAGCAGCCGGGCGATGTTTGGATGGTCGAGGTTCGCGAGAATCTGCCGCTCGGTGCGGAACCGATCGAGCATGTAGGCCGTGTCGTAGCCGGCGCGCACCACCTTGATGGCTACCTGCTGTTCGTACTCAGCATCGGCACGGCGGGCACTATAGACCTCACCCATGCCGCCGCGACCGACGAGCCCGGTGATCACGTAGGCGCCCAGGCGGCGACCGGACCAGCGGTCCCCGGTCGCGAGATCCAAGGCCGGAAGGAAGCTGACCGCGGCGCGGTCAAGCAGGGCGTTGGGCGCCTCGTGCGCCGCGAGCAGCGAGGCGATCTCGCCGCTGATGCTCGGGTCGGACTCCGCCAGCTGCGCCAGGTAGTGCGCGCGTGCCGCGCCCTCGAGCGCTACGGCCTCGATGAACAGCGCCTTGACGCGCTCCCAGTGCTCAGGGGTCGCGCTCATGCTCACGTGGTCTGCATCTCGCGTTGCAGCCATGCCCGCGCAACCACCCAGTCACGCTTGACGGTGGCCACGGAGATGCCCAGCACCGATGCGGCTTCCTCGATGCTCAACCCGCCAAAGAATCGCAGCTCGACCAGTTGCTCCGAGCGCGGCTCGGCTGCGCCCAGCTGCCCCAGTAATCTGTCGAATTTCTCGAAATCGAGATCCGAGTGAGTCTCGGCCGGCAGGTCGTCGAGGTCGAGATGTACCTGCTCCGAGCTGCGCTTGACCGCGCCGCGACGGCGAGCGTAGTCGACCAGGACCCGGCGCATCATGCGCGAGGCCAGTCCGAAGAAATGAGCGCGCGACTGCCAGCTGACCGAGCGCTGATCGACGAGGCGCAGGAACGCCTCGTGCACCAGCGCCGTACGCTGCAGTGTGTGGGAGGAGCGTTCGCGGCTCAGATGAATCTCCGCGATCCGGCGCAGCTCGTTGTAGACCAGCGGCAGCAGGCGGTCCAAGGCAGCCTCGTCCCCGCCGCTCCAGGCGAGCAGGAGGCGCGTGATGTCATTCTCCGGAGCCTGGGTCATGTGAAGCGCGCCGAGTGGCGGTTCTCCTGCTGAATGGCGGCACCGTCCGGCCGTGCCGGAGCGCCTGGGCAACTCACCGTGCCCGATCTGCGATTGCAGAGCCCCCGGCACGAGACGATACAGCTACGGTACAGCCGAGGCACGGCCCTCGGATAAAGTCGCGGAGCCGTTGATTGCACCAGGCTGATGCGGGGCTCACCGCGGATTTTCCATCCACGGCAAAAACTCCCTAAGCACATGATAACGCTTAGAAAACTGTCTGAGCGCTGTCAGACTGATGTCTCGGCGTGCGCCCTTCGCGCCGGTCCTGTTGCCAAGGCACATCCCTGGCATACGCAATCTGAGCTCGGCACGCTCCCAGCGCAGCGAGGCGGTACAGCTCAGTGATGCGCCGAATCCGGGCGCCCCCAAACCACATGTTTTGTGTGCCCTCCTTGCGAGCGGCACACGCGATCGGCAGCGAGAGACATGGCGTATCCTGAGTCACGCTTATGCAAACCGCCCA
>Ga0335079_10003290_pt1 | contig 18662 bp, 16 predicted proteins | sample Lox_Sample_33_FD_206719 | JGI IMG/M metagenome (GOLD analysis project Ga0335079, IMG submission 206719) | Soil microbial communities from Loxahatchee National Wildlife Refuge, Florida, United States - Lox_Sample_3.3 | ecosystem: Environmental > Terrestrial > Soil > Wetlands | place: USA... | reverse complement strand
CAATGAGCGCGCGGACCCCCATCGATCTCCCGCATCGCGAAACATCTTCAATGCGCGTTCATAGTGTGCGCCAGCCGCATTGACCTCTCCCTGTTCCCGCACGATGTCGCCTTGCTGATTAATGGACCAGGCCGCGCCGCTGCGATCGTGCATTCGCTCAAAAATCTCGGCTGCTTCGCGCAAGGCCGAGTGCGCACGCGCATAATCGCCGCGAACTTTTGCGACGTTGGCCACATTGTGCAGGCATCGCGCAATCGTCACCTGGTCCGACAGACTGCGCCAACAGACGAGACTGCGCTCGAAATCACGCTGTGCCGCCTCGTAGTCGCCGCGGTCCCGCGCCCCAACGCCTGAAGCGTTCAGCGCCGCGGCAATTCCCCACTCATCGTTCAACTCCTCATATAGCGAGAGGCTCTCATCGACAAAGGTCCTCGCCGTTGCGAAATCGCCCTGCGCCGTCGTTAAAGCCCCTAGAAGAAGATTGAGCTTGGCGCGTTCCCTGATGTATCCGGAACCCGCAAGCTGAATGACGGTTTCAAGCCGCGTACGTCCTTCCGTCAGGTGTTCCCGCATCTCCCAGAACCGGAACAAAGCCGTACAGACGCGCAAACCCCAGTCGATATCTTTCGTTTCGAAAAGCCAATCAAGGGCGGATCGGAAGTTATCCACTTCGAGATCGCAGCGCGCCAACCATTTACCGCGTTCCGCAGAAGTCAACTCAGGATTCCCTTCCTCCGCCAAAACCAAACAATAAGCCGCATGCGCGCGCCGCGTCGCCGATTCTTCCCCGCTAGCCACCAGGCGTTCGAGCGCGTATTCGCGGATGGTTTCCAGCATCGCGAAACGCGCCTCCGAATCGGGCACGTCCATTCGCTGGATCAGATTCTTATCGACTAAAGACGATAGCCCTTCGAAGAGGTCGATCCCAAGGTCGAGATTTGTGTTGCAAACGGCTTCCGCAGCTTCCAACGTGCAGCCACCAACGAAGACAGAGAAGCGGCGGAACAGTTTCTGCTCGGCTTCGTTCAGCAGACCGTGACTCCAATCGATCGCCTTGCGGAGCGTCTGTTGGCGTTCGGGCAGATCGAGTGCGCCGCCAGTCAGCAATTGCAGGCGGCTTTCGAGCCGATCGAGAATGGCTTTTGGCGACAGCAATTTCGTTCTGGCCGCTGCGAGCTCGATCGCGAGCGGCAATCCATCCAGCCGCGTGCAGATTTCCTGAATTGCGCCGGAGTTCTCGGCAGTCATAGCAAAATTGGGCCGAACCGCGGTCGCGCGTTGCATGAACAACTGCACAGCGGAATTCTGTTCCAACGGCGCGACGGGAAATTCCTGCTCTCCATAAATCCGCAAGCACGCGCGGCTGGTCACGAGCACTTTTACTTTCGGGAATGCCGCCAGAACCTCAGCCACCAGCGTTGCGGCCGGCAAAACTTGCTCGAAGTTGTCGAGCACAAACAGGAATGGCCCGGAATCCCGCAGATACACGCTCAATAGCTGCGGGATGGTTCGATTTGCAATTTGTTGGAGGTTTAGCGATTTCGCGAGAGCAGTCGCGACCAGATCCGCGTTCGTGATCGACGCCAGCCCAACGAACTGAACTCCCGCGGTGAATCTGGGTGCGATTGCCAAGGCAACAGCAATCGCCAATCGGGTCTTGCCAGCTCCGCCGGCCCCGGTGAGTGTCAAAAGACGTACATCGGGCTGACTCAGGAACTGGACCGCCTCCGCCACTTCCCTCTCGCGGCCAATCAGCGAAGTGCGCGGAGTCGGCAGGTCAACAAGCTTTCTGTCGGTTCTTGCAGCAGCAGGACCGGCGCTCTCCTCCCGTTCGTGGCCATAAGGCGGAAAATCGGAGTCTGGCTTCGATCGCGTAACGTGGGCGGCAAAGATGTATCCACGCCGCGGCACTGTCTTCAATACCTGCTGGGCCCGGTCGTCAAGGGCTCGCCGCAGTTCGACCGTGCACTGCACAAGGGAATCGTCTGTCACAAAGCTGTCGGGCCATACGGCCTGAATCAACTCCTGCTTGCCGATCAGGCGGCCGGGATTCTCAACCAGATATTTCAGCGCTTCATACACCTTGGGACGCAGCTTGACCTCTTCTCCGTCTCGCAGCAGGCAGCCGCGAGCCAGATCAAGCGTGAATTCCCCGAAAAAATAGGTGGAAGGAGTCGTTTTCGCAGCGCCTCCCGGCGCTCGTGAAGAGCATATTCCCGGAATTTTTGGCGTTTCTTTGGCTTTACTTCGTTACGCCCCGTCCCCAGAGCCGCTAGCTTGACCACAGCAGGCGAGAACAGCACAAGTCAACGGCCTTCCCGAACGCAAAGGCCCATGCACAGTGCGGATTCTAACAAAGCTGTTGTGGCGAAAGAAGCTGCCACCAAAATTCAGGAGCGGACACGATCCGACCCAGAACCAAGGAGATAACACCTATGAGCACAGCAGAAGCTCCCGTCCTCGACATGAACAAGCTCCACGCATTTATCGGGCAGTTCGTCACCGATCTTGGCGCTTCCGTCCACGCGGGAATGGTAGTGATCGGCGAGAAACTCGGTCTCTACAAAGCACTCGCCACGGGACCGATGAGTCCCGCGGAATTAGCCGCGAAAACGGGCACGGACGAGCGCTATCTCCGCGAGTGGCTGGCTTCGCAGGCCGCGGGCGGATACATCACTTACGACGAAAAATCGAAGAAGTTCAGCCTGAGCGAAGAACAGTCCTTCACTCTCGCGCAGGAAGACAGCCTGGCGTATCTGCCCGGTGCTTTCGAGCTCGCTCTCGGATCTTTAGCCGCTGTTCCGCGGATTGCCGAATCGTTCCGAACTGGCGCCGGAATGGGCTGGCACGAGCATGACGATGGCGTTTTCCACGGTTGCGAAACGTTCTTCCGCCCCGGCTACGCTGCCAACCTGGCCAGCTCGTGGATTCCTTCTCTCACTGACGTGAAGGCAAAACTCGAGGCTGGAGCCCGCGTCGCCGACGTCGGCTGCGGCAAGGGAGCGTCCACTCTGCTCATGGCAAAGGCGTTTCCGAAGTCGAAATTTTTCGGCTTCGACTACCACGACAAGTCCATCGAAGGAGCGCGTGAATCGGCTAAAAGGCAGGGTCTGACCGATCGCGTGACCTTCGAAGTGTCAAAGGCAAAAAGTTATCCCGGCAAGGATTACGACTTCGTCGCGGTGTTTGACTGCCTGCACGACATGGGCGATCCGGTGGGCGCGGCCAAACATGTGCGCCAATCGTTAGCGAAAGATGGCACGTGGATGATCGTCGAGCCGTTTGCGAACGACGATTTGAAGGACAACCTGAATCCCCTGGGCCGCATGTATTACTCGTTCTCGACGCTGCTGTGTACGCCGTGTTCGCGGTCGCAGGAGGTAGCTCTCTGCCTCGGCGCCCAGGCGGGCGAGAAACGGATTCGGGAGGTCACGTCAGCAGCAGGTTTCAGCCGCTTCCGCCGCGCTACCGAGACTCCGTTCAACATCGTCTACGAAGCGCGCCCGTAACCGAATTCGTGGCTGAGCGCCGTCTAATAAACGGTTGCTCAGCCATACTTCGCGGGTAGAATGCCCGGAACAAAATCGCTTGGGGGGAGAATCCTGACCGCACTTTCCGATACGACACTTTCGCCAACCAACGGCGCTCGCGAATCGGCACAACCGGGACGCACGGATGCCCCGGTCCCGTCGAGTGAATACGCGCTTACGCAGGAAATGCTGGAACACTTCGATTCTCGCGCCGCCACGTATGACCGCGAGAACCGTTTCTTCGACCAGGATTTTGAGGAACTCCGCGCAGCGAAATATCTCACACTGCCGGTTCCGGAGAAATTCGGCGGCCGAGGGTTCACCCTGGCTCAGATGTGCCGTGAACAGCGACGACTCGCCTATTATGCGCCTGCGACCGCTCTGGCCGTGAACATGCACATTTATTGGGTCGGCATGGCTGCTGATCTCTGGCGGCGGGGCGATACTTCACTCGAATGGCTATTGCGCGAAGCTGCCGCCGGAGAAATCTTCGCCGCCGGACATGCGGAAAGCGGCAACGATGTCCCCATACTCTTTTCCACCAGTAAAGCAGAACGCGTCGATAGCGGATATCGATTCACTGGACGCAAGCAGTTCGGAAGCCTGACTCCCGTTTGGACCCGCCTTGGACTGCACGGAATGGATACGAGCGATCCCAACCAGCCGAAAATCGTGCACGCCTTCATGCCCCGCGACAGCTCAGGCTACATCATCAAGGAAACCTGGGATGTTCTCGGCATGCGCGCCACGCGCAGCGACGACACGATCCTGGAAGACGCATTTATCCCCGATCGTTACATCGCGCGCGTTCTGCCGCCCGGAGCTGCCGGCATTGACGCTTTCATCCTCTCACTGTTTTCCTGGGGGCTGATGGGCTTTGGCAATGTTTATTACGGCCTCGCAAAACGAGCCTTGGATCGATGCGTCAACTCGGTAAAGAGTAAGCACTCGCTGGCTATCACGCGAACGATGGCCTACCACCCCGAGGTGCAGCACTCGATCGCGGAAATGGTGATCGAACTTGATTCAATCGGAGCGCACTTGGACCGGATTGCCGACGACTGGTCAAACGGCGTCGACTATGGCACCGAGTGGCCGTCAAAAATCTTCGCGGCCAAATATCACGCGGTCGAGGGATCGTGGCGGGTAGTCGATCTTGGCCTCGACGTTGCCGGCGGCGCCGGGATCTTCCGCTCTGCAGGATACGAGCGCCTGCTCCGCGACGCGCGGCTCGGCCGAATTCATCCGGCGAACTCGTTCCTCACGCATGAAGTTGTGGGGAAGACCGCGCTGGGCATCAGCCTCGATGAGCATCCGCGCTGGGGATAGCAAGTCAGTGGACCTTCAGAAATGGTTGCCTGTCATCCCGACTAAGCCAACGGTTCGGCGGAAACCGATCCGTTGGCGCGTGGAGGGACCTTATGTTCCCCGCAGCGCTGGCGCATCTCTAAGCGCGCGCCTTGTCGATCATCTCATCCCAAATGCCTTTTGATTTGAGGATGAGTTCCACCGCCTCGCGAATGGCGCCGTGCCCCGCAATCGCCTTCGTTGTATAGTGCGCGATTTCTTTCACCTCGGGTACAGCATCGCCGACGGCAACTGCGAGGCCTGCACGGCGCAGGAGAGGAATATCCGGCAAATCGTCGCCAACAAATGCCACTTCGGCGTCGGCGACTCCGGCCTTCCGGAGGATGTCTTCATAAGCGGGAACTTTCAGCGGTTGCTTCATGTAGATGAATTCCATCTTCATCTCGTAAGCGCGGCGGAGGAGTGCCGCGCTTTCACGGCCGGTAATGCAGCCTGTTCGCAAGCCAGCTGTCTGAGCCAGAGTTAACCCCTGGCCGTCGTGAGCGTCGAACGTCTTGATCTCAAGCGCGGTGCCGTCGGTTTGCGAAAGCAGCGTGACGCTGCCATCGGTCATCGTGCCGTCGACATCCATAAGCAACACCTTGATCCGGCTGGCCCGCTTCTTGAGAGCAGCGGAAATCTTAATAGGACGCATGAAATATCCTCCAACAGCAGATCAGGAAAGTTTACGCGAAAGCTTGCCTTTCAAAGATTCGCCGCGATATTCCAGAAGGGAGACCGGTGGTAGACTTACCCGCATGGCTGCTAAGAAGAAAGCAAAGAAAAAAGCGAAGAAGGCGAAGAAGGCCGCTGCAAAAAAGAGTCGGGTGCGGCGCGCAAGCGTGAAAAAATCGGCGCGCAGGGTTTCGCGGCCAAGGAAGAATCGCAAGGCCCCGACACGATCGCGCAGATCTTCCAAGCCACGGCCGCGGCGTGAGCAGATGGTCACCGATTCGGATTCTCAGGGCCTCTCGACGGCTGAGACCGCGGATTCGGAAAGTGTCGGTGAGTTGATCGACGAGGGTAACGCGTTCGAAGCGGGCGTTGTCGAAGGAGTTGAGGAAGCGGACAACGCAGACGAGCAGGAAGTTCGAACCCGCGAATTCCCCGAAGACGACGTGCCCGAGGAATATCTGGACAAAGATTCGTGACGATTCTCAAACACCAAGATCAACCGCGCGTCATTTCGTAGAATCGTGCTCCAGTTTTGCACTCCGTCGAGACTCGACGGAACAGGAATTTCCTCTTCAAGTCGGCACTCCCAACTTGGGGAGTAGCCACTGTGTCAGGAATAAATACGCAACAATCACCACGACAAACCAAACCCAGTCCGGCATCTAGTTCCCTCCCTTGACTGACAAAACTCTTGCACGTCGTGTGCGGCTGCGAGGACCTCTGAAGCTCGCCAGCCGATGCACGCGTGCAGCACGCTGCGCGGTACTGCGGCATACCAGTTCGCAAAGCTTGAACACCATGGGATCGGCGATGCTGTAAAAGATGCTGTTGCCCTCGCGCTCGCGCCCAACCAGGCCCGCATCGAATAGAATCTGCAAGTGCTTGGAAACGTTGGGCTGGGTTCCATCCAACTCGCTGACGATTTGTCCCACCGTTTTCGGACCGCGCTGGAGCTGCAGCAGAATCCGCAGGCGGTACGGCTCTCCGAGAACTTGAAAGCGGCGGGCAACGACTTCGATCATGCGATCATGAATCATGGCTATTTAACTATATAATTATACATTCATATAGATCACTTTTCCTGCGAGCATAAAACGTTGCGATCCGATATCGAACAAGCCATATCTTTAGTGAAGCAGGGCGACCGAAAAGCTCTAGAAAAGGCCCTTGGACTGCTGCAAGAGTCAGTATTCGCCTTCGGCATGCGCGTATGCGGCCAGCGCCAGGATGCCGAAGACACCATGCAGGAAGTCCTGATGAAGGCGATTCGCTACCTGCCGAAGTTCGACAATCCGAAAGCCCTCGGCACATGGCTGTACAAAGTTGCGAAGAACCGTTGCCTGATGAGCCGCCGCAAAAGCAAGTTCGCTCCGAAGGAAGATCTTTCTCTCGATGAACTCATGCCCGACCGACAGGAACTCGAACAGCTGGAATCTCTTCCTGAAATCAATCCGGAGAGCGCCGCGATCCGCGGACAAGAGGGGCGTCGCATCCGCGAAGCCGTTCGCAGTCTGCCCCCTCACTACCGCATCATCCTCGTGTTGCGCGATATGGAAGGATTCACCGATGAAGAAGTCGGAGAGATCACGGGGTTGCGCCCGGCGACCGTCCGCGTTCGTTTACACCGCGCGCGATTGTTTGTAAGAAGAGAATTGTCGAAGGCCCGTCAAAAAGAGAATGCAGCCGACAGGCCCCAGCAAACCGCCGAACCTTCACGAACCCGCCGCTGCCGCAGCATGTTTGCCGGACTCTCGGATTACCTCGATGGCGAACTGGACGATTTCTCCTGCGAAGAGATCGAAGCGCATCTCGAGGGCTGCGAACCCTGCAAGAAATTTCTCCGCAGCCTCGAAGAATCGATCAAACAATGCAAACAGTCGCCGGCCGAACGTCCCGATGGTAGCAAGGCAGCCGATATGAGGAAGCAATTACTCTCAACCTTCGGACGTGCGCTAGCGACCACCGGAAAGTAATATCTGTCGGCTCCCCTACAGTGAATCACGGATAGCTTGCACTGCATCGTCCGGATACGCTTCCGTCCCTGAGTCAAATCACCCATCTCGCGTGCCGCGTGTTGAAGCATCAAAGCTGAGCGCGTGCCCATGCCAAACATGAGACCATCGCCCGGGTTGATAGCCCGCAATCTCTGCCTGCTGTTGGTGGTAGCGCTCTACGCGCTCCATAGCTCCGCGTATTCCGTCCTGACGCATGAAGAACTAATCGATCTCGCCTGGAACGGATCGATCCGCCCGCTTCTGCTCGCGAGATTTCCCAATACCACGCCCGAGCAACTGCGCGAGGCCCACGCCTATGCCTATGGCGGCTGCGCGATCCAGGACATGGGCTACTACCCCTTCGGGAAAAAGTTCTTCAGCAATCTCACGCACTACGTGCGCACGGGCGACTTCATCGATTGGATGTTCAAGAATGCCCGCACCATCGATGAACTGGCGTTCGCGATTGGAGCCCTGTCGCACTATCTCGGCGACTCCATCGGCCACTCGGAAGCGATCAATCCGGCGACGGCGATCGAGTTCCCAAAACTCGAACAGAAATTCGGCAAGTCCGTAACCTACGGCGAAAGCCCGCACGGTCACATTCGAACCGAGTTCGCCTTCGACATCGACGAACTGACCGACATCAAGTTTGCGCCGCCGACATACCTGAAATTTATCGGATTCAAGGTGCCCAGAAAATTTCTGGAGGCCGCCTTCGTCAACACTTATGGATTCGATATTCACGAAGTATTGGGTCGCGCGCACCCGGCGCTTCGCAGCTACCGCACGAGCGTTCGCAGCTTCATTCCGGCCTTTGCCGAGGCGGAGGTGGTGCTGCATCGGCACCAGTTCCCTCCGCATCCGGACGACGAGGCCTTCCATCTTTTCAATGAGCGCATTGCGCAAACCAATTATGACCGCGGAAAGTGGAAGCACACGTATCACGGCCCCGGATTCAAGGCACACCTGCTGGCCGTGCCGGTCTTTCTTGTTCCAAAAATCGGCGCCGCGTCAGATTTGGCGATCAAGATTCCTACGACTGCCACAGAAGATCGCTACGTACGCAGCTTGAACCGTACCGTAGATGTTTTTCGCGAAGCGCTCGACAAGTTGGCCACGAGTCCAGATTCCCCGGCGGAACTCGCCAACCTCGATCTCGATACCGGCGCGAAGGTGAAGTTGGGCGATTATGCGTTGGCCGACCAGACGCATGACGAACTGCTGAGGCGGCTCACGTCACGTCCGTCAAGGGTGATCCCAGCCTCTCTAAAAGAACAAATGCTCGCTTACTACTCGGAAAGCAATGATCCATCGAAAGCGACGATGGACCGGTTGGCGATCCTGCGCATGATGAAGACGCGCTGATTCGAACGAGTGGGATTCGTACGCTTACGGAGCGTCTTCAGCGTCGTCCGAGCGATCCATGGGTTGAGCAGCATTCCGCGCGGCGAGAGGCGCGGTTTCAATGCTCAGAGTCTGGGAGGTCATTTCGCGCTGGCCGAAACAACGTATGTCGGCAACTGCCTTCATGCTGGTCTGGACCCATCCATCGTCAAAATTGCCGAAAGTGATTGCGACGTGAACGCTCCTGACCCACCATGAGGGAGATTTCGCAAGCGTGCCTTCGATCCGACGAATCAGAAAAGACTGCTGATCGATCCACGCCCGTCCCGAAACCAGTTCCACCTGCTGCCGCTTCGGAGTGATCTGCAGGATGTAACAAAGATGGCCATCGAGCATCGCGGTAGCGACATACGCGAACGCGTAGTTGTCATTCGTGAAAGCCTTGGATTGCGACTTCTGAACCGATCCTTGAACTTCAATTTCGTGCTGCAGCAGCCTTTTCACGACCTGTTCGGCCCTGCCGCTTCCGTCGTGTTTCTGAATCTCGTATCGGCCCGGCGGAGTGAAATCGACCGCCGCCACCACATTCGTAAAATCATTAGCCGCACCGACCTGATATTCGCGCGTAATTCGCACCGGAAGCTGAATGCCCGATTGGGCTTTTTGCATTCCCTGGACAATAAACGCGACCAGATCGGGTCCGGTACTCGGATTGTTTTGTTGCGCGAACGCCAGAGAAACTGGAAGGAACACAACAATCGCCAGGATCACGGGAGTGACAGACTTGGTGGATGGCAGGGAGGCGACGAGGTTTGGATCCGGATTCCGATACCGCATTTTGGCCCTTAGCTTCATTCTTTGCACGCCAATGGCCACCTGAAAACTCCTGTATTTCGCCGCCTGAGTTACCCTCGGCGCGGAACACTGCGAATTATTTTTGAGTGAAACGGGAAAATATTAGATAGAGCGAAAACCGTAGGATTGCGACCTGCGAAACGGTACTAGAACCATACCAACTCCCCAGATTCGCCGCTGACCCGCGCCAACGTTGTAGACTAGGCACAATGTTCGTCGATTCCCACGCACATCTGGATGGACGGCAGTTCGACTCCGATCGGGAAGAAGTCATCGCCCGCGCTCGGGAGGCCGGAGTATGCGCGATGGTCGCTATCGGCAACGGCGACGGCCCTCCGACGCTCGACGCAGGGATTAAGCTCGCCGAAATGTATCCATTTTTGTACGCGACGATTGGAATTCATCCACACGAGGCCCGGCTCGCATCCGACCACGCCTACGCCGAGATGGAGCGTCTGGCGCGGCATCCCAAGGTCATCGCTTGGGGCGAAATCGGCCTCGACTACTTTTACGACCATTCCCCTCGCGACGCGCAGAAGCAGGTTTTCTCCCGGCAAATGGAACTCGCCGCAGCGGCGATGCTGCCGATCGTGATCCACTGCCGACCCTCCGACAACAGCGAGAACGCATGGAACGATTGCCTCGAAATGATCCACGATCAGTGGACGCCCCACGGCATCGGCGGAGTTCTCCACTGCTTCACTGGAAACTGGCCGCAGGCCAAGCGTGCCCTCGACATGGGATTCATGATCTCCTTCGCCGGCAACGTGACTTTCCCCAAGGCGCAGCAGATCCGCGATGTCGCGCTCGAGGTTCCGCTGGATCGCATGTTCATCGAAACGGATTGCCCCTATCTCGCTCCCGTTCCCTACCGTGGTAAGCGCAACGAGCCCTCATTCGTGAAAGAAACGGCCCGTCAGCTGGGAGAACTGCGAGGCTTGTCGATGGAAGAGATAGGCGAACAGACCGCCCGGAATTTCTACAATTTTTTCAAAATATCTGAAACGGTTGAAAGCAAAGTTCCCGCACGCCAGCCCTGAATTCTGTTAACCTCAACTCAACATTCCTTTGTTTCAGAAAGATTAGAAATGTATGCCCGATAACAGTTTCGACGTGGTCAGCAAAGTCGATATGCAGGAGGTCTCCAACGCCATCCAGCAGGCGTTGAAAGAAATCCATACCCGCTTCGACTTGAAGGACTCGAAATCGAATATCGAACTGGAAAAAGATGCGATCGTGCTGCACTCGGCCGACGAGTACAAGTTAAAGGCTGTCAATGACGTCCTGCAACAGAAGCTGGTCAAGCGCGGAGTCTCGTTGAAAGCGCTGACCTACGGTCCCGTCGAACCCTCAGCGGGAGGGACTTCCAAACGCCGCGCGACCCTGCAGCAAGGCATCGCGATCGAAAAAGCACGCGAAATCGTCAAGCTCGTCAAGGATTCGAAGAAGAAAGCGCAGGCTTCGATTCAGGGCGACCTGGTCCGCATCAGCGGCAAAGATCGCGACACGCTCCAGGACGTCATCGCCATGCTGCGCCAGAAAGATTTTGGGATCGATTTGCAGTTTGTGAATTATCGAACCAATTAGTACCCAGTTGCCAGTACGCAGTACCCAGTCAGAACACATGTTGCGATGGGTTACCAGGTAGTAGGTGCTAGGTACTGGGTACCAACAAGATGAGCGCGCCAGCTACCATTAACGGAAAAGAAGTCTTCGATCTGCTGCGGGACGACCTCGTCGCTCTCGAAGACGAGTTCGGACGCGACACCGTCTCCCGCGTCAGGGCGATCACCGAGATCGGGGAATACCTGCGCGCCGGTGGCGGCAAGCGCATCCGTCCCGCCCTGCTGCTGCTTTCCGCAAAGCTTCTAAATTACCGCGGCACGGGCGCCGTGCGGCTGGGAGCAGTCGTCGAGATTATTCACACCGCGACGCTGGTACACGACGACATCATCGACGAGGCGAAGACCCGCCGCGGCCGCCCCGCTGCCAACACGCAATGGGGGAACTCGAAGTGCGTCCTGGCCGGAGACTGGCTCTACATGCAGGCGTTCAAAATCGCCGTGCAGGAGCGCAACTTCCGCATCCTCGATACTCTCATCGAACTCACCCAGCAGATGGTTGAAGGCGAACTTCTGCAGATGGAGAAGCTGGGCAAATTCATCACGCTCGACGAGCACTTCGACCTGATCTTCCGCAAGACCGCCTGCCTATTCTCCGTCTGCATGCGGCTCGGAGGCATTCTCGGCGGAGCGACTCCTGAGCAGGAATCCGCCCTCGGCAAATATGGCCACGACCTGGGCATGGCATTTCAGATCGTGGACGACGTTCTCGATCTGACCGCGTCAGAAGACGTTCTCGGCAAACCAGTCGCCAGCGACTTGCGCGAAGGCAAGATGACAATGGCAGTAATTCACGCGTCCGAACGCTGCACGCCCGAGGAACGGCAAAAAATCGAGACGATTCTGCAGCAAGGGACGTTCAACGGCGTAACCCACCGCGACATCCTCGACATTCTCGAGCGCTACGGATCACTCGAGGCCGCGACGAATCGCGCGGCCGAATATGCGGAATCCGCCCGGACCGCGATCTGTACCTTTCCTGACTCTGAGGTCAAGCGAGCCTTGCTATGGGCTCCAGAGTTCGTCGTAGCGCGTGAGAAGTAGCAGGTGATTCGCCGAGATTCCTCGCCGCGCTCGTAAAAGCACGCGGCTTCGGAATGATGCAACCTGCGGGCCAACGGAATTCATAAACGACTTGCTCTGACAACGCGTGTCAACTTGCAGAGGCGTCTGCACTTCCCCGGATGATCGCCGTCACTCTGCTTCGTGATTTCAGCCACTGATTTTTTTACCCGCATGGGCACAGAATGCGCCCAGTTGATGGGGGTGTCTGCCAGAACGGAAGGCCAACGAGACGCACTGGCATGCGGTGGGGCGCAAACCCCACTTCTCTCCCCTTGGCGCCTGAGAAAGGCAGGCCGCTGAGGTCCTCTCCGTAGCGGAACCGGCCATCAACACGGCGGCGGCTTCAGTCGAAGCTTTGGACGAAAAGGCGCCCAGGTTTTTCGACGCGCCGACCCGGACAGGGCCGGAGAGACTTCGAGTGCAAGCCGCCGTTTGCTCACCCTGTCGAGGAAAAGTCCTCCTGAGAGACTCGCTCCTCGAACTTGCCGGGCGTGTTCATCGGACGCGCCCGGCTTTGTTTATACTGAACCCTACCCTGTATCCGGCGAATCGAATCCTGCTTAACCCGTAACCTTCATGACCGCATTGCTCGCGATCCTGGCCCGTCACATCTATGTCCTGATCTTCGCCCTGCTGCTGGGCGAGGCGGTCGGCTTTCCGTTCCCTGCTGCGGTTGCTCTGATCGCGGCGGGCGCGGCATTGGCTTCGCATGCACTGTCTGGTGCCGGAGTCCTGGTCTGCGCCACCTTCGCACTGCTGATCGGCGACAGCGTTATGTTCTGGCTGGGCCGCTATACCGGCTGGGCGCTGCTCGGATTCCTCTGCCGCCTCTCGATGAATCCCGAAACCTGCATGCTGCGTTCCGCCGAGTCTTTTTACAAGCGCGGTAAGACTACGCTCCTCGTCGCCAAATTCATCCCCGGCGTCAACACGATGGCTGCCCCGTTGGCGGGAAGCATGAAGATGCGCTACAGCCAGTTCCTGCGCCTCGATCTCGCGGGAGCGCTGCTATATACGGCCATCTATGTCCTGATCGGATATGTTTGCCGCGATTTTCTGGCGGCCGTTTTGAAGAGCTTCTATGCTGCCGGCCGAGTCATGGAATTTGCGCTGGCTGCGGCCATCGTCGTGTACATCGGATATCGCGTCGTGCAGTTTGCGAAGTACCGCAAGTACAACATTGTTCCGCGCGTGCAGGTGGAGGAACTCGCGCGGCGCATTGCGGATGGAGAACGGGACAAAATCCTGATTGTCGATGTCCGCAGCCACGGCTACTACGACGTCGGCGCGGAACGCATTCTGGGATCGATCCGCATTGAGCCTAACAATTTCGATGAAGAGATCAGGACTCTTCCCAAAGATAAGGATATTTATCTCTACTGTACTTGAGCGCGCGAAGCGACCAGCGCCCGGGTGGCGCACTTACTGCGGGAAAGAGGATTCAACTCGTTCGTAATCGTCGGCGGCCTCACTGCCTGGCGCAAGGCCGGAGAACCGCTGGAATCGGTGCCCAAGGATGATCTGGTGAAACTGCCGACGTTCAGTTAGCTCACCGGACATCAGTTAGGGGCGTCATCCCAAGCGGAGCCGCTTTTCAACGGCATCGGTTGGTGATTCATTGTCGGCAGCTTCGATGAAGTCATCTGACACTATCTTTCCCCAGCAAATCTCCCCGTCGGCACGGCCGCACCGTAATCCTGGCGGGCGTAATACACTCGACACATGCAGCAGGAAATCGAGATCAAATTTCGGGTGGCGAATCGGCGCGCGATTTTGCGAAAGCTGCGCGATGCCGGATTCCGCCTGAAAACCAGCCGCACCCACGAGATGAACACTCTCTACGATCTGCCGGGAGAAGTGTTGCGCAACCGCAAAGAGCTCCTGCGGCTCAGGCAATACGGCAGGAACTGGAAGCTCACACACAAAAGCGGCAGCAAAGCGGCGCGTCACAGCAGCCGCGTCGAACTCGAAACGGCCGTCGACGATGGCAAGAAGATGGACGCGATCTTGCGCGCGCTGGGATATTCACCGTCATTCCGCTATGAAAAATTTCGCGCCGAATGGACGGACGGCAAAGGCGACGTCGTAGTCGACGAGACTCCGATCGGCGACTTCTGCGAAATTGAAGGCCCTTCGCGCTGGATTGACGCGACCGCGAAAAAGTTAGGCATCCAGAGCCGCGAGTACATCACCAAAAATTACGCGACACTTTTTTCGGAGTGGAAGCAGGAACAGAACAGTCCTGTGACCGAGATGACGTTTAAAGCATTGAAACGATGAGGCGACGTAAATCGCGGGCCCTTTCCTCAAGAGCAAAAAGTCAAGCCCCCCGAAAGTAGACAGGTTGCACCAGAAATGATGCGGTCCTCAGTTAAACGGCTGATTCAGCAGTGCTTTTGTCGTGAAAGCCCTGTGTAAATAATTCCTTGTATGTTATTGATAATGCTATAGATAAATACGGAAGTTAAATCGATTTAAATTCCCGCGAGAGCGCGAAGAAGCGAAGCCGACGTCCAGGTTGGGCATACTGCCGATCGCTCGCCTGATGCGATCCTGATCGCCGCACGACGTATTTCACAACGCAACCCGCCGTGCAATTTGAGCCTGGTTCTGCTCAGAGATGCGGTCACGATGCGACGACAACCGCCACTCTACCGCGGCCACACGAGTTTGTAAACGTTCCCTTTATTGTCGACCGCTGCGCCTCGATAGAAATCATTGTTCCGCTCGGGGTCAAGTTGCTCCCGCATTTCCACCTGCAAAACAGTTCCGTCCTTCCCCTTGAAGATTCCTCGCCACACCTTTGCACCAAGAATGTGCGCGTTGAAGTAACCCGGACCGAAGACGGCATCCCATGCAAACGCCAGATTCGGCTGTGGAGGGAAACTCTCTGGCGTGCCTGGCGTTTTGTTGTTCGCTGAGGTCGCCGTCACTTCTGTGCACCTTCCATCAAGCACCTCTCCGTTGGCGACCGTCCACGATGTCAGCACCTTCGCCATTGCACCCACACCGAACATTGGCCGCTTGAGGTGTCCCGAAAAGACCGGCGGTGGTGTCTGCGAGGCCAACGGACCTTGCACGGGATAAAGCTTCTGCCCAAATGCGGGAATGGCCGAGACGATGCACGAGACCAGAAATGCAATAAGCGCCGCTCTCGTCGGTAAGGTTTTCCTGTTCTGGATGGACATTCTGGCGAGATTATAACCTGCCCCAAAAAAGTGGATAGGCTGCACCGCAAATGATGCAGCGCTGAGTTAAACAACTGATTCATCAGCGCTTTTGCCATGAAAGTCCTGTCTAAATAATTCCTTGTATATCATTGATAATTAAACAGATAAATACAATAGTTAACTCGATTTAAGCCGCCGCGGCAGCGACGCTAAGCTCGGCCAAAGCCCACCCCAAGCAAGCCACCGATTGTTCGGCAAACGCAATCCTGACCACCCCACGAGGCATTTCATCGTGCGACCTGCCCCGGCCGTTTTTGCCGTAGGCGGCTGACCCCCGAGAGCGGACTATCCCCTGCAGTGTGACGATGCGTGTGATGGAACGACTGAGCACAGGAAGCCCCGCCCTGTGGGCGTTCCAGTGCTCTTCGCTTGAAGATTTCAGGCTAGCTCTTTACGGATATCGTGCACAGAATCGCTTGCCACGAATTCGAGATCACCCTAGAAGCCGTCTCATCGGCGAGACTCCGTACACCGCAGTCAGAATCGCACCCGCTGCCACGCCAGTCAGTACGCCTTTCCACTTGTAACCGATTGGTGCAAAGATCGCCGCCGCGGCTGCGGCAGACCCGATCGCCAGCCGGATTTTTTCCTCAGTTGAGTTCATCGTAAAGTCCTTCACATTCATCCTCCATTTGAGTGAATTCTTGAAACCCATTTAGAAATCTAAGTCTCCGGTCCGTGACCAGCTCGGATTCAACGCAGACATAAACCTGGGGCTTCTGCTACGTAATAGGTTTGAGATGACGGCCTCGGTATTGGGGTTTACTCCATAGAACACGTTGCACCGCTCAAAATTTCGCCGGCTCGAGCAGAAGCTCGCCACTCAAAAAGTCCTTCCTGCAGGCGTGTGCTATTGCCGGAAGTACGCGTTCAATCACGATACGCAAACAACCAATGCTCAAGTGGCGCAAGTGAATCCATTTGCGAAGCAAACCTCTATTGCGGCTTTCGCATCCAGAACACGTCGTACTCTGAAAATCGATGAGCAAGAAAAATGGCAAGCAGTCCTCACTGGCTGATCCGTCGCAGCTTAAACCGCTCGATTCCGACGACAAGAGGATGCTTAGGGTCGTAATCGAGACTCCCAAGGGAAGCCGTAACAAGTTCGCATTCGATCCGAAGCAGCACATTTTCGAACTCAAGAAGGTTCTGCCCGCCGGGATGACATTCCCTTATGACTTCGGATTCGTTCCCTCGACGGAAGCGGACGACGGCGACCCTGTCGATGTGTTGGTTTTAATGGATGAGCCGGCGTTTCCGGGTTGCGTTCTCACCTGCCGTCCAATCGGGGTAATCGAAGGCGAGCAAGGCAACAAGAAGGACAAAGTACGCAATGACCGAATCATCGCGGTCGAACGAGATGCGCACAGTTGGGCGGAAGTTAAGACGATTGACGACTTGGGCCACAAATTCTGCCGGGAATTGGAAGAGTTCTTCGTCAACTACCACAGGTTAATTGGCAAGGAATACCACATCCTGGGATTGAAGGGCCCGGATCACGCAAGAAAACTGGTGAAATTGGGAAGGTGCTGAGTGGCCGCTTACGCGCCGTGGCACTTCTTGTACTTCTTCCCTGATCCGCAGGGACATGGATCGTTGCGGCCGACCTTTTCCTGTCCGCGGACGACCTGCTGTACTTGCGGCGTGTCGCCGCTACCCGCCATGCGAGCCTGCTCGAGTTCGCGGCGCTTCCGGCGCATGAAAGCTTCTTCGAGTTCGTCGGCCGACGTCGAAACCATCTTGGGAGGACGCCGTCCGTTCCCGTCTCCGCCGCGCAAGGCCGGAACTCCCGCTTCGGGTCCTCCCTGGCCGGCAGGTCCGACCGGGGGCTGTCCGCCTGCCGCCGCATCCGGCGGACGTTCCAGAATCTGCATCAGGTAGAGATACCGGACCGTGTCTTCCTGGAAGCGCTGCATCATCGCTTCGAACATATCGAAGGATTCTTTTTTGTATTCAACTAGCGGATCGTGCTGGCCGTATCCGCGCAGCCCGATGCCTTCCTTCAGGTGGTCCATGCCGAGCAAGTGATCCTTCCACTGCTGGTCGATCACGCTTAGCATGATCATGCGCTCGTGATGACGCATCGCCTGCGGGCCAATGAGTTTTTCTTTCGCGTCGTAACGCTCTTTCAGCTTGTCGAAAATGGCGTCGCCGAGTTCCTGCCGGTTCAGTTCCTCCGGTTTCACGCCCTCGGCAAGAAAATCCACACCGAAACGCGTGAAGATCGCGTCTTTCAGGCCCTTGATGTTCCAGTCATCAAGGTGTGCCTTGGGCGGGCAGTACTGCTCAAGCAGTTCGCCGAGGATCGCCGAAACGTAATCTTCAAGGATCAGATCTTTCTGGTCGAGGCCTTCGAGCAAGCGGCGGCGCAGACCGTAGACGGCCTCGCGCTGCTTGTTCATGACGTCGTCGTATTCGAGCAGGTGCTTACGGGATTCGAAATGCTGACCCTCGACCGCCTCCTGCGCCTTCTCGATGCGCCGGCTGATCAGCTTTGACTCGATCGGAACACCTTCTTCCATGCCGAGTTTCTGCAACAGCGTTGAGACCCATTCCTTCGCGAAGATGCGCATCAGGTCATCTTCGAGCGCGAGATAGAAACGCGATGATCCGGGATCGCCCTGGCGCCCGGCACGTCCGCGAAGCTGGTTGTCGATACGTCGGGATTCGTGGCGCTCGGTGCCGAGGATGTGCAGGCCGCCGACCGAAATCACCTCGTCGTGCTCTTTGTCGGTCTCAACTTTGTGGCGGTTGAACGCGTCGGTCCATTTGTCGGTCGGAACCGTGAATTCGTTTCCGTTGTAATAGAAGACACTGGTTTCGCCGCCTTCCTGCGGGCCTTCGATCTTGCCCTGCGCCACGCGCAGTTGCTGCGCGATTCCCTTCTTGACCATTTCCTGCTTGGCCATGAATTCAGGATTGCCGCCGAGCAGGATGTCGGTACCGCGGCCAGCCATGTTCGTAGCGATCGTGACCATGCCTTTGCGTCCGGCCTGC
>Ga0335079_10003289_pt1 | contig 18666 bp, 18 predicted proteins | sample Lox_Sample_33_FD_206719 | JGI IMG/M metagenome (GOLD analysis project Ga0335079, IMG submission 206719) | Soil microbial communities from Loxahatchee National Wildlife Refuge, Florida, United States - Lox_Sample_3.3 | ecosystem: Environmental > Terrestrial > Soil > Wetlands | place: USA... | reverse complement strand
AGGTTCAATCAGGCTGTGGCGAAGATTATGGGGTAGCATGGGCTCGGCGGACGATTTAAAAAACGATCGTCCGCTCCAGCTCGTGTAATAATTAAGGCTTGCGGGTAGGTTTATTCTATTTGGTCCTGTGTCTTGCGTCGCCGGTTGTAACTTCGGCCGCGGAAGACCCTTTCAATGGCAAGTGGAAGGTGGATGAGAGTCGATCGAAGCTCCCGGCCAACGCGCCGCGCACGCAGGCTCTCCGGCTTGAGGTGGACGAGAAGCAGCTTCAGATCGATTACCAGGGCGTGGACGGGAACGGGCGCCCCGCCGAATGGAAGATTCGCGCGGATTTCGGCGGAAATCTGAGCGGAGTGTTGGGAACGCCCGAGATGGATGCGGTGCGGTGCTGGCGTTCGGACGAGCGCACCATTCTGGTGAAGATGAGCCGCGGGGCGGAAACCATCGGCTGGGAGACGCTGGAAGTCGCCAAGAACGGCAAGACGCTGAAGCTCACGCATGCGGTGACGGACGCGAAGGGGAAAGAAACCAAGTCTGTCAGCACGTTTGAGAAGCAGTAGCACCGGAATTTTAGTATCCTGGGTCAATGCGTTTCCTAGCCACGATACTGCTTGCCGCGGCCACACTCAGCGCCCAGGACGCTCCAAAACAGGGGGGAGGACGAGGCGCACCGCCGCCGCCGAAGAATCTGAAAGTGCTCAAGCCGGAAGACGTGCGGCCGGTGATGTTCGCCATGCGCGGCGCGCTCGGACAACAGTGCAACTTCTGCCATGTGCAGGGTGACTTCGCCAGCGATGAGAATCCGAAGAAAGTCGTCGCACGGCACATGATGGAGATGGTGAACCACATCAACGAAGGGTTTGGGGATGGGAAGGTTCACGTGAGCTGCTACACCTGCCATCGCGGAAAGACGACGCCCGATTTGACGCCGCCGCCGGCTGCGCCGGGACAGTAAGAACCCCGCTGCGCGCGGGGGCGAGCCAGCAGGCCTACCCCACTAACACAACTCCGCGGGGCTGGCCGTGCCGGTGCCCTTTTTCATGACGGTGACCGACGCCACACGATTGCCGAAATCGGCGGATTGAAGAGCGTCGCGGGTTACGCGGAAAGCGAGGGCGCCACCGGCGGAGAAGCTGTCGCCGGCGCCGCAGATGTCCACCGGCTTTTCGATGTGGCGCGATTTGGACCAGCGCTCGCCGGCATCGTCGACCACCAAAGCGCCTTCGGCGCCATGCGTGACGATCAGTGCGCGCAGGTCCGCGGCGCGGCGCCAACCGGAGTAATCGATTCGCCCGAGCAGGCGCCGGCATGCGGCTTCGGCTTCCTGCTGGTTGGGCTTCAAAACCACATTGCGGAACAGCTCCGCACGCAGGCGGGAGTCCACCCAAACCACGGTCTCGCGCTGCGCGGCTGCGATGCGCTCGACGGCGTCCCGGACCGCATTGGTGACCACGCCGCCCTGCGCGGTCTCGGCCTGATCGGAGACCAGGATCACATCGTAGCGTGCGTCGTCAAGACGCGACACGATTTCGCGCTCGACAGCTTCGGGGAGCGGCCGGGTATACACGAAATCGACCCGGGGAAGGTCCTCTTCGCCGGTAGCGGCGTTCAGCAGCTTGGTATAGGTGAAGGTCGGGATGCCGGGCGCATTCACCAGCAGATCGGGCGAGATGCCGCGCGCGGCAAGTGCGCGGCGGAGCTCGTAGCCGAACCCGTCATCGCCGACCATGCCGAGGACGTCGATGCGGCCGGCCCCAAGCGCGGCGAGGTTGTTGGCGATGGTGCCGGCGGCGCCCGGCGTCACTTCCGTGGCCACGACCGCGGTGCGCGCGATGCCGGTTTCGCGCGACGGATCGGCGAGAGCGGGGTCATAAGTGCACCAACGGTCCAGGCAGACATCGCCAACCACCAGGACGCGCAGCGCGGGGAATGCGGCGAGGATTTCGGCTGTCGTCATAGAAGGCGCCAGAGCGCGGGCAGAGTGGCGCGGTGCTCGCCGCAGAAGTAGAAGCTCTCGCCGCCGTCGGCGACCGTGCGGACCAGGATGGTTTTGTGCGGGCGGAAGTAATAGCCGGGGTCGGTCTTGGGGAGCTCCTTGTGATAGTCGCCGCGGATGGGGACCAGGTCGAAGACCGCGGTGGTGAAGTTGCGGATCGAACGGCCCTCCTGGCGGGCGACGTTGCGCGCCATGGCGAGAGCCTTGAGGTACACTTCGGGTCCCATGATGGCGCTGCCGAAGTTGAGAAGGATGCCGCCTTCGAGGCGCTCCACCGTGGCGGCGAAGATGAGGAAGTCGCGGTAGCTGGCGGCGCCGAGAGCCGCGCCGTCGCAATTGGGGTGCTCGTGGATGATGTCGTAGCCGATGCCGGCGTGTACGGTGATGGGAACGCCGGTGCGGTATGCGGCGGCGAAGATGGAGAGATCGCGGTGAGGAAAGCTGCTCTGCTCGATGCGGCGGCCGAGGTTTTCGCCGAGGCCGAGACCTTCACGGGCGGCTTCGGCGATGATCTCGTTAAGCTCGCCGGTTTCGTGCCAGAGCCCGAATTCGCCGGTGCGGATGTAGCGATCCACGCTCTCTGTAGTGGCGCCGATGCGGGCGAGCTCGTAATCGTGGATCGCCGCCGCGCCGTTGACGGCGATGTGGTCGATGATGCGGCGCTGGAGGAGATCGATGATGTGGCGGTTGACCCCTGCGCGGAGGACGTGAGCGCCCATCATGAGAATTCGCGCGGCGCCGGCATCGCGTGCAGCGCTGACCCGCGCGGCCACGGTGCCGAGGGCGGCGTGTTCGAAGGGCGGCGTGGTGTCGGTGAGAGCAAGCCAGCGGTCCAGGTGGAGATCGTGGGCGCGCTCGGAGAGCGGCTTCATCAGGAGACGGGTGCGGTCGAAGGTCTTATAGAGGCTCATGGTCGGCAAACAGGATCGGCAGCAGGGACTGCCGGCAGAGATAGTTGGGGATGATAAAGTCGGCGCCGCAGTCAATCAGGCCGCGGCGCTTGAACGGGTCGATGGCGTGGCATTCGGGTTCATCGGTAGCGAGGCCGACGAAGACGCCTCCGGCGGCGCGCACGGCCTCGGTCTCGTCGGGGCCGTCGCCGAAGCCGATGATCGGGCCTGGAATGCGCGCGGCCAATGTCCGCTTGGAGAACGCGCCGGGATCGGGGAGCGCGCCGTAGATGCCGCCATCGAAGTAGCGCGTGATATCGAGCAGGCCGGCTTCGTACATCAGGCGGTCGTGGTCGGTGCCGCTGGCCAGGTAAAGGGTGAGGCCGCGGGCGCGGAGGTCTTCGAGCAGAGCTCTCGCGCCGGGGACAAGGTAGCGATCCGGCGGACAACGGTGGTTCCGGAGTTCGGCGGTGCGTTGGGATGAGACCTCTAAGAGGGTGTCGAGGAACTGCTGTTTGTAGAAGTGGGGATCCTCGGGCCTGCCGCCCCGCGTGCGGATGGCATCGGCGAAATCGATCATCTGGTAGATCGTGTCTTTGCCGGTGTTGCGCCAGGCGAAGTCGAGGGCCGCTGCGCGGAGTTCGGCGGGGGTTTCGCCGGTGCCGAGCGCGGAAAGGGTCCCGACCATCATATCCAGCATGATATCCAGCCAGCCGGAGCGAATCAGCGAAAGGGTGCCGTCGAAATCGAGGAGAGCGGCGCGCGCGCCTGGAGCCGACGCGCCGGGCCGGATGGTTTCGATCATTACTGCTTCGGGAAGACCAGGTTGAGTGCGGTATCGCTGGTGAACATGCAGCGCGCGTTGTGGCCGCAGAGCGGGACGACGATCTGGTTGTGGCTGGCGCCGATCTTCTGGTTGACGTACTTCGCGAATGCTTCGCCTCGCGCGAGGCGCGTGGAGCCCTGGGCCATCGCCGAGCAGGAGCTGTCGAAGCCGCCGAGCGGCAGGATGTCGATTTCGCCGAGCAGGTAAGTGACAGGGCGGGATGCAAGCTGCTTCTTGAGCTGCTCGTCGCTCTGTTTGGCGGTGTAGCCGCCGGTGCGATGTTCGAGGCCGTACGGCCAGCGGTCGAAATTGGCGCACTTATCGGCGCCGGCGAACGCGGTGAAAGCCGTGGCGTCGGCATTGGGGCGAGTGGCGTCGAGGTATGCGTAGCTCGACGGGTTGGACACGACGTAGCTCACCGGGACGCCAAGGGTCTCGTGGACCTGGTTGGCCATGCTGTACCGGTTCACGTACTGCCCTCCTGCCGAGTGGCCGGCCACAATGATGGCCTTGAGGTTGGGGAAGGCGTCTTTCTTGGCAAGCTTGAGGAGAAGTTCGTCCACGAAGTCGAATGACGTGAGCTTGTCGGTGCTGGCGGAGGTGCCGCCGCTGCGCCAGCTATCGCCGCTGCAACTCCAGCTCACTTCGTGGTCGGCGAGGGTATCGTGGCAGCTTCCTGCGGCGGAGGCGATGCGCGGGGCGATGACGATGGTGTTCTCCAGGGCTTCGGCAAGGAAGGCCGCTGCGATCGCGGTGCGGAAGTAGTTGTCGGCGTCGCGGTTGGTGCCGTGGACCATGATGAAGGCGCGGGTGATTTGCGGATTGGGAGTGGAGAGCGGGTAAGTGGCGTAGACCATGCCGCGCCACGGGCCGCTGCCAAGAGTGACCCAATCGGTACAGTTGGCGGCCTTGGTGCACGGAGTCGCGGCGAGCGCGCCCCCGGCGAAAACGAGCAGCGTGATAACGAATTTCATGGGGAAATTTGAGTATAGCGTGGGGATGCGAGTGAGGCGAACGGCCTATTCTGCACGGAGCGATTCAACGGGGTTGACCGAAGCAGCGCGGCGCGCCGGAATGAAACTGGCCAGCAGGGCCGCCATGCCGAGCAGACCGGTGACAGCGATCAAAGTCGTGGCGTCCCATGAGCTGACCCCAAACAGCAGTCCGTGCATCAGACCGGCCGCGGCAACCGAGGAAGCGCTCCCAATCACAGCTCCGGAACCGACGAGCCAGCCGGCTTCGCGGAGGATCATTGCGCAGATCGAGCGCGGCTGCGCCCCCAGCGCCATGCGGATGCCGATTTCGCGGTTCCTCTGGCGAACCGAGTAAGCGACCACTCCGTAAAGACCAACCACGCCCAGCAGCAAGGCCAGCAGGGCGAATCCTCCCACCAGCCAGGCCATGGAACGGTGAAGGTACGCAGACTCCGAGTCCTGAACGCGATCGATCATGGTCATTCCGCCGCGCGGCACAATGCCGGCATCGATCTTGCGGATGACCGCGGCCATCGCCGGCAACAGCCCTGGTTCGCCCCCCGATGACCGCACCACGAGCGCGAAGTAACTATCGGGCCGCTGATCGAAGGGGAAATACAGCACCGGAGGCACCGGAGCGTCCAGGGGGCCTTCCCGAACGTCGTCAACGATTCCCACAATCTGTACAGGCAAGGGAGGAGTAGAATGCTCGATAATCTGCCTGCCGACCGCATCTTCATTGGGGAAGTAAGTCCTGGCGAGCGCCCGATTGACGATCGCGACGGTAGGCCTTGATGCATCGTCGGCACCGTTGAAATAGCGGCCGCGGAGCAGCCTCGCGCCCAGCGTGGTGAAGTAGCCCGGGCTCACGTCCCGTTCCGGAGCGTCGTAGTGCTCTCCGTGCCAGGGCCGGTCCGGCACATGGAACCAGGTCGTGTTGCCATTGCTGGTTATGGGGACACCGTTGACCGCGATACCGACCGAGGTCACGCCTGGCAGATCCTCCACGTCGCTGACGACCCGCCTGGCGAGTGCGATGGCCTTCCGGTCCGTACCGTACGTGGAACGCGGGGCTACGACTTCCATCGTGACCAGGCGATCGGGGCGTATGCCGAGATCCACGCGCATCAGGCGGAACAGACTCTTCCCCAGCAGGCCGGCGCCCGCCAACAGCACTACCGCCATCGCCAGCTCGAGTACGACGAGCTTGGAGCCAAGTCGGCGCCAGACCGTCCCCGCCGAGCCGCGGGTTGCCTCCGCGAGACCGCTCCGCAGATCCAGCGAGCCGATGCGCAGGCAGGGAGCGGCGGACAGGAGCAGGGCCGCCAGTGCCGCAAGAGCAATCCCGGCCGTGGCAACGTGGCCGTTGAGTCCAAGGCCATCGAGAAAGGGCAGGCGCGCCCGGAAATCATCGGAGATCAGCCTCTGCAGCAACTGGATGGCCCCGGCGGCAAGAGCGAGGCCGGCCACTCCTCCGCCGGCAGCCAGGACGATCGCTTCGGTAGCGAACTGTGCCACCAACCGGCTCGAAGAAGCGCCTAATGCAGTCCGCACCGCGATTTCGCGTTTGCGGTTCTCCGAACGCAGCAGGAGGAGGCCCGCGACATTGACCCCCGCGATAAGCAGAAGCAATCCGGCGCCGGCGAGCAATACCATCAGCATGGGATGGATATCGCCGGTCATGGCTTCGGCCAGGGGAACGAGGGCCGCTCCCTGATTTCGATTCGAGTCGGGATATTGTTTTTCGAGATCGCCCGCGATTGCCTTCACGTTCGACAGCGCGGCCTGCAAGGACAGTTCTTCACGGAGTCTGGCAACACCGTAGATACTGTGGCATGAGCGGCGCAAGTCGCACGGGTAGGTCGCCTGCATGGCGGTCCAGAATGCGGCGCGGCCTACGGGAGCGAAGTGGAACCCGCGCGGCAGCACACCGATGATGACGTGAGGAGAGCCGTTGAGGACCACTACCTGTCCCAGCACGTCACGGCGCCCGCCGTACTGCCGCTGCCATTCGTCGTAGCTCAAGAGTGCGACACGGGCCGCGGAAGGTAAATCCTCGGCCGGGTAGAAGGTGCGTCCGAGGATGGGCTCCACGCCGAGCGTCTGAAAGAATCCGGCACTCACGCGAGCGCCGCGAGCCGGCTGCGCGCCCGCCGGGGTGGCGAGCAGAAATCCGGTCTGCTGAAAGACATCCAGCGAGCTGAAGACTCGGTTGCGCTGCTTCCAATCCAGGTAGTCCGGGTACGAGAGATTGCTGCGCGCGAACATCGCGTTGGTTTCATAGACGGCCACGAGTTGATCGGGTTTGCGATAGGGGAGCGGTTTGATCAGTGCGGCATCCACGAATGCGAAGATCGCCAGGCCGGCGCACATGCCGAGGGCCAGAACGAAAATGGCCGTGCAGGTGAACCCTGGATACTTGTGCAGTTGCCGCAGCGCGAAGCGTAGATCCTTCCGCACATTGTCCTTCCTCAGCTCGACATTCGTCGGGAAGAAAAACGAACGCACGCGGTGTTGCAGGATATCGATGATGCGCATGGAGCGGGTCTGTCGGTTAGGATATGCGCCCCGGCGCTGGCGTGTCAATGGAACAATCGATTCCGGCGATCGGGGCTAAACTGATCGGATGATGCGCGGCATCTCGACGGTTCTGGGGTTGCTGGCCATTGGTCCGCCGCTTCTGGCGCAGCCGATGGCATGGCGATCGGTGACGGCGCAAGCGGCGGGGTTGGATGCGGCGGCGCTCGAGCTTTGGCGTCACGCGCTGGCTGAGCGAGGGACTACCGGCCTGCTGGTATTCCGGCGCGGAGAGATCGCCTTCGAGTGGTATGCGGACGGGTGGAACGCGGACCGGCCGCACGGGACGGCGTCATTGGCCAAGGCCCTGGTGGGGGGAACGTCGCTGCTGGTAGCGATGAGCGACGGCTTGATCTCACCCGATGACCTGGCATCGAAGTACATTCCGGCATGGAAGCTCGATCCCCGCAAAGCAAAAATCACCATCCGGGAACTGGCGACGCACACGTCGGGTATCGAGGACGCGGAGCAGGACGGGATCGCGCACGAGCAACTGCCGGGCTGGAAGGGCGCCTTCTGGAAGCGCGTGCCCGATCCGTTCTCGATCGCGGTGCGCGACGCGCCGGTCATCTTCGAGCCAGGCACGAGCAACGCGTATAGTAATCCCGGCATGGCGGCGCTGGCGTACGCGGTAACGGCCAGTCTGAAGGGCGGAGACATCCGCACGCTGCTAGCGTCGCGGGTGTTCGGGCCGCTGGAAATTCCCGACAGCGCCTGGTCGATCGGGTACGGCCGCGCTTATGAAGTGGACGGATTCAAGCTGTGGGCCACCTGGGGCGGCGGAAATTTCACGGCACGGGCGGCTGCGCGCGTCGGAGAGTGGATGCTGCTCGGGGGCGAATGGGAAGGGCGGCAGCTGGTGCGGCGGGAAACCCTGAAGCTGGCGACGGCCTATGCGGGCATGCCGAAGCCGGCGCGGGACAAGGACGCATTTGCGCCGGCGTCGGGGCTGGCGTGGTACACGAATGCCGACAGCGTGTGGCCCGACGTGCCGCGGGACGCCATCGCCGGAGCCGGGGCTGGGCATCAGGTGATGGTGGCGATTCCGTCGCTGGACCTGGTGGTGGTACGGAACGGCGACGCGATCGGCGGACGCGACGGTCCGTTCTGGACGCCGGTGTACCGGGAGATCCTGAAGCCGCTGATGGCGGCGGTCCGTGTGCGCGGTCCCTACGGACCGAGCCCGGTGATTCGCGGGGTGAGCTTTGGCGCCGAGGTGCGGCGGGCGGCGATCGACAGCGACAACTGGCCGATCACCTGGGGCGGCGACGACGCGCAGTACACGTCTTACGGCGATGGATTCGGATTCGAGCCGCACGTGGAGCGCAAGCTGGGGATGGGGTTCGCTCGCATCGTGGGCGGCCCGGGCGATTTTCGCGGCGAAAATCTGCGCTCCGATGGAGAACGCATCGGCAACGGAGCGCGCAGCGGGAAGGCCAGCGGGATCGTGATGGTGGACGGCGTGCTCTACCTGTGGGTGCGAAACCTCGGGAACGCGGAGGTGTGGAGTTCGCGGGATCGCGGGAAGACCTGGGCGCGGGGATTCCGGATGGAGACGAGCTTCGGGTCGCCCGTGTTTTTGAATTTCGGGCGGAATTACGCCGGGGCGCGCGACGGCTATGTCTACACGTACTCGCAGGACGGCCCGAGCGCGTACGAGAGCGACAACCGGCTGGTGCTGGCGCGCGTTCCCAAGGATCGCGTGATGGATCGGGCAGCGTGGGAATTTCTGGAGCGCGTAGAGAAGGACGGGCGTGCGGTTTGGACACGAGACGTGGCGCGCCGCGGTGCAGTTTTTGAGTACCCGGGGCACGTGCAGAGGTCGGACGTGATCTACGATGCGGTTCTCGGGCGGTATCTGCTGGCCCTGGCGTACAACCATGACGGGGAGTGGGGCCTGTTCGATGCACCGGAGCCTTGGGGGCCGTGGACGCAGGTGCTCGGAGTCGAGAGCGGGTGGGGAATCGCGGGAACGCACGGCTACCGGATCCCGGCGAAATGGATCGGCGCCGACGGGCTCGGCATGACACTGGTGTTTTCGGGGACCGGGCCGAACGACGCGTTCTGCACGCGGGAGATGAAGTTGGAGAAACGATAGATTAGGCCCAGGACATGGAGGTGCCATTTGCCGAAGACGTGTCTGGTTCTGCTCATCGCAGTGCCCTTGTGGGCTCAGGCTGGAGACGGCCCTGCCGATCAGGTGCGCCGCACGGAAATCGCGTTCGCCAGGACGATGGCGGACCGCGATCATGCCGCGTTCCGCTCGTTCCTGGCGGAGGAGGCGATCTTCGTGGGCACGAACCGCGTGTACCGCGGCGCGAAGGAAGTGGCCGAGGGATGGAAACGCTTCTTCGACGGACCCCAGGCGCCGTTTTCTTGGGAACCGGACCAGGTGCAGGTGCTGGAGTCGGGGACGCTGGCATTGTCGTCGGGTCCAGTGCGCGATCCATCGGGAAAACGCGTGGGCACCTTTAATTCGATCTGGCGGCGTGAGGCGGGCGGTTCGTGGAAGATCGTGATTGACCATGGTTGCCCGCCGTGCGATTGCGGAGTGCGGTAAATGGCGGATCCAAGCGATCGGGTCGTTCTGGTGTATGGCGGGGCGGGCGGAATCGGTGCGGAGGTCGGGAAGCGCCTCGTGTCGGCGGGCGACCGGGTGGTGATCGCCGATTTGAATGAAGCACAGGCCCGGGCACAAGCGGCCGCCCTGATGGCAAGTGGAGGACAGGCCGCGGGCGTGGCGTGCGATATTACCAACCCGGAGCTGTGCGAGCGCGCCGCGCAGGCAGCGGTGGACTGCTTCGGCAGGCTCGACGGTGTGGTGAACTGCGCGGGCATCAGCAAACCCCACGACTCTATCTCGCTCCCGCCCGCAGACTGGGCGCGGATGGTGGATATCCAACTGAACGGTCCGTTTTACGCGGCGCAGGGCGGCGCGAAGCGGATGTGGGAGACCGGCGGCGCGATCGTGTTCATCACCAGCACGAATGCGGAAGCTGCGTTTCCCCGCCGGGCCGCTTATTGCGCGGCGAAAGCCGGGGTCGCCATGCTGACCAAGGTGCTTGCGATTGAATGGGCGCAGCGCCGCATCCGGGTGAACGCCGTCGGTCCGGCCTACGTCGATACGGAGATGACCCGGCGGAACATCGAGGCCGGGAATGTCAGCGAAGCGCGGATTCGTGAGCGGATTCCGCTGGGCCGGCTGGCGCAACCGGGCGATGTGGCCGACGCGGTCACGTTCCTGCTGAGCGAAAAGGCCGCGTTTGTCACCGGACAATCGCTATATGTGGATGGCGGCTGGCTCGCGTACGGATATTTCTGATTCGCCGCTGGACAGGCGGAGCCCTGCCCACGGAAATGGAATAGAATTGGTGGTCTATGAAGATGGAAACATCCCGCCGCAATTTCTTGGGTGCTGCCGCCGGCGCCGCCGGCTTGAGCGCGTTCTCCGTCCGCACGGCGTCCGCCGTGATTGAGGCCGAGCCTTGGGGAATGAAGCTCGGTGTGGCGACGTACTCGTTGCGCAGCTTCGACCGGACCACCGCAATCGCGATGCTCAAGAAGCTCCAGGTGAAGTACATCAGCATCAAGGACGTTCACCTGAAGCTGACGGAATCGCCGGAGGAGCTGCGGCAGCATCGTAAGGAGTTCGACGATGCCGGATTCGTCGTGACCAGCGGCGGCAACGTCGACATGACCAAGGGCACCACCGTCGAAGACCTGCGGCCGCGATTCGAGTATGCCAAGAACGCCGGGCTGCCGATGATGGTCTGCGCGCCGACGCACGAAAACATCAAGAGCGTGGAGGCGCTGGTGAAGGAGTACAACATCCGCATCGCGATCCACAATCACGGGCCGGAGGACAAGCACTTTCCGACGCCGCAGAGCGTGCTGGAGGTGGTGCGCAAGCTGGACAAGCGCTGCGGCCTGTGCATGGACATCGGACACTCGACGCGCGCCGGCGCGGACATCGTCAAATCGGCGGCGGAGGCGGGCGACCGGCTGTTCGATATGCACGTGAAGGACCTGGCCGACAAGACCAGCCGTGAGAGCCAGGTGGATATCGGCGACGGCGTGCTGCCGTTCCCGGCGCTGTTCAAGCAGCTCAAGAAGATGGGCTACACCGGGTGCATCAACATGGAATACGAGATCAACGCCAAGGATCCGATGGTGGGCATGCTGCGGTCTTTAAGCTACGAGCGCGGCGTGCTGGCGGGGCTGGCGGGCTGATCATGGCGGCAGTTCCGATCGGCACGCGTTGGGAAGAGAAGCGGCTGGTCACCACGGAGAACGCGATCAGTTTCCTGGGCCCGGAAGGACCGCGGGTGCTCTCGACTCCGCAGATGATCGGGGCGATGGAGTGGACGTGCCGCAACGCGGTACTGCCGCTACTCGAGCCCGGGCACGACACGGTGGGTACGCACGTGAACGTGGCGCACCGCGCCGCGGCGCCCATCGGGTCGGTGGTGATCTTCACCGCGGAGGTAACGGCGGTTCAGGACCGGCGCGTGGAGTTCAAGGTGACCGCGAGGACCGACGAGGAACTGGTAGGCGAAGGCACGCACGAACGCGCCATCATCAACGTGGCGAAGTTTGCCAGCCGGATGGCGGCGAAGAGCGGGCGCAAGTAGAGGGCGCGATTCTTGCCCCGGAAGCCGTCTATGCCGCTGACCGCGATCACGCGAGAAGTCAGTCCGTCGATGGATCGATGCGAACTGACCCACCTCCAGCGGCAGTCGATCGATCTCGCGCGCGCCCGCGAGCAGCATGCCGCCTATTGCGCATGCCTGCGCGCATTGGGCGCGAACGTCATCACCCTGCCGGCGGAACCGGACTTTCCGGATGCCGTCTTCGTCGAAGACCCGGCGGTCGTGCTGGACGAGATCGCCGTCATCGTCCGGCCCGGCGCGGTGTCGCGGCAGGGCGAGGCGGCATCGCTGGCCCGCGAGCTGCAACGGCATCGCCCGCTGGCGTGGATGAAGGAGCCGGCCACCTTGGATGGAGGCGACGTGATCCGCGCGGATCGCACGCTGTTCGTGGCCCACTCTACTCGCACCAATGGCGATGGCCTGCGCCAACTGGAGGCGCAGGCCACGCACTTCGGATATCGCGTGCAGGCCGTGCCCGTGCGCGGGTGTCTTCACTTGAAGTCGGCCGCCAGCTACCTCGGCGGGGACCTGTTGTTGATCCATCGTCCGTCGATTGACACCGCCCCCTTCGGCGGCTTGCGGCTGATCGATGTTCCAGCCGGCGAGGAGCAGGCAGCCAACGTGCTGGCGGTCGGCGAGACCGTCATGGTGGCGGCCGGCTTCCCACGAACCGCAGAGCTGATCGAGCAATTGGGTCGCCGCGTCAGTGTGATCGATAACTCGGAACTGCGAAAGGCCGAAGGGGCGCTGACCTGCTGCAGCCTGCTCCTGTGGGATAAAATGAATCTGTAACCACTCGAAATCTCTCCCGATGCTTTCTACGGCCACGATTGTCGACGAAATTCTCGAGCTGAAAGAGGAGCGCCGCGCGATTCTCCTGGCGCACCATTACCAGACGCCCGAGATCCAGGACCTGGCGGACGTAGTCGGCGACAGCCTGGAGCTGGCGCGCAAGGCGCGCGAGTTCTCCGGCGATGTGATCGCATTCTGCGGCGTATGGTTCATGGCGGAAACCGCGAAGGTGCTCAATCCCGGACGCACCGTGGTCGTGCCCGACCGCGCGGCGAGCTGCAGCCTGGTGGAGAGCTGCCCGGTGGAACCGGTGCGCGAGTTCCGGCGAAGGAATCCGGATTACGCGGTGGTCAGCTACATCAACACGTCGATCGAGGTGAAGGCGGAGAGCGACATTCTGTGCACGTCGCGCAACGCGGTGAAGATCGTCAACTCCATACCGGCGGAGCGGCCGGTGCTGTTTCTGCCGGACAGCAACCTGGGCGCGTATGTGAGAAAGGAAACCGGCCGGGAGAACATGAAGATCTGGCAGGGCACTTGCATCGTGCACGCGACCTTCCCGGCGCGCCGCGTGGCGCAGGCGCGCGCCGAGCATCCGGCGGCGAAGGTGGTGGCGCATCCCGAGTGCCCGGCATCGGTGTTGGCGATGGCCGACTTTATCGGCTCGACCTCGGCCCTCATCGAGTGGTGCGCGGCCAGCGAGGCGGACGAGTTCATCGTGATGACGGAGAGCGGCGTCAATCACTCGCTCACGCGCCTTGCGCCGCACAAGCGCTTCTACTACGTGGCCAACGAAAACTGCAACTGCAGCGAGTGCCCGTACATGAAGCTCAACACGCTCGAGAAGCTGCGCGACTGCCTGCAAAATCTGGAGCCCCGCATCGAGTTGCCGGATGACGTGATGGAGCGCGCGCTGGTTCCACTGGAACGCATGCTCGCGGTGAAGTGATGCTTGTCGACCGATTCGGCCGGGTGCACGACAACCTGCGCATCAGTGTCACCGACCGGTGTAACATCCGCTGCTTCTACTGCATGCCGGAAACGGAGGTGCGGTTCGTCGAGCGGCGCGAGATCTTGGATTTCGAGGAAATCGAGCGGTTCGCGCGCGTGACGGCGGAGCTCGGCATCCGGAAGCTCCGCGTCACCGGCGGAGAGCCGCTGCTGCGGCGCGATCTCCCCGTCCTGATCGCCCGGCTGGCGAAGATCCCGGGAATCGACGACCTGGCGCTGACCACCAACGGCGTTCTGCTCGAGGAACTGGCCGGGCCCCTGTACGCGGCCGGGCTGCGACGCCTGAACGTCCACCTGGATACGCTCGACCGTGAGCGCTTTTGCCGGATTACGCGGCGCGACGATCTCGCGCGCGTGCTGGCGGGACTGGACGCGGCCCGCCGCGCCGGCTTCGCGAAGATCAAGCTGAACGCGGTGGCCGTGAAGAACCTGGTAGAGCCGGATATCGTGCCGCTGGCCCGGTTCGCGCGCGAGAACGGATTCGAGGTCCGCTACATCGAGTTCATGCCGCTGGACGCGCAGAATCTGTGGGATCGCTCGAAAGTCCTGCTGGCGGATGAGATCCTGGCCACGCTGGCGCGGGAAGTGGGGCCGCTAGTTCCAGTAGCGGATCCGGATCCGCGGGCGCCGGCTTCGGAGTATGCGTACGCGGACGGCGGCGGCACTGTGGGAATCATCGCCAGTGTGAGCAAGCCGTTTTGCCTGAACTGCAACCGGATCCGGCTGACCGCCGACGGCAAGCTGCGGTACTGCCTGTTTGCGATCGAAGAGGACGACGTGAAGGGCTTGATGCGGTCCGGTGCGAGCGACGCGGAGCTGGCGGAGTTAGTGCAGCGGAACCTGGCGGGAAAGTGGGAAGGGCACGAGATCAACTCTTCGAAGTTCGTGGCGCCGCCGCGGCCGATGTACTCGATCGGGGGGTAGATGGCGTCCCCAGGGGGATTCGAACCCCCGTTACCGCCGTGAAAGGGCGATGTCCTAGGCCGGGCTAGACGATGGGGACTGGTAGACCGGATTCGGGCGAACCCGATACAGGTGAACTGTCTTTCACTAATTTAGCACAAGCGTCAGAGGGCAGTCAGTGCGCTCGTCTGCCGCCCGCGGCGGGCCGCGAGCAGCGCCTGGGCGATGTTCGACAGCGGCAGGACCTGCGCGGCGGCGCCGATCGCCACGGCCTCGCGGGGCATGCCGTAAACGACGCACGTGGCTTCATCCTGTGCGATGGTGTGCGCACCGGCCTGCCGCATCCGGAGCAGGCCCTGGGCCCCGTCCGACCCCATTCCCGTGAGCAACGCCGCAACCGCATCGGGACCGGCGGCCTGGGCGACGGAGGAGAACAGCACATCCACGGAAGGTCTCTGGTAGCAGACCTTGGGCCCGGTCTTCACGTTCACGTAGTAGCGGCCGCCTGATCTGCGCAGCAGCAAGTGATAATCGCCCGGGGCGACCAGGACCAGGCCCGGGCGGAGGCTGTCGTTGTCGTCAGCTTCCTTGACTTCCAGGGCGGAGATCGAGTTGAGCCTATTGGCAAATGCCCGCGAAAATTGGGGCGGAATGTGCTGCGCGATGACCACCGCTGGAGCATTTCCAGGCAACCGGCTGACAATGGCCGCGATGGCCTCCGTGCCTCCAGTGGAGGCGCCGATCGCAATCACCCTGCCCCCCGGCGACGGTTCGCAAAGGCGCGCGGGAGGAAGCACCTTCGCCGCCGGCCGCCCCGCAGGGCGCAGCCGGGCACACGCGGCGGCGCGGACCTTCGCCGCCAGCGTGTGGCGGAGTTCTCCCACCGAGTAAGGTCCGCCTGGCTTGGCGAGCACTTCGACCGCTCCAAGTTCCAGCGCCTCCACCGCGGCGTGGCAGGAAGATTGCGCGAGGCTGCTGATGACAATAGCCGGCAGCGGGTGGAAGTGCATGAGCTGCTTGAGGAAAGTCAGCCCGTCCATACGCGGCATCTCGATATCCAGGGTGAGCACGTCGGGGCGTAGCGCGAGAATCTTGTCGCGTGCGACATAAGGGTCGGGAGCCGTCCCGGCCACTTCGATATCCGGCTCGGCACTGAGGGCTTCCGCAAGCACTTTGCGGACGATGGCGGAATCGTCGACGATCAGAACGCGGATTTTTTTGTTGCCGGACATATGGGGGTTTCGGTTTCGAACGAAGTGCTGATCCGACCCTCGCCGAGATACCGATGGCGGGTTTGACCTGCGCTGGAAACGGGCGGCTCGGATTCGGAAAAATCGCAGGAGGCGACGCTTTCCTGAAGCAGAAAACGCCCGCTTCCGATCTCCAGCCGCATGGTGCGCAACCGGTTTCCTCCGACCGCCTCACTGGCCAGGAGGATCTCCGCCCTCAACAGGATCTTGCGAAGCGCCAGGCAGTTGCGCTTGCCGATGTCGAAGATGTTCTGGGGATCCATGATGCTCGCTCCACCCGCCGCATGAGCCACCAGGCGGCGCTTATCGGCGCCTTGCGCGCAGACGCGATCGAGCAGCAGGGCCACGCCGGTGTCCGCGAACATGCAGGGGTCCTCTCTCGCGCGCGCAGGATCGATGTGGGAATCCGGCAGCATGAAGTGGAGAAGGCCTCCAACGGGGACCTTGGGATCGTACAACGCCAGGCCGATACAGGAACCGAGCGCGTAGGTCGCCAGCACCTGCCCGGGTACACTGGACACTCTGCAATCGGCCATGCTTACGACGATTTGTTCCACGGCCCCTCTTTTCGTTGCGGCTTGCGATACACCGCCGGCTGCACATACTCGAGCGAGTGCGACACCCTGGTGAGGCTTTCGGCATGACCGACAAACAGATACCCGCCAGGCTCCAGACAGTCGGCAAGGTGGCGAATGACCTGCTCCTGCGTCGGGCGATCGAAGTAGATCATGACATTGCGGCAGAAGATCACCGGGAACTGGCGGCCCCAACTGAAACTCTTCACGAGGTTCACACTGCGGAAAGCAGCCAGCGCACGCAAGGCGGGAGAAACGCGGTGCGCGTGCGCAGGCCTGCCCTCGGGCTCGAAGTATCTGGCCAGCCAGGCCGCCGGCAGGCCCTGGCAGCGGTCCAGCGGAAATACGGCTCGCTGCGCGAACGCGAGGGCTTTCTGCGAGATGTCGCTGCCGTTGATTCTGAGCCTGGCGGAAGGCAGGGCATCGCGCACCACCATGGCCAGAGTCCAGACCTCCTCGCCGGTTGAGCAGGCAGCGCTCCAGATTTCTATCAGGTCGCGGTGCGCCAGGCGGGGAAGGACGCGGTCCCGCAAGAACACGAAGTGATCCGGCTCGCGCAGAAACGCGGTGTGGTTGGTGGCGAGGGCGTCGATCATTGCAGCCAGCCCGGCGCCGGTTTTGTCCGCCACGATGCTCCGGTAATACTCGTCGAAACAGCGATAGCCGCCGTTGAGGACCAGGCGGCGGAGACGCGCCGAGACGAGTTCCTCCTTGCCGGATTTCAGGTCCAGGCCGAACGTGGAATAGGCCAGTTGGCGAATCTGTTCAAACTCCTGGGGCGCCAGGGGCCGCACCGTATCCGGCTCGCCTGCGTCAATAACCGGCTTCACCAGCCTTCTCCTTGAAGATTCGTTCCAGGTCGAGGATCAGACCCACCCGGCCGTCCCCCAGAATGGCGCCGCCGGCGATGCCCTGGACTCTATTGAAGGTCTCTCCCAGAGCTTTGATCACGACCTCCTGCTTGCCGATCAGGGCGTCGACCAGCACGCAGAAGCGCTGTCCTTCGACCTCGGCCACGACCAGCATCGATTGGAGCGCATCTTGGCTGTGCGGTTCGACCCGGAACGTGCGGTAGAGCCGGACGACAGGCAAGAGCGAACCCCGGACCAGCGCCATCTCCGCCCGCTGCTGGACGGTCCAGATGGTTTCCGGCTTGGGGCGAAACATCTCGCGCACGGCAAACAGGGGAATGATGTAGCGTTCCTGGCCCACGGCGACCACCAGGCCGTCGATGATCGCGAGAGTCAGCGGGAGTTTCAGCAAAAAGGTTGCGCCCTGGCCCGGGGTCGACCGGATTTCGATGCGGCCGCGGAGCTTCTCGATGTGGCGCCGCACCACGTCCATACCCACCCCGCGGCCGGATACGTTCGTCACCTGCGCTGCGGTCGTAAAGCCCGGCTCGAAGATCAGATTGTAGACGTCGCTGTCGGAGAGCCCATCGGCGGACGAGATCAGGCCGCGCTGCATGGCTTTGGCTGTGATCGCGGCCCGATCCAGCCCGCGGCCGTCGTCTGCGATCTCGATCACGACCTGGCCGGCGCGGTGCTGCGCGCGCAGGAGCAGGCGGGCAGTCGTCGCCTTGCCGGCGGACTTGCGGTCCGGAGGCGCCTCGATTCCGTGGTCCAGGGCATTGCGCACCATGTGCATCAGCGGATCGGCGAGTTCCTCGACGATAGTCCGGTCGAGTTCGATATCATCGCCCTGGGTTTCCATCTCGACCTGCTTTCCGAACTGGCGCGAAAGGTCCCGGACCAGCCTGGCCATGCGCCGGAAGAGCGGCCCGATGGGCACCAGACGCATGGCCATGGCGGTCTTCTGCAATTCCGCGGTGATGCGGGTGAGATGTGCGATCTTGCGCTGCAACAGCGGGCTACCGACCTTTGCCAGGTCGGCGTCATGGCGGACCAGGGACTCCGCGATGACCATCTCGCCGGCCATATCAACGAGATAGTCGAGCTTGGCGGTGTCCACCTTGACGGCCATGACCTCGCTGCGGCGCGCTTCCGCCGTCGGGGCCGGTGACGCCGCCGCAGGCTGCGATTCGGCCGCCGCCGGGAGAGCCGGGGGCGCCGCAGATTTTTCTGCTTCCGTCTGGTCCCGTGCAGCCGCCTCTCCAGGCGTCGCATCCGGCTCGCTTTTCAGCAGACGATGGATAGCCTCCAACAGGTTCCGGCCATTTCCTGGTGGCGAGGAGGGGTGCTGTTGGAGACGGGACTCCAGGTG
>Ga0335079_10003288_pt1 | contig 18666 bp, 20 predicted proteins | sample Lox_Sample_33_FD_206719 | JGI IMG/M metagenome (GOLD analysis project Ga0335079, IMG submission 206719) | Soil microbial communities from Loxahatchee National Wildlife Refuge, Florida, United States - Lox_Sample_3.3 | ecosystem: Environmental > Terrestrial > Soil > Wetlands | place: USA... | reverse complement strand
AACTGCCCCTCGCGAGAACCGTGAAGTCGCTGCTGGTCGCCTGCGATCAGCGGATGTATATGCTGCTGGTGCGCGGGGATCATGCGTTGAATGAGACAAAAACACAAAATATTCCCGGCCTCAATCGGTTCCGTTTTGCCACGGATAAGGAAATCCTGGCGGCAACGGGATGCCCGCCCGGCTACATCGGGCCCGTAGGTCTGGATCCGAATATAGTCACAATAGCCGATCGCAGTGTCGCGGCAATGAGCGATTTCATTTGCGGCGCCAACGCCAACGACTATCACTTGATCGGCGTCAACTTTGGCCGCGACTTACCGGAACCGTCGACCGTCGCGGACATACGCAACGTTGTGCTCGGGGACCGCAGCCCCGACGGCAAGGGGTTATTGGAGATTTGTCGAGGGATCGAAGTCGGCCACGTATTTCAACTCGGCACCAAATATTCCGAGGCCATGGACGCGAAATTCCTGGACGAAAACGGGCAAACGCGGGCAATGGAAATGGGCTGCTATGGAATCGGCGTGTCGCGCATCGTGGCGGCTGCGATCGAGCAAAATAACGACCAGCACGGAATCGTTTTTCCGCAGGCTATGGCGCCTTTCCAGCTCGCCATTGTGCCGGCCGGAACAAGCGCCGGTGTGCGCGCTGAGTCGGAGAGAATGCATGACGAACTTTCCGCCTGCGGTATCGAAGTCCTGCTGGATGACCGCGACGAACGTCCCGGAGTGATGTTCGCGGACATGGAGCTCATCGGCATCCCCCACCGGCTGGTGGTCGGCGAGCGAGCGCTCAGGCAGGGCGCGGTAGAATACCAGGAGCGCCGCAACGGGGAAATGCGAATTATTCCCTTGCAAAACTGCGTTACTTTTATAAAATCCCAGCTATGCGCGTACTAATTACCTGCTTTTTGCTAGCTACGTGCCAGCTCGCGTGGGCTGGTCCGCAAACTTATGAGCCGCTTTCGGCGAGCGTCCGCGCAATGTTGCGAACCGCTGTTAGCGATGACGCCACGCCTTGGCTTGCTTTCGGGTCCGAGGCCAAGGCCAAAGCGTGGCTCGCCGATATGTCACGTCGGCTAGCGGACCGAATGCCGAATGAGCAAGCGCGGATGGATTTTCTCCGGACCGTGCATTACGAGGCCTCCCGCGCCGGGCTCGACCCGCAACTGGTGCTGGGATTGATCCAGGTGGAAAGCCGCTTTAATAAATATGCAATATCAAGAGCCGGCGCACGCGGTTATATGCAGGTCATGCCGTTCTGGAAGAAAGAAATCGGCAGTAACGAACACGATCTGTTTCACCTCAAGACTAACCTCCGCTACGGCTGCACTATCCTGCGCTACTATCTGGACCAGGAAAACGGCGATCTTTTCCGGGCGCTCGGCCGCTATAACGGAACCCTTGGACAATCGAAATATCCCAACCGGGTGGTCAGGGCATGGATCACCTCTTGGAAATACCCGGCGCGCGGTTACTCAAGACAAATCTAACCGGGCTGATTCACCAAGCCGGGAAAACCGGTGTTCGGGATGCAAGATAAACACCGGACCATTCCACAACCTGCTTTTTGAGACCCAGAAACTGTTCGATCCGCTGCCGGTTGAGGGGTCCGACGTGACGCATAACCAAGTCGCCGCTGGGATTGAATATGAAACTGGTGGGTAGCCCGTTGACTTTGCCGATTTGCGCAGCGATTTTCTCGTCTCCCAGCACCACCGGATAAGATATGAACATATTGTCCGCGAATTCAATCACCGCTTTTGAATCCCGGTATTCCATCGCAATACCGATAACTTCCAGTTCATTTCTATGGGATTCGTACAGCGACACCAAATCCGGGATTTCTTCAAGACAGGGCGGACACCAAGTCGCCCAGAAATTTACCAATACCCATTTTCCACGGTAATCGCTAAGCCGGTGCGTTTTCCCCTGCGTGTCGGTCAAGGAAAAATCCCCAGCATGCGCCGCGCCCGCGAGCGCCAGACAGGCGGCCAAAAAAAACTGTTTTGTTAAAATCTTTTGCAATTGCGATCACTAATGGATGCGGATAATCGGGACAACTGACCGCGCATTTTGCGGTGACGCGAGCGTGCAGCGCCTATTGACACCTCTGTTGCTTTCTGCGTGAATACTTGCCATTTTGCGTCTATACTTGCTTTGTGCAAAATAATGGCCAGGTTCGCCGCTCGGCCGCTAACAATTAGTTCGCTTTTCGGGAGACTTCTTTCGAAGGTACAGTACCTGTTCATTGGTCCTGTATATTAATTTATGCCAATTAAACTCAGTTTGCCTGAAACCGGCGAAACTTTGCAATTGAAGGCGGAAACCCGCCCAAGGCGGGTTAAAGCGTGGCTGGAGGCGTTACCGCTGGCCAACATCGTGGAAGCCGCACGCAGTGTTTCCGATGCGCTCATTTCGCTTAACCGGACTCCGCTGGATATTGAGAACCGCCTCAAGTTGCTCGAGCTGTATACTGCCGCGATCAACAATTTGGTTCCCGAATTGGAGCATAAATACACGATGGTCGCACTGCCGTTGCCTGAGAAGAGCCGCCAGGCTGCGAATCTTGCACGCCGGTTGTACGTTGAGCTGGCCTACGGTTACAAGATCATTCTGCTCGACCGGTTACAGAAAAAACGCCTTCGGATTGCAGGCCGCGCGCACCTGCATCTCCTAATTCAGCGCGCCATGGACGCCTTGAGCAAAGCCTTGGGCGCGTTTTACAAAACCTATTCCCCGGCGCCGCCCGGGATGTGGTCGGAAATCCACCAACTGGCTCAGCTCGCGCTGCAGCGTAAGCTGCACGATGAGCCGTTGGACGGGGGCCGCAACAGCATCAGCTCGACGTACAAACGTGCGCTGCTGCTTGGCTTGGCGAATCCTTACAAGCTCATGCAAGGAGAAGTAGAAAAGGTTACCGATTACCTGGAGCAGCAGGGGAATCTGGCCAAGCTCTATCCCATGCAGGATAAGCAGAATGCCTCGGGAGTTTTTGTGATTAATCTGGATAGCGACGCCCCGCCAAAATCCCTCGAGCAGGATACAAAAGCCACAATGCACAATCACATCCTGCTTGGCACTGACGCCCTGGTTTCCGCCTTGGAGGACGACATCGCGAGACTGGAAGCGGCAAACTTGCAAAAAGCGCTGAGTCTGCCGGATCACACCAAACAGGTTTCATATGTCAGCCTATTACGGCGGCTCGGCAGGGACTGGACGTTCATGCCCAAGCGCAAATTCCAGCGCATGAATAACAATGCCCCCATGGAAATCTGTGTGGGCCTGCGCGCGACGTGTCACTATGTCTCGGCCCAGCCTGAGCTGGCCGAACAGAGCGCTCTGGATTTCAGAATTGACACCATCGGCGGCTCGACTGGCACGGCCAAATCCGAACGGGCGCATTTTGCCACGAGCCAGTGGGCGGTTACCAACGAAAGCGCCGGCGGAATGGGACTGAAATCCGTCACCAACATCACGCAGCCAATCCGGATCGGGGAAATAATTGGGTTGCGCTCAGCGGACAGCCGAATCTGGAATATCGGCGTGGTACGAAGGGTGTTCACCGGAAACTCGGATAATGTTGAGCTCGGGGTGCAGATGTTGGCGCCTACAGCAACTGCGGTAACCATCAAGCCGGTTGTAGCGGGCCCCAAGGAAACGTTCCAGGCGGCTTTGCTTTTGCCCGAACTGCGCCCGCTGCAACAGCCTGCCACGATCGTCGCGGCCCCGGCCACATTCCGCAGCAAACTTGAATACCTTCTCTACATGAACGGCGTTGTTAGCCATGTGCGCGCCATGCGCCTCGTCGACCAGACCGCCAGTTTCGACCTGTTCCAGTTCAGCATCGAATAGGCCGCGGAATCGAGTGCGTCGGGGGCCCTCAGGGCGTTGCTTGGCTGACACCGCTCCCGGCTTCGGAAAACAGCGTTTTCAGTGGAATTTTCATTTCTCCTTGCTCAAGCATATCCTGAAGTAATGTATCAGGTATACCGGAGTGAGGCATCCTCGGGTGCGCGCGCGGCGGATCAAATACAAACAAGCGGTAGACATCTGCCACCGTAAGCTGTTCCGGATCACGCACCAGCACCCATCCCTCGCCAGCCGCTTTGCGCACCCAGTTTGCCGTACTCAGACGCTGCAGCACATCTTCAATTTCTTCTATGCCAAGTCGCAATTGCTTGTGTAATTTCGGCAGGTTCATCACATCCCCGGTTTTAAGCGATTGAATGAGGGCCCGCAAGATTTGCAGGGCATGGTAAAACTGGTAACCCGGTGCCCTCTGTTCCGGGTCCACGTCCCCGCGCCAGTTCGGCAATGACGCCGCAATGACTGCACCGAGGAGAAACACAAGCCAAGAAAGGTAGATCCACAACAGAAAAATGGGAAGACTGGCAAAGGTGCCGTAAACCAGCTTATAGCTGGGAACGTGCGCGATATAAAACGCAAAGCCTCGCTTCATTGCTTCAAAACCCACGGCCGTAACGATGGCACCGGCAAACGCGTGATTCACCGGAACATAGCGATAAGGCACGGTGAGAAAAAGCAGCGCGTAGGCGACCGTCGACAATAGCAGCGGCGTGAGCTTGAGCAAAAACAATTCCATGGCCGGGAGCTGCTTGGTAAATCCCAGAGCCGTCGTGAGCATCCAGGACGTCATCGACAGGCTGGCGCCGATCAGAAGCGGCCCCATGGTAAGCACCGTCCAATAAATCAATAGCCTGTTTAGCAGAGGGCGCGGGCGTGTCACTCGCCATATGGTATTGAGTGTACGGTCTATCGTTAGCATCAACATGAGCGCGGTCACGCCCAGAAAAATTATCCCCAGCGCCGTGAGTCGCGCCGCGTGCTCGGTGAACTGCTTCAGGTAAACGGTGACAACTTTACCCGCCGCTTCTGGAAGCAGGTTGTTCCATATGAATGTTCTTAGCTCAGCAGAAAAATTTGAAAACACCGGGAATGCCGTCAATACCGCCAAGACAACGGTAATGAGCGGCACTAAAGACAGCAAAGTGGTGAAAGTAAGGCTGCCCGCCGCCTGGAGGCAACGGTCGTGCTTGAAGCGCTTCCATACAAACCGCAAATAGCCAGAGCCTGAGTAGATTCGTCTCGGCATAAGCAGAGGGAATGAATTTGGTTGCTATATAATACCTATGATTCGTCGTTAATGCTTCCTTTATGAAAGAAATCCTCGTTCTCTATTACAGCCAGTACGGCGCAGTAAAACAAATGGCGCGGGCGATTGCACACGGCGTTGAACAGGTACAAGAGGTGAAAGCGCGCATCCGGACGGTTCCCAAGGTGTCTACCGTTTGCGAAGCGGTGGAAAAAGAGGTTCCCGATGCAGGCGCGCCGTACGCCGAAGTCAAGGATCTTGAAGAATGCATCGGCATTGCATTGGGAAGTCCGACGCGCTTTGGCAACATGGCCGCGCCTCTTAAATATTTTTGGGACGGCACCGGAAATCTGTGGATGAAGGGCAGCTTGGTCGGCAAGCCCGCGGCGCTTTTTACATCCACCTCCAGTCTGCATGGCGGACAGGAAGCAACGCTCCTTTCGATGATGCTGCCGCTATTGCATCATGGCATGGTGATCATAGGTATACCTTATTCCGAGCCGGAGCTTATCAGCACCAAAAGCGGCGGCACGCCCTACGGCGCGAGCCACGTTGCCGGTATGGCAAGCGACCAACCGGTCACGGAAGAAGAACGAAAACTCTGCATCGCGCTCGGCAGGCGGCTTGCCGAAACGGCATTGAAGCTGGCATGACCAACGCTGCTGAAGCGCGGCGGTTGTTGCGCAAAAGGCGTTTCGGCATGCTGGCCACCCTTTCCAAGAAATTCGGTGGCCATCCGTTCGGCTCGATCACCCCTTACGTTCTCGACCACGACGCGCGACCCGTGATACTTATCAGCACGCTCGCCGAGCACACCAAGAACATCGATAACGATAACCGGGTAAGCCTGCTGGTTAATGAACCCGGCACCAACGTGCAAGCGGAAGCGCGCCTAACCGTGCTCGGCAACTGCGCTCGCATGCAGGATCAGGAACAGGTGAAAACACGCTACCTGCGCTATTTTCCAAATGCATCTGGCTATTTCGACACCCACGATTTCTTTTTCTACCGCATTCAGCCCATGGTGATTCGCTATATCGGCGGCTTTGGCGAAATCCATTGGATTCCAGAAAAAGATTTCGCGTGCCCTGAGAACAAGCTCGCGGCACAGGAGCAAAGCATACTTGCGCACATGAACCAGGACCACGCCCAGAACTTGCGCGACTATTGCCGCCGTTATCAAGACAGGAATGTGAAGAATGCCGAAATGATCGGAATAGACTGCGACGGCTTCGATGTCCGCGCCGACGGAGAATTATTGCGCTTCGATTTCGAAACTCCAGTGCTCGACGCCCTGCAAGCGCGTGCAGCGCTTGTGAAAATGGCGAAGGAATGCAAAGCGTGAACAGCGAGTTATTGAGACAATTGAACGCGCGGTGACGTGTTGCGACGGAAACAATGGTTTTTATTGTGCGACCAGCCGGCACAAAAACCAATTATGGCACGGCACTTCCAGCCCATCCACACTATTTAAATGTTGGGAGTGTTTGGGAGACAGTAATCTACATACCAGAAAGACCCGACCAACCACAGAACACCTGCCACTACGAGAATCAAAGCAAGTAGCATCGACCTACGCATAGCGGACAAGTACCAACCAGCTTTCCCCGGCTTTTGCTTTACATCCCACATCTTGTACTGATGTCGCCAATACGCTGCCGAGATTGCCGCGACCAGACCAAACGACATTAAGGTGATAAAAAGCAAAAACGCAAGCATATTTGCGTACTGGAGGATCTTGTCCAGTTGGGAAATGGCTGCAACGACAGATCCGCCAGCCACAGCCTGTAGCATGCCTATAGCAAAAGCTTCGTTACCAAATATCTGTTCTCTATCCGGATGCATTGGCGGACGTTCAGGTTGTTTTTCCGTCATAGCGATTTTTGTACCGTAAAGCTAGATATAGACACCGGAAAAACTGCAATTAATTACGCCAAATTCAGCATGATTTTGTCATCCTACACCAGAACAAGTTTGCAAACGGAAGCCGTTTTGGCTTGAGAATTTTCCCCTTCTGAGCCGCCGAATACCGCAGCCAGACTTGGGAGCAGTCGGCGAGCACTGTCTGAGCGCGGAACGCGCGAGTTGCGCAGCCGCCAAGTTTGGTGAGGAACGGAGGAAATTCCATGGGGGCGGCGAGGCAGGGTTGCGTTTTCTTTGGTGACTTTCTTTTGGCGACGCAACAGAAAGCCACCAGCTCCCGGTCTGCCACCGGCGAACTTTAGATCAAAGGTCAAAATGTGTTTTTATATTTACGAACTGACTTCTCAAAACCTGACCACCCATTGTTTCCTCGCGTCTTGAGGCAACCGATCGGATCATTTTTTTTCAGCGCGGTTCCGAAGGGCTTCTAACATATCCTTGATGTACGGCGCCATGACAGTACGCGCCACGGGGCGCGCCGCGGCAGATTTGAATCCTCCAACCTGGTCGGTCGAGACGCGGGCGACATAGATCAGTAGCGTGCCGTCCTTGGTCGGGATCGCCGCGACGATCTGCTGCATCGAGTTGTAATCGTGGCTGGCGTAATATGTGCGCTCGACGTTGACATAGGCATAGTCTACGAACATGGCCATGCGGTGCGTCAGTATGTAGGTCGGACGGTCGAAGAGTTCGACGTTGAACCAATGAAAGGATTCTTCGAACTTATCCTTCGTTACTTTTTCCTTGGCAGCCGGGTAGTGCAGAAGCAGGTCGTGCAAGTGGGGCACGTGCTTTTCCAGCCCCGCGCTTTCCTTGGTGGCAAGGAGCAATTCGTCGCGGACAGACCGTTGTGAGTTCTTCCCGCGCTGGTACGGGGCAATGCCTGCCAGGCCCTTTGTCCGATAGGCCTGATACCTGGCCAGCAGGTCCTGACGGACGAGTTGCTCCACTTCCTTTACCGGCACAGCCTTGCCTTTACTCGCTGACTTCAGCGCCTGAAAGGCGGCCATCTCCTTGGCATCCAGGTTCAGCGTGCTGCCCGGTTCGGCATCCAGATAGCGCTGGGCTTCTTTTTCGGGATTCGGCTGCAGATCCACCGCCGCGAAGTCCGCCAGCGTCCCTGCTCCAGGAATCGTGACGCGCACCTTGAAAGCCTTGACCGATTCTGTATCCTGCGTTTCTCGATACAGCTTTGCAATTTCCTCGGGCTTGGCCTTGATCAGCAGGGCAAGGCCGATCGAGAGCGACCGCTCGGATCCCTCGCCTACAGATCTCTCGACGATCTTGCCTTCCTTCGCATTTTCCAAATCTCCCTTTGTAAATTTCAGGTCTCGGAGAAGCTCATCGACAGGAGGCAACTTGGTTTCGGCTCGAAGCGGCGCACTGAACAGCAGGCAGGCACACAGGCTGACAATTGCGGTACCCGCGGTCCTGGCGCGCCACGCACCAGGAGTAACAGGGCAAATTTCACGCATGATCATATTTCCTCAATGGTAGTCCAGAATTTCCACATGCTTTAACAATTGCGGATCTCTGCAAATACTACCGCCTATTTCTGAATTTGATTTACGTTCATGTGAACTTATCTCCCCACTGTTTTCGTCGCAGCTCCGGCAGCTTGGGCTGAATTCAGGTTAGATTATTTGGAGCGCTTGATCAAACGTAAGACGAAAATAAGTATGATCGCGCCAATTGTCGCAACAATGATGCTTCCGAGCAGTCCACGACCTGCGGACACGCCCAGAGAACGAAACAGAAACCCTCCCAACAACGCTCCAACCACACCGACGACAATGTCCCCAACGACGCCAAATCCTCCGCCCTTTACCAGCTGCGCCGCCAACCATCCTGCCACCAAACCGATCAAAATGAACCAGACGAAATCCATGATGTTCCCCTTGGCTGGAATTAATCAATTGACATCTCACACCTGACCGTGCGTCAGCCACTTAAACCTTTCGCGGTCTTTCGCCGCGCGTGCTTCTTTTTTCGTGCCTTTTTCTTCGGTCGTTTCTTAGCGTCCTTAACGCTTTGGAGCAGCTGTTCAGCCAGAAGTACTTCGCCGGAGATCAAGCCGGCGGCCTTCGCGACTGCAAGCTTGGCCGCAGCCTCGTTTTCGTTTGGATTAGCCAGGAGCAGCTCCCGAATAGCTTCCCGTATCGCTTTCTCGGCATTCTGCTTCAGGCGGGTGTGCTCGCTCCTTTTGAGCACATGCATGATTGCATCGACAACCGGTTTAATTAGCGCCGCTTCAATCGCCATATTGATTTCTAACGTGAGCCGCCAAGCAGCGAGATAAAAACAGTTACCGGCCGCCGGCTGGCCGCAAGCGGACTTCGATTCCCGCGCTCCCTTGTTTTCTTAAGGATTGGCTTAGTGATCTTCCTTAAATGCGTCTTCACGTTCGTTCCGATACTCATCGTAACTTTTATGTTCCGGATCGCAGTTAGGTGTTCCCGAGCGATCCATGCACTGTTTTTGGTATAGAGCCTCATAGGTGCTGCGCTTGAGCTCATCAGATGTGCAGCCGGGCAATGCCAGCATAAAGAAGACAACGATTCCCACGAAGACGTTTCGGTTCATAGAAGGTGTAATTAACTGTGCCAAACGCAGTGATTCTGTCATTGTACAAAATCAGAATCAACGCATTTTAGTTTTTGTATCCCCTGCGAGCCGCCAAGCGACGAGGGCAAACCGGGGGAATTGAAGCGAGCACTGTCTGAGCGCGCAGCGCCCGATTTGGCCGAGGAACGCGGGGGAAATCGGCGAACCGGGGCGCCTTCTTTTTGGTTACTTTTTCTTGGCGAAGCAAGAAAAAGTAACCAGCCGCCGGTCTGCCACCGGCTTTTAAATCACACCGTCATTGCCTGCGGGTTGATTCTTTCCAGCTTGCTGTGCAATTTATTCAGCGCGCTGATATAGGCCTTGGCAGATGCCACCACGATATCGGTATCCGCCCCCAGCCCGTTGACGATGCGCCCGCCCTTCTGCAGCCGCACCGTCACTTCGCCCTGCGACTCAGTGCCCGTCGTGATGTTGTTGACTGAAAAAAGTTGCAGCTCGGCGCCACTCTTCGCGATGCTTTCAATCGCCTTGAAGGATGCATCCACCGGACCGCTGCCGTTCGACTCGGCGCGCTTTTCTCTGCCGCCTGTGGTAATCACCACGCTGGCATAAGGCAGTTTACCGGTTTCCGAATGGGCTCTGAGCCCCACTAGTTTGTAATGCTCCTGCACGTGAGCCGCGGCCTCTTCTGAAACCAACGCCTGCAAATCTTCGTCGAAGATTTCATGCTTCTTGTCCGCCAATTCCTTGAAGCGCACAAAAGCTGCGTTGACCGCTTCCTCCGATTCGAGCTCGATACCAAGCTCCATGAGGCGGTTCTTGAACGCATTGCGTCCGGAATGCTTGCCGAGCACTAGCTTGTTCGCGCCCCAGCCCACATCTTCAGCGCGCATGATTTCGTAGGTCTCGCGATGCTTGAGCACGCCGTCCTGGTGAATTCCCGATTCATGGGCAAACGCGTTCGCCCCGACGATGGCTTTGTTCGGCTGCACTGTAAAACCGGTGATACCCGCGACCAGGCGGCTCGCCGGAACAATCTGGGTGGTGTCAATGCGCGTATCGCACGGGAAAATATCCTGCCGCGTGCGCACCGTCATAACGATTTCCTCGAGCGCGGCGTTGCCGGCGCGCTCCCCAAGACCGTTGATGGTGCATTCCACCTGGCGCGCTCCGTTCAATACAGCGCTCAACGAATTCGCGACCGCCAATCCCAGGTCGTTATGACAATGCACCGAAAACACTGCCTTGTCCGAATTGGGAATGCGTTCGCGCAACTGACGGATCAGCGCGCCGAACTGCTCGGGGACGTTGTAGCCCACAGTGTCAGGGATGTTGAGCGTTCTCGCACCCGCCTTAATCACCGCTTCCAGCACTCGGCAAAGGAAATCCACTTCCGAACGCCCGGCATCTTCGGGTGAAAACTCAACGTCGTCGGTATATTCGCGCGCCCAATTCACGGCCTTTACCGCCTGCTCCAGCACCTGCTCGGGCGACATGCGCAGCTTTTTTTGCATGTGGATCGGGGAGGTGGCGATGAAGGTGTGCACACGCGCGGCGGGCGCTCCCTTGAGCGCGTGACCTGCGCGTTCGACGTCCGCTTGCATAGCGCGCGCCAGTGCGCATACGGTGCTGTCCTTGATGGTTTTGGCGACCGCTTGCACCGATTCGAAATCACCATTGCTCGCCGCCGGAAAACCGGCTTCGATCACATCCACGCGCATGCGCTCGAGCTGCTTGGCAATGCGCACTTTCTCTTCGCGCGTCATGGACGCGCCGGGGCTCTGCTCGCCGTCGCGCAGGGTCGTATCAAAAATAATTAACCGTTGTTTCATTTCGTTCTCCGCTCGAAAAATCTGCATATTACAATTCAGAAACCGGTATTCGGTTTCTGAAGCTCAGGGCAATGCTGAATGGAAATTAGGAGTGTTTAGCGCACGAGGCGCAGCAGCAGACCCGCCAGCAGAGCGCCGGCAAGGCGGGAAACGAGGCTAATGGTGCGGACAGAACTCATGGTGCAGGAAATATAATGCCTTTTTGCCGAATATGCAAGAAGCGCTTTTATTCAGGCACGGATTTGTCTCTCGAGGCTGCCCTGACCAAAGGTTTGCCTTTTCTGTGCTCCCAGAGCGCCATGATGTAGCCGGACAGCGCGTAAGCAACAAAGACGCTGAATAGCACAGTGGGCGGGTCGACCGAAATGAGAACGAACGACAGCACCAGAAGCAGCATGAACACGAAGGGAACGCTTTTGCGGAGGTTGATGTCCTTGAAGCTGTAGTAGCGTAGGTTGTTCACCATTGACAGCCCGGCAAAGACCGTTACAAACCAGGCGAGCCAGCGCACATCCCCGCCCCTTATCTCGTAATCATTCATCACCCATACCAGTCCCGCGATCAGCGCCGCAGCTGCGGGGCTGGGTAACCCCTGGAAGAAACGTTTGTCGGCCACTTCGAGCATGGTGTTGAAGCGCGCGAGCCGCAGCGCAGCCCCCGCGCAGTAAACGAAAGCGGCAATCCAGCCAAGCCGGCCCATGCTTTGCAGCGCCCAGACGTAGGATACCAGTGCCGGGGCCGCACCGAAGGAAACCATGTCGGAAAGGCTGTCGTATTCCGCGCCGAACGCGCTTTGGGTATGTGTCAGGCGGGCCACCCTGCCATCCAGCCCATCCAGCACCATCGCCACAAGAATCCCAACCGCGGCATATTCGAATCGCCCGTTCATTGCCTGGACAATCGCATAAAACCCGGCAAACAGTGCCGCTGTAGTAAAAAGATTGGGCAGCAGGTAGATTCCGCGCTTAGGCAACTTGCCCTTCAGCAGCCATTTGTTGGGTTGTTCCGGATCGTACATTTCCATAATTCTTACCTCGGCAACTCAGCCAGGATACTCTCTCCCCCGTACACCTTATCACCGATACCTGTTTTGACCAAGACGCCCGGCGGCAGGTAAACATCCACGCGCGAGCCAAAGCGGATAAAACCGTAGCGCTGCCCGCGCGCGAGCGAGTCGCCGCTGCGCGCGTAACAAAGAATGCGCCTGGCTATCAATCCCGCGACTTGCACGCAGACAATGTCAAGACCGTCGGCGGTTTTAATCCACAATGCTTTGCGCTCGTTTTTCTCGGACGCTTTAGACAGCGCAGCGTTGAAAAACGCCCCCGGATAATACCAGTCTTTCTCGATCCGTCCGGTCACGGGACTGCGGTTGGAATGCACGTTGAATGCGTTCATGAATACGCTTACTTTCAATGCCTCGCGCAGCAGGTAGGGATCTTGAGCGCGCTCCACCGTAACAATGCGCCCGTCCGCCGGCGATACCACTGCGCGGTCGTTGTCGGGCACCCTGCGCGGAGGGTCACGGAAAAACTGCAGAACAAAAAGGCTTGCAAGCCATAAAGGCAGGCTGCAATACCACGGTGCAACGAGCGTCGCAACTACTGAACCGACTACCGCGATCGCGAAATACGACCAGCCTTCGCGCGCGATGATGGGATGAGGGTAATTCATCAACGAAGTGAGTGCGCAAAAAGCTGTTTCCGCGTTACCCCTTGCCGCTCACCGCTTTCTCCTCGCTAGTTTTTAGTAACATCCACCAGTTTGTTTTTCTTGATCCACGGCATCATGTTGCGCAGTTTCGCCCCAATCTCCTCTACCGGATGCTGGGCGGCGACCCGGCGCATGGCTTTGAGCGAAGGCGCGCCCGCCCGGTTTTCCAAGATAAATTCCTTGGCAAACTGCCCGCTTTGGATTTCTCTGAGTATGTTCTTCATCTCGGCACGGGTTTTCCCAGTGATGATGCGCGGGCCGCGGGTAAAGTCGCCGTATTCCGCGGTGTTGGAAATCGAATAACGCATGTTGGCGATGCCGCCTTCGTAAATCAGATCGACTATCAGCTTTACTTCGTGCAGGCACTCGAAGTAGGCCATCTCCGGCGCATATCCCGCCTCCACCAGCGTTTCAAACCCTGCCTGTATGAGCGCCGTCAGGCCCCCGCACAGCACCACCTGCTCACCAAAAAGATCGGTTTCGCATTCGTCCCGAAAAGTGGTTTCAATCACGCCGGCGCGCGTGGCGCCGATGGCGCAGGCATACGAGAGCGCGACATCCCGCGCTTTGCCCGAGGCGTCCTGCTTTACAGCAATCAGGCTGGGCACGCCGCCGCCTTGGATATAAGTTGAGCGCACCAGGTGGCCGGGGCCTTTAGGCGCAATCATGATAACGTCGAGATCGGCGCGTGGCTCGATCTGACCAAAATGGATGTTGAAGCCATGTGCGAAAGCCAGGGCTGCACCCTTCTTGATGTTTGGCTCGATTTCCTTACGGTAGACTTCGGGATGGTGCTCGTCCGGAAGCAAAATCGTCACGACGTCTGCGCCTTTTACTGCCTCTCCGATGTCCTTTACCGCCAGCTTGGCTTTCTTCGCCTTGTCCCATGAGGCTCCTCCCTTCCTCAAGCCGACCGTTACTTTAACGCCCGACTCCTGCAAATTGTTGGCGTGTGCATGTCCCTGCGAGCCGTAACCGACGATAGTGACTTTTCTTCCCTTGATCAGGGACAGGTCGGCATCTTTATCGTAATAGACTTTCATGGCTACCTCTCAGATTTTGAGTATTCGTTCCCCGCGGCCGATACCGGAGGCGCCGGTACGCACTGTTTCCAGTATCGCGCCGGGTTCCATGGCCTGCAGGAAGGCATCGAGCTTCGACCCGGTGCCGGTGAGTTCTATGGTATAAGCTTTGTCGCTGACATCGATAATGCGCCCGCGAAAAATATCCGCCATGCGTTTCATTTCCTCTCGATCCTTGCCCGATGCGCGGACTTTCACCAGCATCAGCTCGCGCTCAATAAACTCACCGTCGTTCAAATCCACAACCTTTACCACGTCCACCAGCTTATTTAACTGCTTGGTGATCTGTTCAACGACATCGTCGGAACCCCTGGTAACTATGGTCATGCGCGACAGCGTAGGATCTTCAGTAGGCGCCACCGTCAGTGATTCGATGTTGTAGCCACGGGCGGAGAACAGGCCGGACACTCTGGACAGCGCGCCAGCCTCATTTTCCAAAAGCAAAGAAAGGATGTGTCGCATGTATTTAAATTATACGTTTCTTAAACTGGAGCTGATGAACAAGTATTTTGGGTCAAAACAGGGCGTCAAATTTTGCGCGAACGGAGCATACGCGAAAAGCATGTAACCATCCCAAAAAGCAGCACTACACCGTATCAGCCCAAAAGGCGCCATTCATCAAAGATCTTCTGCGAGTATCATTTCTGATATCCCCTTGCCGCCCGGCACCATCGGATAGACATTTTCGTTTTGATCGGTGATGAAATCCATGAACACCAGTTCGTCTTTCCGGCTGAATGCTTCTTTGAGTGCGGGCTCGACGTCGGCTGGTTTCTCGATTTTCATGCCGATGTGCCCGTAGCTCTCGGAGAGCTTCACAAAATCGGGAAGCGCGTCCATATAGGACTCGGAGTAACGGTTGCCGTGAAAAAACTGTTGCCATTGCCGCACCATGCCCATGTAGCGGTTATTGATATTCACGATCTTTATTGGCAGCCGGTACTGCTTGCAGGTGGAGAGTTCCTGAATGCACATCTGGATGCTGGCTTCGCCGGTTACACACGCCACGATTGCGCCCGGATTGGCTAACTGAACGCCCATCGCTGCAGGCAATCCGAAGCCCATGGTGCCCAGACCACCGGAATTGATCCAGCGGCGCGGTTTGTTGAACTTGTAAAACTGCGCCGCCCACATTTGGTGTTGGCCGACATCCGAGGTGACGAAAGCATTGCCTTTGGTAACGTCGTAGAGCTTCTCCAAAACCAGTTGCGGTTTGATAATTTTGCTTGCGCGGTCGTACTTGAGACAATCCCTGGACTTCCACTGCTGGATCTGCGACCACCAGGCCTTGAGGGCAGCGCCGTCGGGCTTTCCCTTGGAGGACTCGAGAAGCTTGATCATTTCGTTGAGAACGTCCTTGACATTGCCGACGATGGGCACATCCACCTTGACCCGCTTGGAAATTGACGAGGGATCAATATCGACGTGGATGATTTTGCGGTTCGGGTCGTAAAAATGCTTCGGATTGCCGATTACCCGGTCGTCAAAGCGCGCGCCGATTGCCAGCAGCACGTCACAGTTCTGCATCGCCATATTGGCTTCGTAAGTACCGTGCATTCCCAGCATTCCGACAAACAATGGATCGGTCGCGGGATACCCGCCCAAACCCATCAGCGTGTTGGTGCAGGGGAAGCCCGACAAGCGCACCAGGCGGGTCAATTCATCCGAAGCCGCGTTCAATATTACCCCGCCCCCGGTGTAGATCATCGGACGCTTGGCTTCCATCAAAAGCTGCACCGCCTTCTTAATCTGTCCCGGATGCCCTTTGGTTACCGGGTTGTAGGAGCGCATACTGATAGATTCCGGGTATGCAAACTCAGTCTTCTGTTGCGTGACATCCTTTGGGATATCCACCAACACCGGTCCGGGACGACCGGTTGCGGCAAGGTAAAACGCCTTTTTGAAAGTGGTGGCGAGGTCCTTCACATCCTTTACTAAAAAGTTGTGCTTGACGCAAGGACGGGTGATGCCCACAGTATCGCATTCCTGGAATGCGTCCAGTCCGATAGCGTGAGTCGGCACTTGCCCGGTGATAATAATCAAGGGAATCGAGTCCATGTACGCTGTGGCTATTCCCGTCACCGCGTTGGTTACCCCGGGCCCGGACGTGACGAGACAAACCCCTATTTTGTTGGAAGAACGTGAATAGCCGTCCGCAGCATGCACAGCGCCCTGCTCATGTCTGACCAGGATGTGCTTGACCTTGTCTTGCTTGAAGAGCTCATCGTAAATAAACAGCACCGCGCCACCGGGATAGCCGAATACGTGCTCGACCTTTTCTTCCCAGAGACAACGCACTACAATCTCTGCGCCCGTCAATTCCATCGCGTTAAACCGCTAAAAACATGGGGAATCTTAAACAGTACCGTGTCGCCGATTATTGGTCAAGTGCGCGCGCAGGCCGCTCGCGCCACATGAATTTGGGCACAGCCGTTGTTTGAGCTAACGAGGTTACTTTAACTGGCTACATATCAGGAACTCTCTAATTTTCTCGCCGGGGTGGATCGCCGCGCCTACAAGCAGGCGCTGTTCTCGGTACGGGATGAAGAAGCTGCCTTGGATATTGTCCAGGACTCAATGCTAAAACTTGCCGAGAAATATGCGGCAAAGCCTCTCGCTGAACTGCCCTTGTTGTTTCAGCGCATTCTGCAAAACACCATTCGTGACTACTACCGCAGGCAAAAGGTGCGCTCATTCTGGACCATTTTGATTTCAGCGCTTCACCCCGGTGCCGAGGATGAGGAGCGGGACCCCTTGGATACGTTGCGACCCGCAGATGGATCACGGGTAATAGACGGTCCTTCCGAGCAGCTTGAACAAAATCAGGTTATTGCTATTATTGAACAAGCATTAGAAAGTCTGCCGTGGCGTCAACGCCAAGCGTTCCTGCTACGTTATTGGGAAGAAATGGACGTCGCCGAGACAGCCGCTGTTATGGGCTGCTCGCAAGGCAGCGTTAAAACACATTGTTCTAGGGCGGCGCATGCTCTTGCTGCCATTTTGAAGCAACGAGGAGTCGAACTGTGAATGAATCCCATCTGGGCAGCAAAATTGCCGAGCAACTGGAGCGTGCGGCGAACCAGCTCAGGCAGGGTACGTTCTACAGTCTGCAAGCCGCGCGCGATCTAGCTTTGCAAAAATACCGCCCTCAACCGGAATCAAGGGTTGCGGGGGACGGGCGCGCCGCTTCAGGGCTTCGCCGCGGCCATTTGCTCAGTGCCCGGGTGCTCCTTCCGCTGGTGATCGTATTGCTGAGCCTGGGCGGAATCATCTATTGGCAAAGCGCCAAGCAAAATAACGAGGTAGAGGATATCGACGCACACCTGCTTACCGGTGATTTGCCCATCAACGCGTATCTCGACAAGGATTTTGATTCATGGCTCAGGCGTTCCTCGCAGTAATTATTGCTTGGCTATGTTTCGTCGTTCCCGCGTTTGCTGCTGATACCAAAGCTCCGTCCTGGGGAGAACTGACACCTGCGCAAAAAGAGATTCTCGCCCCGCTGCAGCAGAACTGGAATGAGATGGAGCCGCAGCGACGCAGGAAATGGTTGAAAATCGCAAAACAATATCCCGAAATGCCAGCTGAGAAACAGCAGCGAGTGCGTTCGCGGATGCGGCAATGGGTAGAACTCACGCCTGAACAACGCGAACAGGCACGACAGCGATACAAACGCATGGAACAGTTGCCTCCTCAACAGCGGCAAGAACTCAAGAATAAATGGAAGCAATACGAAGCAGAACGAGACCGTCAGTCCAGTACCCATGCGCCAACCCCCGGCGGCCCTCCTGCCGCGCCTAATACTGTGCCACAGTCGGCGCGCTGAATTCCATGCATATTTAACGGTGGATCTCCCCGGTGCTGCAACTGCGCAAAATACCCCCGAGCCAGCCGGACTGTTACGCCGTCTATTAAGCATGCTGTACGAGGCTCTGTTGTTGTTCGCGGTGTGGTGGGCTGCAGGCTTTCTGTTTGTGGGGGTGGCACACGGCGTAAGCTCGCCTTGGGTCAGATCAGTTTTTCAGCTTTATCTATTGAGCGTTGCTGCAGCTTATTACGCCTGGTGCTGGCTGCACGGAGGACAGACCTTAGCGATGAAAAGCTGGCATATACGGTTAGCCGCCAAAGACGGGAACCGCGTCACTTTAGGTCGGGCCCTGCTGCGTTTTGTGATAGCGGCGGCAGGAATCAGTCTCGCGGGAGCCGGACTGCTCTGGGCGTTGTTTGATCGTGACCGTCAGTTTCTCCACGACCGGCTGGCGGGCACGAAAATCGTGCGCTGCTAAGCGTTAGGGTCGCGCGCCGCCCTTGAATATTGCACTTTATCGCTTTTCTTCCCACCAGATCATCGCTGTTGCGGCAACAAAGAACAAAATTGTTGGAGCTGCGGCGGAGAAAAACGGCGGCCAGTCGCTTAATAAGCCGAGATGAGCGAA
>Ga0335079_10003287_pt1 | contig 18668 bp, 15 predicted proteins | sample Lox_Sample_33_FD_206719 | JGI IMG/M metagenome (GOLD analysis project Ga0335079, IMG submission 206719) | Soil microbial communities from Loxahatchee National Wildlife Refuge, Florida, United States - Lox_Sample_3.3 | ecosystem: Environmental > Terrestrial > Soil > Wetlands | place: USA... | reverse complement strand
ATGTTCGCTCGCCACCAGCCACACGATTTCGCAAATCGCGCGCTCGGAAAAATGCTGTCGCAACCGCCCAAATGTTTCCGGATTGATTTTTTTGTCGCGCGTCAATTCAGTCACATAATCCAGCGCCGCGCGTTCCGCCTCCGAAAATAGCGGACTCGTGTTGTACTCCTCCAGCGCGTCAAACTTCGCTTCATTCATCCCCGCCTTGATTGTAATCGACCGCCCGATATCGATGCAGAACAGGCACACATTGATGCGCGCCACTCTTTCACGAATCAGCAGCGCTATCTCCGGTGATAGTTGCAGCTTTTTATCAAGTTTGCCGATCTTTCCGTAGAACAGGCCGAATGCCACTGGCATCCGCGCCGCAAACACTTTCAACGGTGTAAGCACTTTCCCAAACTGTCGCCGCGACATGGCATACGCCACTTTCATCATCAGCCCGCCCGGATTTTCAATTGGTGGAAGAAAAGTGTCCATTATGATGTCCCTCCGGAATATCAAATTTGATCGAATTCACAAAAATCCATTACAACTTCAATTCTGCATCACCTCAACCGCTAATATCCACGGATTCTGCGCCGGCCAGTCGTCCCCATTTGTCCTCTGGGCTCACTCCAATGCGTGTCCGCCCCGGGAACTTGTGTGAAAATGGCCTTCGCATGAAAAGGCTCCCCAAGAAGCTAATTCGCCAGGCTCCCTCCCGCTCGAATTTCACAAAACAGGGAATCCTTTACGAACTTCGCGCCCTCGCCGATCCCCGCGTCCGCGCAAAACTTGCCCACTTCAATATCCATGTCGCTGACGCGCACGGAATCTCCGCGCCAAAGTTGCACGCCTTGGCGCGAAGGATTGGCCGGAATCATGCTCTCGCCGTGCACCTCTGGGCCACAGGCAATCATGAAGCGAAGTGCCTCGCCGCGCTCATCGATGAGCCCGCTCGTGTCACTGCATCGCAAATGGACCGCTGGGCGCGCGGCTTCGATTCGTGGGACGTTGTGGACACCGCATGTTGCTATCTCTTCGTCCACGCCGCCCCCGCATGGAAGAAAACCGCCGAGTGGAGCCGCCGCAAAGAAGAGTTCATCAAGCGCGCCGCTTTTTCCCTAGTGGCCTATCTCGCTTATAAAGACAAGACCGCGCCGGATGCGAAATTTCTCCGCCTGCTTGAAATCATCCGCCGCGAATCGCGCGACGATCGCAACTTCGTCAAGAAAGCCGTCAACTGGGCGCTGCGCAACATCGGCAAACGCAATCGCTCGCTCAACCGGGCAGCCCTCCGCACCGCGCGAGAAATCCGCAGCGCAAATTCCGGAGCGTCGCAACGTACCACCGATGCCGCGGCCGCACGCTGGATCGCCGCCGACGCCCTCCGCGAACTCACCAGCCCATCCGTTCAACGCCGCCTGCGCAAGTAGCACAAACGTCTGCCTGCCAGTCTGCAGGGCAGCCACGGATCCTGTCTGTGCGCTTCTCCCTGAAGTCCCACTCTCTCACTAATTACCTAATTGCAATTATACGTATGTATTGTTACAGTCCTTAACTGTAAGCCTTCCCGGAAAGGGTGGCGCCCTTGCGTATTCTCTCTTTTCTCACGGTTTTGGCATTTGCCTTTCCATTTCTGGCTCCCATTCCGGCCCCGCCCGAATCCGTTCAAATCCGCGCGATCCTCATCGACAAAGACCTGACCCAAAAGCCCGTGCCCCATCTCGCCCTCCAAATCTCAAGCGCGGATGATCCCACCGCGCCGCCCATAACCATGAGGACCGCCCTCGACGGAAGCGCCAGCGTCCAACTCGTCCGCGGCAGGTACCGCATCTCTACTCCAAGCGGAATCGAATATCAGGCCAAGCGGTTCACTTGGGCCTTCGAGTTCACTGTCTCCGGCCAAAATCAAACGATCGAGCTCAGCAATGACAACGCAACAATCGATGCCGTTGGTCCGGCGCCAGCTCCCGTGCGCCCGCCAAGAACGCCCACTGAGCTGACGCTTCTCTTTCAGAAATACCAAAACTCTGTCGTCACAGTGTGGAGCGAGCTCGGCCACGGCACAGGCTTCATCGTTGACGCGCGCGGCCTCATTGTCACAAACCAGCATGTCATCGGCCTCTCCAATTTGATTTCGGTGCAATTTGATCCCACAAGAAAAGTTGCCGCGAAATTGCTCGCGTCCGATCCGGTGAAGGACGTTGCCGTCCTCTGGGCGGACATTTCCGCTTTCCCGGAAGCGCTCGCCGCGCCGATCGCTCAATCCGAAAATGGTCAGCCCGCCGCAATCGAAGGCGAACAAGTCTTCACGATTGGCAGCCCGCTGAGCCAGCGAAAAATCATAACTGTCGGCATCGTCAGCAAGGTCGAAGCCCGCGCGATCATCTCCGACATCAACATAAATCCCGGTAATTCCGGCGGGCCGCTCTTCAACTCCGCGGGAGAAGTCATCGGCATCACCACATTCGGCGAGCGCGAAAAATCGGGGCCCGGCCTGGCCGGAAGTATCCGCATTCAGGAAATGAATCCGCTTGTGGATCAGGCTGCGAAAAAAATGCGCGAAGTCGCCCCTCCCACTTCAAGGCTTCTCCCAGTCGAGCCGCTCGATTCCTACCCCCTCGATTCCCTGAAGGTCTCCATTCAAAAAGAGAGATTTGACCTCAAACCGTATCTCTTCTCCGAAGGCGGTTTCAGCGTTGTCCTTGCCACTCCCGTCCTCCAATACCGCGTGCAGGAGGAAGGCAGCATCGCCGCCGCAAAACAAAAAGAAAAAAGAACCAAAGAGAATAAATCGGCGCTGGAAACTTCCTTCAACCCTCTGGAAGACCTTCGCGGTTGGGCCGAATACGCAGGCCAGTACAAGCCAGTCCTCTTGATCGAGGCGCAGCCCCAGATTCGGCAAACATCTTCGTCCGCGTGGATCAACGGTTTGATCTTCACAAACAGCGGCTATAAGCCACCCGCCACAATGCATTTCGTCACCGATTTCTACCGCATGAAACTCTTCTGCGGAAAAAAGGAGGTCGAGCCAATTCAACCCGGCAAAGCGCCCACGCTAGAGAACGTCCACAACCGCTCCGTCAGCGTAACCGATGCAACCTTCGTCGGCCTCTACTCCTATCCCGCCGACGCCATTTCCAAGTCGTGCGGCCGAGTCACCCTCGAAATTTATTCCGAGCGCGGCCCCACCAAGCCTGTAATCAAAACCCTCGACGACAAAACGATTGAACGCATCACCGCCGATTTCCAGCCCTATCTCAGCAAAAAATAAGATATGTAGGCGCGGCCCTCACCTTGTTCTCGTCATCCCGAGGCATTTCACAGCCGAGGGATATCCGGCCCAGCAGTACCGGGCCGGGGTTTTCTCCCTTGCCCACGGGGCCCTTAAACGCTCTCACGTCGTAGCCAAATTGAATTCCATTTTGGTGTAGACTCGCCTAGCTTGTACCAAACGGATACCCTTGAAAATTAGCCTCCTCAACAAGCACGAGAAGGATCCTCAGGAGATACCTGTGCGGAATTCAACCCAGATTTATCGTCGAAGTGCATGGCGGCCAAAGCACGTCGCCGCATCCTTTGTGATTGCAGCCCTGGCGCTTGTGGTTTGGCAGTCATCAGTCACCCAAGCCCTGGCGCAAGCCGGGAATCAAGCGCCGGCGCCGCAAGCATCCGCGATTCCGCCCGCGCGCTACATCCCAAGCCACGACTTCCACACGCAGAACATTACGCTGAATTTGCATTTTGATTTCGACCACGCCCAGGCGATCGGCACCGCGACTTTGACCCTGGCGCCGCTGATGAATGATTTAAAACATGTAGAGCTCGACGCCGGAAACTTGACCGTCAACTCGGTCAAGTTCGCGTCCGGCACGCCGCTCAAATTTGAATCCGACGCGAAGAAGGAGAAACTTGATATTACGCTGGACCGCGCCTATCAACCGTCCGACTCGCTCACCGTTGTAATTGACTATCACACGAATCCCGATTCTCCGGGCTCATCGTTTGGCGGAACTCGCGGGCTCACTTTTATCAAGCCGACCCTCGATGACCCATCGGCCCCGAAGCAAATCTGGTCGCAGGGCGAAAGTGAGGACAACCATTTTTGGTTCCCCTGTTACGACCACCCGAACGATTTCACCACCACGGAAATCATCGCCACCGTCGAAAAACCGCTTTCTGTAGTCTCCAACGGAAAATTGCTTAGCGTAAAAGAGAACGCCGGCAACACGCGCACCTATGATTGGAAAATGGATGCGCCACACGCCACCTATCTGACCTCAATCGTCGTCGGCGAATACACTCCCATCGAACAAACCTATAACGGTATTCCGGTGACCACCAACGTGTACCCGAATCAAGTTACGGAGGGCAAAGTCACGGCCGCTCGCATGGCGGACATGGTGAGATTCTTTTCGGAGAAAACAGGCGTTCCCTATCCCTATGCGAAGTATGCCCAGACCATGGCGCATAACTTCGGCGGCGGCATGGAAAACATTTCGGCCACCACCATGGTTGACAGCATGATCCATGACGAACGGTCCGAGCTGGACGGCACCGCCGACAGCCTTGAATCTCATGAACTCGCGCATCAGTGGTTCGGCGATTTCGTCACCTGCCGTTCCTGGGCGGATGTCTGGTTGAATGAAAGTTTCGCAACTTATTTCCAGGCGATGTGGGATGAGAAGTCGCTGGGCCGCGACGATTTTCTTTACATCGACGTAAAATCGAATCAGGACCAATATTTTCAAGCATGGAGGCGCGGCTCGCGGCGTCCCATTGTCACTGAGAATTACGCCGATCCCGATGCGGTTTTTGACACCTACGCCTATCCCCGCGGCGGCGCCGTTCTTCACATGTTGCGCACCACGCTCGGCGAAGAGAATTGGTGGCGCGCCATCCACCACTACCTCACGAAATACGCGCACCAGCCCGTCGAGACCGAGCAGTTCCGCATCGCCATCGAAGAGGCCACCGGCCAATCCATGGACTGGTTCTTCGACGAATGGCTTTACAAGATGGGCCATCCCATCTTCCGCGTGACGCAGGCTTACGACGCCGGCACAAAAACGCTCACGCTCACCGTTCACCAGGAACAAAAGGTGGATCCGAATTCCGCGTATCCGCAGGTCGCTTTTTTCCGGATGCCCGTCCAAATCGAAATTGGTTCCGCCGCGGGCACGCACATCGAAAAAGCGATGATCGAGGCAAAAGAGGAGCAAACCCTTAGTTTCAATGTTGACTCAGAACCGCTGCTCGTCGATTTCGATTACGGCGGCACCTTAATAAAGGAATTGCATTTTGAAAAAACCACCGCGCAATTGATCTATCAACTTTCTCACGATACCGATGTGCTTGGCCGCATCTTCGCGCTCAACGAGCTCGCGGCCCACATGAAAAACCCTGCCACTTCCGCGGAAGAAAATTCCGCCATTACCAAAGCGATCGCATCGGCCGCAACCAGCGATGCGTTCTGGGGCGTGCGGGTCGATTCTATTGGCGCGCTCAGAGGCGTCAGCAGTCCCGACGCGCGAACGGCGTTGCTCGCCGCCTTGAAGGACAAGGCCCCTCGCGTGCGCGCGCGTGCCCTCTCCGTTCTGAGTGCCACGAAAGATGCATCGCTCGCCGGAGTTTATCTGGGCTATTTGAATGACCCGAGCTACAACGTGATTCGCGGGGCCGCAGCCGCCCTCGGAACAACAAAGGATCCGGGCGCGTATACCGCGTTGAATAAACTCTTGGATCAGCCTTCGTGGCGCGAAACCATCCGCATTTCGGGCCTCACCGGTCTCGGCGCTCTGGGCGATCCCCGCGCGATTGACGTTGCACTTCGCTTCTCGGCCCGGGGAAATCTATTAGGAGTGCGCGGCGCGGCATTAGCCGTCCTCGGATCAGCGGGGAAAAATGACCCTCGCGTTTACCCGGTCCTAGCTGAAGCTTTTACGTCCGCGGTCGATTCCGGAAATTTCCAACTGTATGGAGCGTCAAGCGGCGCCCTGATTGCGCTCGGCGATCCGCGCACCTTGGATCTCGTGAAAACCGCCCTCGCGCGTACAACCAACTCCCAAATGCAACAATTCCTAACGCAGATGCAAAAAAATCTCGAGGATCAGGCCAAGAAGGCTGCCACTCCTCAAAATCCATAAGGAAATCGTCACCCATCTTCGGCGTTTTTTAGTGCCGTGTGATAACTTGAAATGAACATGACCAAGCGCATCGGAATCCTTCTTAGCGGACGCGGCTCGAATTTTGAGGCCTTGGCCGATAGCATCGCCGCAGGGCGCTTGCCCGGCGCGGAAATCGCCATCGTGATCAGCAATCGCGATGGGGCCCCGGGCGTCGAGCGGGCGCGCGAGCGCGGCATCCCCGTGCGAGTGATTCCGTCCAAGGGGCTCGAGCGCGAAGCGTATGACAAGTTAGTGGTGGCCGCGCTTCAGGAAGCCGGCGTGGAGCTCGTGTGCCTCGCAGGATTTATGCGGCTGCTTTCCCCATTTTTTGTGGCGGCGTTTCGCGGGCGCATCTTGAATATTCACCCGTCGCTGCTGCCGTCATTTCCCGGTCTCGAAGCGCAGCGCCAGGCGCTGGAATATGGAGTCCGCTTCGCAGGCTGCACCGTGCATTTTGTGGACGAGAATCTCGACGCCGGACCGATCGTGTTACAGGCGATTGTTCCGGTGCTGGATGGCGATACGCCAGAAACACTTTCGGCGCGCGTTCTAAAAGAGGAGCATCGTGTTTACACCGAGGCGGTGCGGCTCGTACTTGAGGGGCGATATCGCATCGAGGGTCGCCGCGTGATTCATCTTGCGGCGGCGCCACCGGTATCCGCATCCGCGACAGCGCAGGGCGCGGCGGGACACAAATCATGAGCGCACAACCCGGCGGCAAAAAAAGCGGCGAGAAGGGATTCACGCCGCACGCATTTCCTCCAATTGACGAGCAGCTCGCGCACATCCGCAAAGGCGCCGCCGAAATTATTCAGGAAAAAGAATTGGTCGCAAAGCTGGAAGCGTCGCGCAAATCCGGAAAGCCGATGCGCGTCTATCTCGGTGTGGACCCAACGGCTCCCGATATCCACCTCGGCCACACGGTCGTGCTGCGCAAGCTAAAGCATTTTCAGGATCTGGGCCACACCGCGATTTTTCTGGTCGGCGATTTCTCCGCGATGATTGGCGACCCGACGGGGCAATCAGAAACGCGTCCCCCGCTGACGCGCGAGCAGGTGGACGCCCACGCGAAGACCTACCTCGATCAGGTTTATAAGCTGCTCGATCCGGAAAAAACCGAGGTCCGCTACAACAGCGAATGGCTCGGCAAGATGAGCACCATTGACGTGGTGAAACTGTGCGGGCATTACCGCCTCGCGCGGATGCTCGAACGCGAGGATTTCCGCTCGCGCCTGGACAAAAATCTCCCGATTTCCGTGCATGAGCTGCTCTATCCGCTGCTGACGGCGTATGACGCTGTCGCCCTGCAATCCGATGTGGAGCTGGGCGCCACCGAACAGAAATTTAATTTGCTGGTGCACCGCGATATCCAGCGCGAATACGGCCTGCCATCGGAAATCGCACTGACGATGCCGATCCTCGTCGGCCTCGATGGTTCGCGGAAAATGTCAAAGAGCCTCGGCAATTACATCGGCATCACGGAAACGCCGCAGGAAATGTTCGGCAAGCTCATGAGCATTTCCGATGAGCTGATGTGGTCTTACATGGACCTTCTCACCGACCGGCCGGAAGCGGAAATCGTGCGCCTGCGCCGGCACGTCGCCGAAGGCAAAGCCCATCCGATGGAAGTGAAGATCGGCCTCGCGCAGGAAATTATCACCGGATTTCACGGCGAAGCAGCAGCCATTCACGCGGCCGACGAATTCCGCAAAGTGTTTCAGCAACGTCAAGCGCCGGACGAAGCTCCGGAAAAGAGAATCCAAGCGGGCCCGAGGAAATTATCCGCGCTCCTCGCGGAGCTTGGCTTATCACCATCGCGAGCCGAAGCAGAGCGGCTGATCAAGCAGGGCGGCGTGGACGTGGATAATTCTCCCGCTTCCGACGTGAAACTGGAATTGCCGCTCACATCTGGAAGCAAGCACTTGATCCGAGCGGGCAAAAAGAAGTTCGTCCGCGTAGTTGTTGAATGAATTGAGTTGTCCAGTCGGCCTCGCGCGGCGAGGCCGCTTCCTGGCGGGATAAAACGTTAGCGCCGCTCGGCGAGTTTGCCCAGGCGCGCGAGATAATCGCGATTGCGGCGCGCGACTGCGCGACGCGTAATCAGCCAGTCCACGATTCGCGCCGCGCGGCCCGGCATTTCGTATTCGCTGCGCATCGTAACGCGCGTGCCGATCGGAGTTGGCTGCAGCTCCCAACGCTCAAGGCCGCGCACTCCGTAGGCGTCCTCAAAACGCCATTCCAAAACGCGCGGAGTTTCGTGGCGGGTGATCACCGCGGTGTGCGCGATCTCCTTTTTCGCAAGCCATCCTTTCAGATGCCCGCTGATTCGCACCTTCTGCGCCGCGCGAAAATCCGGTTCGCCGCCTGACACTTCGAGCCGGCTTTCCATTTCCGCGCCATACCAGTAAGGCATGCGCTGCGGCACGAAGAACACGAACACTTCGTTCGGCGGCGCGGCGATTTCGATGCTCTGCTCAACTGTCGTCATGTGTGCGGAGCGAAAGTTTAGCACTCACTTGAGGATGGATTCGCTGCCGGCGTGGCGAAATGTCAGAAGGGAATTGATGCGACCGCGAAGATCCGGCGGGAATGCGGGTCTTGCACAAAGACTACGGCTCGGAGATTCTCCCGCTTCCAATCGGAGTTGAGTTTAGTTGTGGCCTGGCTGCTAAAGGCTGTGTCGGTCTGCGAGGTTGCGGCGCCTATCCGCGTGAGGCTGCGGACCACACCATCGTGGTCCAGCGCGCGCCCTGTGTTTTCGCCGCGGAGAACGCTCGAATGCAGGTGGCTCTCCGTGATCGCCAGGAACACATCCGGCTTTGTGCGATCCGCGGTCGCGGGTAACCGGCCAACTTGAATGTGCAGGATCGGTGGATTTCCAGCTACGCCAGCCGCCGCATTGTCCCAAGAGAGATGAATCTCCGCCTTGGGAGCACCGATGGCGGCATCAATCTCGCGGCGCGCCTCAGCATCGGCGCTGCCAACGAATGCGGCGCGGCCATCTACGATCATCTCCGGTGTGTAAACCTCTCCGCCGAGGCGAAAGGCGTAATCCCTCTGGCGGGCAGTGGCGGCCGCGGAGGAAAAGGGATCATGCCATCCCTGGTCGTCCCAATAGTCCACGTGCTCTTCAAGGATGATTGTCTCGGCGCCGGCGATGGGCTGCCGAGAGCCCAACTGGGCGAGCAAGGCATCGGCTGGAGGGCAGCTGGAACAGCCTTCGGAAGTGAAGAGTTCGACGAGGACCGGTTTTTTTGACGTCGCTGGGGCCTGGGCCGACCCAACGCTTCCAAGCGCATAAATGCAGGCTAGTGCCACAATCGTGGTGGCAGCAACAAGTGCGTTTGCAAACTTACATCGCATTGGTGAATTCGATTCCTTAGCAGGGAAAACGTTGCCAGAGAATCTCTAGCAAGTTTGCCTCGGAACCGCAGGCTGGTACAAGTGGATTTATATCTAACCGCTTTATTGTATAATAGAGGTTAGCATATCGAGGAGGTTCTTGGCGGTGCCTGCGCGATGACACAGAAATTCAAGACCGATGCGCCTTTTGCGAAATACAACAAGGTGCTTGTTGGCGGCCGGTTGGCCGTAAATTTTGCCAACTTGAAGCGTGCCGGCCTGAATGAGGACGCGTCTGAGCAGGACTTCACACGGGTTGTCAATTTTCTGGCGGAAAATGGCGTTGTTCCTTCAGGGTCAAAGGCGGCGCTTTTCAATTTGTGGACGGGCGCTCCGGCTGAATCAGCTGAGTTTCTGGAAAAGGCTCGCGTGCTCTCTGGCGCGTTAAGGATTGTTTTTGAGGCGCGCGCTGCAGGAGAGGAAATCCAGGCCGATTGGGTTGAAGCTATCAACGAGATTTTGACGTTCACGGAAGGACACGACCGGCTGGAGCCAGTGGCTGACCGCGAAGTGGATCAAGCGGAATGGAGGCTGGCGCTGCACGCGCGAGCAGAGGGCCTCGAATGGTTACTGACGGCGATTGCGCGGAATGGGGCGGAATTGATCGCGGAGGGTCCACGCGCGCCAATCCGAAAGTGCGCGAATCCCAATTGCGGGCTTTTCTTTTACGATGATTCGCGCACGGGCAAGCGGCACTGGTGTTCGATGGCGAGGTGCGGAAACCGCGCAAAGGTCGCGGCCCATTACCGCCGCGAGAAGAACAAACGATAGGGAAGCGCCGTGGCGGTGATTTGTTTAATGCGACGGTGCCTGTGACGAAGCGGGGGCGGCAGGCGGCGCAAAATTAAACTCTGGCTTCTCGCCAGCGCCCCACGGGTCGTAATGCAGCGCGAAATTTATTCGGGCGGCGATGGGCGGGTGCGAGTAAAACCAAAACACCGTCGAACGAGATGGCGAGGGCTCTTCGAGGTTTGCTTCGCCGAGAACCTGGAATATTCGCGCCGCGGCCTGCGGTGCATCGGGAACAGCGCCATGCATGAGTTCGAGTCCAAACACATCGGCCTGATGCTCGAAGCGGCGTGTGGTGAAATTTTGAAGCGGCATAAAAGCAACCTGCGTGACATTCACGATCAGCAGAAGAACGGCGATGGCAACCCAGTCATGGGCGCTTTGGATTCGCCAGCGTTCGCCGAAACGCCTTAAGACGATTGCAGAAATCGAGGCCAGCAGTGGGTATCCAATCAAAAGGCCAATCGCGCAGAGTCCAATGTATTGCCAGGCATGGTCGAGCGCGTAATGCCCCAGTTCGTGGCCAAACGTGAAGAGCGCGCCGTTGTCATCGGTGCGCGCGAGGAGCGTATCCCAAAAAACAACGCGCTTTGAATTCCCAATGCCCGCCACATACGCGTTAACCCAGCTCACCTTTTTGCTGGCAAGCATCTCGAAAATTTTATCTTGCGGGATCGCGACGCCTGCGCGTGCCGCGGTCTGCTGAACCTTTCCGGCAAGTGCGGGATGCGCCGCGGCGAGCGGGCGAAAATCGAAGAAGAGAGGCTCGATTACAAACGGCTCGGCATATACGCCGAGAATGATTAGCGGAATCGAAACGGCCCATGCGGCCAGCCACCAGCGGCGCGGGCTGCGCCGAATGAGCGTAGCGACGAGCCAGCCGACAAATGCTACAACGACAATCGAAACCGCTTCGCCTTTGAGCCAATCAAGCGCCCACGAAAGCCAGCTCTGCACGGAGAGCCCGTAGGAACGCACGAGGGCGTGTCCCCAGATTTGAAATGGAAGGAGGGCTGCGTCAAGCGTGAGCAGCAGAAGCGGCCAAAAAATCGCGGCTTGAATAATGCGCCGTGGGCTTATGCGTTCGGCCCAATCGCGAAATTTCGCGGCCCAGCCCGAGATGAGGAGGAGCAAGAGGACAACCGTCTCAGTGATGAACTCTCCGAGGAAGATCCGGCGTCCCGTTTTGGCGAGATGGACGGCTTCGCGTTCTTTTTTCGGCGGCAACGAGTAGTGGGTGATCGGCGGGGCTTCCTCCGTGGCGGTAGCCTGAAGATCGTGTTGAACGCCTGTCGCGTGAGCGCGCGCCCTCCATCCGCGGTTCTCGCCGCCGCGCGACGGACTGCTTGCAAAGCTTGACGGCGCGAGGCTGAGCACGATGAAGAGGAACGTGACTAAGAGAGCGCATCGCGCATTTTTGAATGAGATCATTTGACCGTGTTCGCCGTCCTAGCACCGTGGCGCAGCTTTGGCGGGCGCTATAGCTTATCAAAGCTGCGCCTATGAAAAGGGTTTCAGGGCGAGGTTGTCAGACAGGCCCTGCCGCCGGCACGCCGTTATTGATTGAAGGACTGTACTTAAGTCCAGTTGTTATTGGCCGCTGCCGGGGCTAGCATTGTGGATACGCCTATCCGGAGGGAACCTATGCGTGGACTGAGTCCAAGCGCGGCAAATCGAGCCATATGGAGCGGTATCGTGATCTGCGCGATGGCCGTTACCGGCCTTGCCGCCGGCGCACGGGCGCAATCCGGGCAGGGCGAGCAGAACCCGCCCTCGCTGGGCGAGATTGCGCGGCGGCTGCGCGCGGAGAAACCCGCTACGGACAGGGCCAAGAAGGTCTGGACGAATGAAAATATCCCCAGAGATCCATTTGGCATAAGCGTGGTTGGCCCGCCAACGCCTCCGCCAGTGGACACGGCTGCGCAAACACCGCCCGCCGCGCCGAATGCGCCGGCTGGCAAGCCAAAAACGCAAACCGAGCTTGAAGCCGAAATAGAGGCGACCCAGGACAAGATCGATACCCTTAAGAAAGAGCTGGATCTGCAAAAGCGCGATTACGTGTTGCAGCAACAGGGCTATTACCAGAATCCGATGGCTAGCCAGAATCCACAGATTCAGGCGGCGCTCGCGCAGGCGCAGCAGGATATTGACGCCAAGCAAGCCGAATTGGACAAGACAATTGAGCACATCACCGATCTTCAGAAGCAGTTGGACGACTTGAAGAAGAATCCGCCCAAGCCCCCGGATAACCCCGGCCAGAATTAGAGTTTCGCAACTCGCGTGCGCCGCGTGCGTTGAAATCTAACTCCCGGAATCCGCCAATCACTTGTAAATCCGCACACCGGGAGAGCGCAGACCCTCCCTGACAATCCGTTTCAGAGCGCGGCGCAAATTTGGTGTTTCACGGCCGGCAACAGGCCTACTACTAATTGTGTGTTTTTTCTTGACACAACTACGGCGCTGCCGCACAATCCGCCAAACTTTTCCACGCACCCGGCCAATGGCGCAAGCCGCATGACGGGGAGCACAGGGGAGAATCGGACTTCGGCGCGGACGGATTTTCAGTTCGGCGCGAAGCCATGGAAAAGTTCGGGAGGTACCGTGCAGTATCTACCGGGCTGGACCGTTCAATGCATAAATCCGGAATGCCTGGCGCGCGGCCAGTGGCTCCGGGTGGACCAGGTGCATTCGGAGCTTTGCACCAACTGCGGCGCACCGCTTCACCGCGTGCCGCCGCCGCTGGGGCCGCGATTGCGTCTGCGTCCGCGGACACTCGGGTCGTACAGGCCGTCCGGCCGCCCGCGGTAATCGGCGGCGCGGGAAACGCCCTGCGCGGCGCGAAGGTGGGAGAATCGTCTTTGTAAGAAGTCCCTGCAGCGAACGCCTGCTGAAGATCAAACGGCCTCCGGATTTCCGGGGGCTGTTTGATTTTTGGACTGAAGCGAACGCGGAAGCCGCAGCGATTATTCGTTCAGGTCCGAATCGAGTTTCATGTGGTATTGCTCGAGAACGCCGCGGATTTGATCGAACGCGTCTTCGACGGAATCGGAGAAACGCAGGAGGCCGTATTCGCGCGCGTTGATGGTGCCGCTGCGCAGCATCTCGCGCCAGTTGAGCACGCGATCCCAATAGCGGCGCCCATAAATTAAAACGAGATTGTGATCGGGAAGCTTGCCTGTCTGCATCAGCGTAAGCATTTCCCAAAGCTCGTCCATGGTGCCGAAGCCGCCTGGGAAAACGATAAGGGCCTTCGCGAGCTGCGCGAACCAGAGCTTGCGCATAAAGAAATAGTGGAAATTGAAGCTCAGCTCGCGGCTGATGTAACTGTTGGGCTCCTGCTCGTGCGGCAATTCAATGCTGAGCCCGACGGACTTACCTCCTGCCTCCGCGGCGCCGCGGTTCGCCGCTTCCATGATGCCCGGCCCGCCGCCCGAGCAAATCACGAAGCGGCGCGGGTGCGAGCCGAGGCTCATGGCCCAGGTGGTGACTTTGCGCGCAAGGGCGCGCGCATCTTCGTAATAGTGCGACATCTCAACTTCATTGCGCGCAACGCGGACTTCTTCGCGCGAAGCCTTCGTCCGCCGCTTCTTTGCCTTTCGGCGGGCGCGCGCGAGTCGCTCTTCCGAGGCGGCGCGCGGAAGGATCCGCGCGGAGCCGAACATGACGATCGTGTCGCCGATACCCTCCTTGCGCAAGCGCGAAAGCGGATCCAGATATTCCGAAACGATGCGGATCGGGCGGGCGACCGTGCTCTCCATAAAACGTGAATCGTGATACGCAAGTTTTACGGCGTTCGGATATTTCTTCGGCATTCCGGCTCCTGCGGCGAGTTGTTTGCTCCTGCCATGAAAGAGTTGCCATTCTACACCGGTGGCGGCCAACGCAAAGTGACGCATCCGCGTCCAATCCAGTACACTTGATACTAGGGAGCCGTCATCATGAAGAAGCTATTTCATATCTGCGGCGCGACGGCGACCATCGCCGCCGTACTCGCCCTGCTCTCCATACAAGCCGTTTCGCAGACGCCACCACCACCCCCCAAGGGCGCCCCTGCGGGCGGGGCTTCACAAACACAAACGAATCAGGGTCAACCAATTCGAGTGAAGGTCGAACTTGTGAGCGCGCCGGTGGTCGTGCGCGACGACAAAGGCGAGATCGTCGTGGACCTGGAGCAAAAGGACTTCCGGCTCTTTGACAACGGCACGGAACAGACCATCGATCATTTCGACATGGGCAGCGACCCGCTCTCCATCGTTCTGCTGGTGGAGACGAGCTCGCATGTTTCGCCGATGCTGCCGGCAATCCAAAAATCCGGGATCGTGTTTGCGGAAAACATCGTGGGCGAATTTGACGAGGCCGCGGTGATTGCGTTTGGCACGGCGGTGGAGCGCTTGCAGGATTTCACGGGCGATCGCGACCACATCGAGAAGGTAATTAAGAATTTGCAGGACGGAGGCGGGCAATCGAAGCTCTATGACGCGATGGGTATGGCCGTGCGGATGCTGGGACAGTGTCCCGCGGACCGGCGGCGGGTGATCGTGGTGATTTCAGAGGCGACAGACCGAGGGAGCGAAGCAAAGCTTGGCGCCGTGCTGCAGCAAGCGGAGCTGGAAAACATCACCATCTTCAGCGTCGGGCTTTCGTCGACTGCGGCGGATATGCGCTCCGAACCGAAAAATAATATGCCGGCTTCGGGAGCGCCGCCGGGAATTTACACCGGCGCTCCGATCCCCGGCGAACCGCAGTCGCCGACGACTCCGAGCGTCGGGCAGGAACCCGGCGGAAGCGCCGATATCCTGGCGCTGGGCATCTGGGCCGTCAAGCACGGCGAAAATATTTTTCGCGGGCACCCTTTGGAAGTGGCCGCTGCCGGGACGGGCGGCGAGCACATTGCAACCATGCGCGACCGCGGAATCGAAGCGGCGCTCGACCGCATCGGCGGCGAACTGCACGCCCAATACACGCTCTCCTACCACCCGACCGGAAATTCGCCCGATGGCTACCACGAAATTCGCGTTCAGGTGGATCGGCCGAACACGACTGTTCGGACGAGGCCCGGATATTATTTGCCGATCGTGGAAGGCAACGGAAAACCGAACTAGGTTCTCTAGTGAAAAATCAATTTGCCAGGAATTTCGCTACTTTCTGGACGCTTGTCTCAAATCTTGGAAAATCGTCTTTGGGCAGCATGTAAGTAAAGATTCCGTCGGCGGTTTCCAGCGTGAAGCGGACTCCGGGACCCGCAGTGACAATGACCAGCGTGGGATCTTTTGTGCCTGTCTCTTTCAATGTTCCGATGAATTGCCAGGATGCCGAATCGGTTTGCGAAGCTTTCTCCCAGAGTTGGATCAGGGAGGCCCATTCGTCCGCGCGCGCGGCATACGAACCCTTTGCCGGCATGGCGATGCCTAACAGGGCTACCTTATCGGCGCCCTCCGCGTAGGTGGCGACGTCCAATTCGGTGGGACCTGTGACAAATTTCCCAACGATATCTAGATTGCCGCCCTGCATTCCCAGTGCGGGGAATGCGATTAACAGGGCCAGTGCCGCGATAAGCAGGCGTTTCATCATTACGTTGGTCCATCCTTTTCCGAGATGAATTCTGGGCAGTTTTACTTTACACCCGCGCCGGCGGCTAAGCCGGATTGGCGATACGGAATTCCCATCCGCGCAATAGGTGAGATGCGTTTTGAGAATTTATCGCGGACACGAGCGATCGCGCCCACGGAATTTGTGGACAGATAAGAAGCGCCGTCAGCCCTTGGCGGGCTCCTTGGAAACCACTTCCTCTTCTTCCTGAATCACCGCGGCCGCGGCGACTTCATCGCCCTGCTCGGCGCGCAACAGGCGCACGCCCTGCGTCGAGCGGCCCGCCTCGCGGATTTCGTTTGCGTGGACGCGGATGACCTTGCCCTGCTCGGTGATGATCATGACGTCGGAATCCTCCGTCACCTGAAGCGCGGCGACGACGGAGCCGTTGCGCTCGGTGGTCTTCAGATTGATGACGCCCTTGCCGCCGCGCGAGGTGATGCGGTATTCAGCGAGCGGCGTGCGCTTGCCGAAACCCTTCTCGGAAACGGTGAGCATCAGCGATGTGAGCGAGTCCTTGATGATCTCGCCGTCGATCTCGTCGAGATCCTCCGCTGCCTTTTTGTGTTCCTTCTTGATGATTTCAAAATCGGGCTGGACGGCGTCCATGCTGACAACGTAATCGCCTTTCCCGAGGTCCATTCCGTTTACGCCACCTGCGTTGCGACCCATCGGGCGGACTTCCGTCTCGCGGAACAGGATGGCTTGCCCATCATGGCTCGCGAGGAAAATCATTTTCTTTCCGTCGGTGAGCTTTGCGCCGATGAGTTCGTCGTCCTTATCCAGGTTGATGGCGATGATGCCCGCGGAGCGCGGGTTTGAGAAATCCACGATGGGGGTCTTCTTCACAGTGCCGTTGCGCGTAGCGAGGAAAACGTAGCGGCCCTCTTCTTCGAGGTTCGTGGACGCGACGAGCGCGGTCAGTTTTTCGCCGTCCTGGAATTTCACGAGCGAAGTGATGGCGCGTCCGCGAGTGGCCGCCGCGGCTTCCGGGATTTCGTATACCTTCAGCCAGTAAACGCGGCCCTTTGAAGTAAAGAGTAGTATGTAACTGTGCGCGGAGGCGATGAAGAGATGCTCGACGAAATCCTCATCGCGCGTCTTGGCACCGATGCGGCCCTTGCCGCCGCGTGATTGATGGCGATACACGTCCACCGAAGTGCGCTTCATGTATCCGGCGTGGCTGACTGTGATGGCCATGTCGGTATCAGCGATTAGGTCCTCGAGTTCGATCTCTTCGACCTTGTCCACAATCTGTGTGCGTCGGTCGTCGCCATACGCCTTCTGGACTTCGCGCAGTTCGGTGATGATTACGCCGCGGAGCTTTTTGTCGCTCGCGAGAATCGAACGCAGCTCGGCGATGCGCTCCTGGATTTCTTTTAATTCCTGAAGAATTTTTTCGCGCTCCATCTGCGTGAGGCGGTGGAGCTGCAAATCGAGAATGGCCTGTGCCTGGCGGTCGCTGAACTTCCAGCGCTCCATCAAGCCTTCCTTGGCTTCGGCGGGCGATTTGGATTTGCGGATGAGCTTGATGATTTCGTCGAGGTTGTCGATGGCCTTCTTGAAGCCGAGCAAAATATGTTCGCGCTCCTCGGCTTTACGTAGCTCGAATTGCGTGCGGCGGCGGACGACTTCGACGCGGTGCTCGATGAAGAGCCGCAGCATATCCAGAATCGGCAACTCGCGCGGCTGGCCTTTCACGATGCTGAGCAGGATTACGCCAAACGATTCCTGCATTTGCGTGTGCTTGAAGAGGTGGTTGAGTACGAGCTGAGATTCCTCGCCGCGCTTAATTTCCACCACAATGCGCATGCCGTCGCGGTCAGATTCGTCGCGCACATCGGAGATGCCTTCGATCTTCTTGGTCTGCACAAGCTCAGCGATGCGCTCGATGAGCTTGGCCTTGTTGACCTGGAACGGAATTTCCGTGATGACGATGCTTTCGCGGTCCTTCCCCATCTGCTCGACAGCGGCTTTGGCGCGCATGATGAAGGAGCCGCGCCCTGTCTTGTAGGCTTGCAGGATACCGTCGCGGCCGGCGATGTAACCGCCTGTTGGGAAATCTGGTCCAGGCAGAACTTTCATTACTTCTTTCAGTGTGGTGTCGGGCTTTTCAATGAGCATGACGGCCGCTTCGATCACCTCGCGCAAATTGTGCGGCGGAATATTCGTTGCCATGCCGACCGCGATTCCGGATGCTCCGTTGACGAGAAGATTCGGCGATTTCGACGGAAGGACGGAAGGCTCTTCGCGCGTCTGGTCAAAATTCTGGACGAAATCAACGGTCTCTTTTTCGAGATCCGCGAGCAACTCTTCGGAAATTCGCGTCAGCCGCGCCTCGGTGTAACGCATGGCCGCGGGCGGATCGCCGTCCACCGAACCGAAATTTCCCTGGCCGTCCACCAGCATGTAGCGCATGTTGAAATCCTGCGCCATGCGGACAAGCGTGGGATAAATGATGGCTTCACCGTGCGGATGGTAATTGCCGCTGGTATCACCGCAAATTTTGGCGCATTTGCGGAAGCCGCGATTCGAGGCGAGGCCGAGATCGTTCATCGCGATGAGGATGCGCCGCTGGACGGGCTTCAGGCCGTCGCGCACATCGGGGATCGCGCGGGCCACGATTACGCTCATGGCGTAATCGAGATACGACCGCCGCATTTCGGTTTCGATATCTATCGGGACTAAAGTTTGAAGCGATTTCTCTTCGTCGGCCATTGTTCCTCGTTCGTGGTG
>Ga0335079_10003285_pt1 | contig 18672 bp, 14 predicted proteins | sample Lox_Sample_33_FD_206719 | JGI IMG/M metagenome (GOLD analysis project Ga0335079, IMG submission 206719) | Soil microbial communities from Loxahatchee National Wildlife Refuge, Florida, United States - Lox_Sample_3.3 | ecosystem: Environmental > Terrestrial > Soil > Wetlands | place: USA... | reverse complement strand
GAAATCATTACTTGTCGACATGGTAAATCCTGTCGCCTCGAATTCAATGCCGTGCTCGATCGATCCCCGAGCCCCGATTTCGAAGCAGTCTGAGGTGGCGGCTTTGAGGTCCTGATTGAATCCGCCGTAGCCGCTGGGGTTCGTTCCGAGTTCTTCGGTCGACGGAGGTGTGAATCCATGCCCCCAGCTTCCGAAGAGCATGAGATTGCGTGCCACCGAATAGGTGACCCCCAACCTCCCGGAGACATCCGAGAATTCCGCAACTCCGGAGTTGTTTGTCGAATCGGTGACCATCTCGTCCGTCAGTTCATTGTGGGTCTTGTCGAACCGCACACTCCCCATCATGCTCCAGTCGGTGCCGACATTGAGCATATCGATCAGAAATATTCCTGTTCCCCACTGCCAGATACGCTGCCGGGCAAGAATCGTGTTCTCTTCAAACCCATAACTGTTCGGCTGAAGACGCTCATCGTTCGTTTGCCATTGAAGGTCGGTTCCGATGCTGATCTTGTTCCGCAGGTTCTCCTCGGGGGTACCGGAACTATGAGTGTACTGAACCGATGTGCCCGGAGTCGTCAGAAACTGGTGGTCGAAGACGTGATTATTCGCCTCGATGTACTGTGAGTTTTTGACGTAGGCATTGAAGCGGATCTCATCGTCCCGGAGAAATTTCACCACGCCGGCGACACCTTCAGTCGTGCGGTTCATTTCCATGTGTTCATTATAGGGAACGGCATCGTCATTCGGGAGGGTTGGATCTTTCAGATATTGTGCCAGGCTCAGTCCTTCCGGATTTTCGTGATAGGTATCCGTCCAGGAGAAGATCGGCGTAATCTGAATGTTCGATTCCGGCGTATACGTTGCTTTGGCATAGACGCCGTTCTCCCAGAAATGCGTATGCACCCGGTATCCATCCCCTCCTGTTCTGGAGAACGATAGACGGTAATTGATGTCATTAACATCCCCGCCGAACTGACCGAACCCTTTCCAGAAACCATTGGACCCGCCAACCGCCGTGACATCACCAAAGAGTGACCGGTTGGGGGAATTCTGCGTGAGGATGTTCAGGATACCACCCCCCGCTCCTCCGCCGTACAACGATGCCGAGGGTCCTCGCAGAACTTCAATTCGGTCAACGGCATTGAGATCGACATCAAAAAAATCAGGGGCAAAACCTGAAGGATCATTCATCGGAAGTCCGTCGAGGAGAATCTTGATCGACCGGATTCCCGTTTCCGTCAGAATCCCCTGACCGCGGATCGACATATGGACCCGCTCGCCGTCTGCCTGGTTATCCACCTTCACACCAGGGACGAGCTTCAGGGGCTCATCGATACCGACCGACCGCGGAAGTGTCTTCAGGACCACAGAATCTACCAGCGTGCTCGAGATCGGAGTTTCGCCGAGAGTGGAGTTCATTCTTGCGGCCGTAATAACCACTTCTCCCGGATACCGGTATTCGAGCGTATCCGCCGCGGGTGCCTGCGCCTGCACCGCCAGGGTGAACGACAACAATGCAGCAAGAATCGCAATAATGCATTTCATAATCTCTGTACCTTTCATAATAGTGAACTCATGATATTCCCGGCACTCTTCGTGAAGGAACAGTACCTGCGCCGAATGCGCATCATGGTACGCGCTTCCTCGGCAGGCGAAACGGCATGTTCTTCTTCCGGGATAGAACGGAAAGGCAAAGAGCATCCGTGATTGAGCTCTCCGGGACGCGCGTATCGGCGCATCCGTCTTATGACACGCTCAGGTTGGGTGGAGATTTGTCGCGGATAGGTTGATACGGCTGGTAGGAATGCTGTACGGGTTTCCGTATGACGTGGATGGTAAAGAGAAATTCGATTTGATGTCCCAGAACGATAGTGAATGCCTTCGGGGCATTATCTTTATCGAACGTCTCCCAGTTAAGCGAAGGGAGAGTGATCGAGCTCGTGGTATAATGGAGGGGGTGGTTCTCGTTGTATTCGCTCTCAAAGAGTTCGGTTCTGAAGGCAAAGTAGTTGCATGCGACAAGAAGTGCGAGGAGTCGCCAGGAGAGCGTCCGGGAGGAGTACGCAGGCATCGATAATGCCCTGAGATATTTCTTCAGATGGGGAGGCCGCACAATCGGAATTAGCCTTTTTTCTGATCCAGCGCCTGTTTTACCCTTTCAGGGATCATGGGAAGCCGCAGCATCCGGATGCCGGCGTAGTCATGGATGGCATTCGCAATGACCGCACCCATCAGGATGATTGCCGGCTCACCTCCGCCGTGGGGATCTGCGGACTTGTCGTCGATAATGACCGTCTCGATCTTCGGGAGCCAGGAGAACCGGGGAATTTCGTACACATCAAAATTGTGATCGAAGATTTCCCCGCCGTGGAAGTGAAGATCCTCGCGCAGAGCGTACCCTAGTCCCATAGTGAGACATCCCTCCATCTGAATCGCGGCGCCCTCGGGGTTCACCGAGAGACCCATATCCTGTGCGCAGACGACTCTCTTGACGCTCACATTTCCGGTTGATCTGTCGAGAGAGATTTCGGCGATCGCGGCCACATACGTTCCCGCATCAGTCCCGCATGCTATTCCAAATCCCCTTCCGCTCGGCGAAGGTGCCGGCTTCCACCCGAATTTTTCGGCAGCAGACTGCAGAACTCGTATCATCCTCTTGTCCGAGAGATTATCGAGGCGAAATTCCAGCGGATCGGCACCTACACTTGCTGCCATCTGATCGATCTGCGATTCCCTCGCAAACGTGTTCGTGCTGTTTCCCGGAGCACGCCACGGGCCCGTGATAAATGGGTGGGATTCTTCCTCGCCTCCCCAGCCCGAGCCGTGGACTACCGTGGAATGATTGGGAATGGCGTAGAATTGTGCGGCACCGCGCTCTCCCGCAAAGTAGACATGGCAGTCCCATGAAGTGATTTTTCCGCTGGCTGAAACTCCGGATCGGAGTTTCACCACTGCCGCCGGCCGGAACGCGTCATAAAAGAATTCTTCCCGTCGGTTCCAGCTGACCTGCACCGGTTTGCCGGACAATTTGGAGAGTCGGGCGGCTTCCACGATCTGCGTATTGTGCGTTTTACCTCCGAAACCTCCGCCCACGAAAACCGGCAGTAATCGTACACGGTCGGGTGAGACACCAAGTTCCTTTGCCACTTCCTCTTTTGCCGTGAAGGGATTCTGCGTCGAAGCCCATACCGAGACCTTCTCGGGCTTTACATCGACCAGTGCCGCATGTGTCTCCATCGCCGCGTGAGCCTTATAACCATCGAGATAGGTGAGTTCCAGGATTTCCTTTGCTTCAGTCTCCCCTTTCCGGAGGTCGCCATCTCCAGCAACCGATTTTCCCTCCGGTGCGGTCTTCAGGAGATGATCAAAAATATTCTCGCTGTCGACGGGTGAGGTGGGTTTGTCGAATTCCGCCCTGATCTCCCCCAGCGCTGCTTCGGCAACATCAGGTTGCGTATGCAGTACTGCGATAAGATCCTTTTCCTGAACCACTAGCACGCCGGAATATTTTTTCGCAGGTGAAACATCGACGCTCAGCAGCTTTGCTCCGTGGAACGGAGGGCGGAGAATCTTCGCATAAAGCATTTCCGGAAGCCGGACATCCCCGGCATACTTCGCACGCCCCGTGACTTTCTCCACACCATCCAGTCTCGTTACCGGCGTGGCAATGATTTTGAATTGTGACGGATCTTTGACCTTTACATTACCGTTCGCGTGCCTGGCAATCTTCTTTCCCTCTGCAAGTTGCGCGTACGAAATCCTGGTTGACGTGTTGTTCCCGTCAAATGCGACACCGTTCTCAGTCTCGAGCCGTTCAACAGGGACGTGAAGTTTCTCCGATGCGAGTTCGATCAGCACCATCCTCGCTTCGGCTGCGGCCGACCGGAGGGCGGGGCCAAAGACGCGCGTCGTCATCGAACCGAATGTCCCCATATCCCACGGACAGAGCTCCGTATCACCCATCACCATCTCGACGTTCCACAGCTCCACATCAAGCTCGTCGGCAAGCATCTGCGCAAGAGACGTTATCACACCCTGTCCCATTTCGATCTTCCCGGTAAAACACCTCACTATGCCATTCTCTCCTATATGGAGGAAAGCGTTGAAGTCAGTGGGAAGATTTCTTTGCTGGCGCTGGGCGAGAAGCGGAGGGATCTCACCAACGGTAAAATAGAGGAGAATTCCGCCACCAACCATTTTGACAAACGACCTTCTTGAAATCTCAAGTTGTTGCTCAGGACTTTCCTTATCCCTCGGGAATTCATTTCTCATGATTGTTCCCTCCGTCCATCACCACCGATGCCGACTGAATTGCAGCTACAATCCGGGCGTGCGCCCCGCAGCGGCAGAGGTTATCTTCCATCCCGTCAATAATCTGAGCAGCGGAAGGCTTCGGGGTCTTCTTCAGCAGCCCGTAGGCGGTCAGGATGATGCCCGGGGTGCAGTATCCGCACTGAAGAGCATCGTGATCGACGAATGCCTGTTGGATCGGATGCAGCTTGCCGTTCACTCCCAATCCCTCGATCGTGAGAATATTCCTGTCCGAAATTGATTTCATAAGGATCTGGCAGGATCGCACCGGTTCTCCGTCGATAAGTACGGTGCATGAACCGCAGAGTCCTTCTCCGCAACCGTATTTGGTGCCGGTCAGGCCGAGGTCGGTTCGAAGGACCCAAAGAAGAGTTCGTTCGGGATCGACGCTGAGATTGGTGTTAACGCCGTTGAGTGTGAAGCGAATGTTTTCTTCCATAATTTTTTCCGTGAGCAGAATGAGGGAAACACCGGAACTACGGAAATCATGAAAGAACGAAGGAATGATAATGGAATGTATGAAACTTCTTCAGGAATTTCAATATGTTCCTGAGGTTCACCGGAGACAAGTACGCTCCGGAAATTGAGAACGTAATTGATCTATTCGATCACGATACTGACCTGATTCCGGATCCCCAGCGAAGCTGTGTGAAGGATCAGTGTGGCAGTTTGCGTATCCCACAGCCACGTTTCACCCGGTCCGGTTCCTTCACCCGATGTGATACCATTTACTTTCACTCTTTGCGGCTTGGACGCACCGTGCATCCGGATCTCGTAACTTCGGGCCGCTACCTGACCGTTATAACTTCCCGTCGTTGGTCCGATCGTGAGATGCGTTCCGTTCGATCCTCTTGATGTTGATAGGATAGGTGTGAACGCGCACGCACCATTTTCCTCCTGGAGTGTCATCCCATCATCCTCATAGAGCATGAACTTTGCATTTTTTCCGTACACCTCGAGTGTGAGGGTGTCGACGGGCCTCTGGTTCGAATACTCCATATCCTGCTGCATCGGCACAATGGAACCCGACCTCACGTACACGGGAAGCGTTTCCAGTGAACACGTGCGATGGATAGTCTGATCACCCCGCACGTGATCTCCCGAAAAATAATCAAACCAGTCACCCGGCGGAAGGTAAACATCCTTGACGCCGAGTGAATCTGTGACCGGAGAAACGAGAAACGCGTTACCGAACAGATACTCGTCGGCATGATGATATGCCTCTTCCAATCCAGGGTATTCGAGATAGAGCGGCCTGACAACGGGCAACGAACTGTCGTGTGCTATTCTGGTGAGCGTATAGACGTACGGCAAGATACGGTACCTCAGCTGAAAGAACGTCCGGGCGATATCCTCCCCCCGTTTACCAAAGATCCACGGCATTCTCCTGTTCCCGACTTCCGGATTTTCATGCGCACAATGCAAGCGCAGGAACGGACTGAATGCGCCGAACTGCACCCAGCGGACGTAGAGATCCGTGCTCTCATCACTTCCAATAAATCCGCCGATGTCGTGAGTAATGTACGGCATCAGCACGTTGCCACCCTGTGCGGTATACGGAATTTCCGAAGCAAGGACATCCCACTGTGCGTACGTGTCTCCCGTAAAGAGCGCAGGATACCGGTGGCTTCCCCATCCACCATACCTGCTGAAAATGAAACCCCGTTTCTGCGTATGATCCCGCGTGAGATCATAAAAAATCCTGTTGGTCCACATCTGACTGTTAAGTCCGTCCATCTCGCACGACCCTGCTCCACCATCCACCCACCAGAAATCGACCCCCTGATCGATGAGAGGGTTATGAAGGGCCTCCATAAAGACATCGGCGTCCTGATGTCGCGCAAGATTGAAACGGATTCCCTGACCCGGCAGACGATCCGTCAATGCAATCGGCTCGTGCGTTAATCCGCCCTCGCCCCCCCAGTCGTTCACCCGAAGTGCGATGAGAATATTTTCACCCGGCTTCGCGAGACCAGAAATTTCCTTCCACGTCAGTGTGCTGTATACACTGCTCCCGGGAGTGCCGTAGTGTCCTGCTGCAACCCCGTTAATGAAGAGATCATACTCATCATCGACTCCGCCGAAGAGAAGATAGAGTGAGTCATAACGAAGGTTGACGGGGATCGTGACCCACTTACGGTACCAGGCGAGACCGTCATAATCCGGATAACCCTGATCTTCCCATGGTGCGCCGCCGCGGAAGGTCTTCCAGCTCGTATCGTTGAAATTTGTCGCATACCATCTGCGTGAAACCCCGATATTGTTTGAATCAAGAGAAAATTTCCAACCCTCACTGAGGTCGATCGAGAACTTCGCCTTTTCCGGTTCGATCATGTGCAGACGGGAACGCACTTCGGTTGCATGGCTATCACGGTCAGAAAGGGTACTTTCCCTCCCATAACCCGGGTGATCGTTCAGGGTTATCTTCAGTCCGTCGTTATGCGCCCACTTGAGAAATTCCTCCGGCTTGGGGAAAATGGGACTCCAGTCATATCCGCCTTCCCACCCGAAGAGGTGCCATGCGAAATCGAGCACCAGCACATCGACGGGAAACCGATCCGCACGGAGGTGATTGACCATTGCCTGAACGTTCGAATCGGTATAGTGGAACTTGTCGACCATAGGGGTTCCGGGCAGGTATTCATAATTCAGGTCGGTCACCCAGGAGCCAAGTGTATATCGGGGAATCATCGGGATCGGCCCGCAGAGTTCTGAATATTCCTTCAGCACATGGGAATAATTGTTCCCGTAGACAAAGAAATACCAGTCCTGATTTCCTGATTCCGATCGCGGGGCGATCCAGTTCGAGTCATCAATTCGCACCGGGGTCCGGCTGTCGTCGAGGAAAAAATATCCGTTCCGGCTCAGGATACCGGGGAGAAAATGCGGTAGGCGTCCTTTCCGTGCCCCATCGAGGGAGCGTGCAATTCCGCCGAGGTTCGCGTCGTCGCTGTCACCGGGAGACCAGGTGTGCTTTCCGGACTTGTCCTTCCAGACAATCTGGAGGTTGTCTTTGGAAAATTCCTTATCGTCCTGAAGATACCGGACAATCATCTTGTCGGTTTTCATGAAGAGCCAGTTGCGCTCCGCCGATTTTGCGACCTTCACGCTCTTCCAGTTCGTCCTACCGGTGACCACTGCGGTCGGAACATCAACGAATGACCGCGAGGGAGAATATTCGAGACGGACGAGAGAAGGCGTCAGGAACTGAAAACGCGTGCTCTGGACGACAACCGATGTCGTGGGTGATGAGGAATTTGATCTGCGGGAATGCTGGGAGACGGAAGCAGCCGGCGACAGGAGGAATAAGCCGAGCATGGAAAAAACTTTGAGCGAACGCATCCATGCCGAAGCAATTCGCATTGATGATTTGCTGGTACGCGGGTTCGGTAGTATCAATGTGTTCTTCCCGGAAATAATGATGGAAAATGATCAGGGTCCTGGTAGGTAAAGATACAAAAAAACTTAAAATTCCACTCCCTGTTCATTGTAGACGGTCACCCCGCGGGGAGTACCAATCCAGAGATTTCCGGCGTAGTCGTAGGCAAGCGCCGTGATGGTGTCGCTGGCGAGTTGGGGGGTGTTCGATCGGGTGAAGAGCGACCAGACGGCGTCATTTTTGCAGGCAAGCCCCGCATCGGTACCGAACCACCGGACCGATCCAAGATCGGTGGTTACCGCATTGACGGGCCCGAAAGGAAGTTTGCCGCCTGTTGTGGCCGATGTGAAACCGGCGTCGGCGTTGGAATTGGAAAGATTGTGCATCGATACTCCCGCCCACTGCCCCATCCAAATATTCGCGTCCTTGTCGTATGCCAGCGCAACAACGGGACCGGCGAGTTTCGGCTGAACCGTCGACCAGAGGCTCCGCGCGCCATCGAACATGATGAGATCGCTGAACGTTCCAAAGACCGCCACTCCGTTATAGAGGTCGGTGCTAATCGCATAGATATTTCTCGAATCGAAATGAGAGATCAGGTCTGGAAATGGTGTCCACACGCCGGCACCGAATTCCGTGTCGACAACCGAAGGCGTGAATTCACTTACTCCAAATAACGTGCCGACCCACACGACCCCGGGTTCATGCAATCTGTTGGCGGAGATACTTGTAATAAATTCGTAGGGCACGTCCGGCTCATGGTAGGAAATCCACTCGCGCTGAGAGGACGAATTTCTCTGGTACCTTCGGACACCGCCACCGTGCAGACCAAACCAGAGGCTCCCGTCACGACCTTCGGCGAGCGCTGTGACTTCATGCGAAATGGTGGTGTCGCCGGATGAATAGATTGGAAAAGCCAGTGCGTCCACAATTCCGGTCCAGGACCCCTTGTAGAACCCTGAGGCACCGCCGCTTGTTCCGATCCACACATACCCGTCACCTGCAGCGAGAATTGCGTGGACCGAATTGTCGAGGAGTCCGCTGTTGCCGGTCGTGAACGTGCGCCATTTCGGACCGGATCCCGGACCGTTCGGCGACTCACCACATGAACCCAACGACAAAAGTATTGCCGCGAGGATCAATCCGCCAAGGAAACTCCTAATCACATTCATCGAACACCTACGACCATTGACGACTGGTTCCATCTTCGCTGCATTGGACAGGTCAGAAGGCAAATCGCGCAATCTCTTTCTGATCTACGGTGATATCGAGGACATCACGGCATCTGTTCTGTAAACCCCCGGCATTTTCGACCCGCCGCACAACCGTGAGTGTAACCGGAACGCCACCGAATTCACCGGTGCTGGTCTGCGTTCCTGTTTCGCGAAGCGATTCCGCGTTCCAGGCAAGTTCCGTAATCCCGCAGTTATCGATGAAGAGATCGTATCCTGCGTTACAGTCGCCTTCCCATGAATGCACGGCAACAATCTCGACCTTCCAGGGTCTCCCGGCTTCGGGTGGTGCATACCTGATCGATCGGCCTGAAGTGCAGGAAGAGATGAGAAAGCTCGTCAACAGAAAAGGAATCCATCCGCATATCCGCAGATATCCGGACCTCTCGGCATGTGAAATCACGTTCGTGTTTTTCATCCCGGCTCCTCTCGTAAAAACTCCATCTGTCAAAGACTGGTATCCCGGGACGCGGTCAGCACCGCACGATCGATCACCGCGGATGTGCCCGGAAGTTCAGTTCGAACAGATTATGGATGAGAACAGATTCGGAGAAAACGGAGGTGTGATGCGACAATCTACAAAGAAACGGGTGCAGTGTCAACCTGCCGATTTCCTTTCCATCAGTTTTTTGGATTTTGCATACCCTCCTGCTACATTGGACGAACTTCCCGTTTGTATGGATTACAGATCCATGAATATCCTGATTCCTGATCATCCAAGGAGCAATTCATGAACCGCAAATTATTCCTCTATTTCCTGTGCGCCGCGACCATGATTGGCTGCTCATCCAAAAAGCCGGTCGCTCTCCCTGGAAGAACCAGCGAAAACCAAGTTCTCCTGCCAAATGGTTGGAGACTCTCGCCCGCCGGGACCCAGATCGACGTTGGCGATCTGCCGCTGAATCTTGATATTTCACCCGACGGGAAATACGCAATCGTCACCAATAACGGAAACGGGGATCAGGAAGTATCAATCATCGATCTCAACAAGCCGGGCGTTGTCGCAAAGCTGCCGTTGGCATGTTCCTGGCTTGGTATTCGCTTTTTTGATAATGGATCGAGGTTCGTGGTTTCGGGAGGAAACGAAGACAAGCTCTTTCTCTATTCGCTGATACAAGGGACCGCCGCTCTCACCGATTCCATCATAATCGGGAAGCCGTGGCCGGACGAAAAGATCTGGTTGTCGGGTCTTGATGTTGATGAAGCGACCGGCATACTCTATGTTGTCGGCCAGTGGAATAATTCCTGCTACGTCATCGACCTGCACGCGAAGAAAGTTCTTCGCCGGATAGCGCTTCCCTCAAAACCGTATACATGCCTTGTCTCCCGGTTCACTCCTTCGCTCTATGTCTCCTCATGGGGAAGTGCAGCCGTGCTTGTTCTCGATAAACGATCCGGAGAAATCCTTCGGCAAATTCCGGTCGGCGATCACCCCACCGATATGGTCGAGTCCCCGGACGGCAAACGGCTCTTTGTCGCTACGGCAAATCTGAACACGGTTTCCGCCGTCGATCTGCAAAGCAACTCGGTCACGGAAACGATTTATGCAGCGCTGTATCCGGACATGATGGAAGGAAGCACACCGGACGCGCTTGCACTTTCACCCGATGGAAAACGCCTGTATATCGCGAACGCGGATAATAATTTTCTGGCGGTGATGGATGTTTCCGAACCCGGAAAGAGCCGTTCTCTCGGATTTATCCCGACCGGATGGTATCCGACATGTGTGCGCTATCGTGCAAGCGCGCATCAGCTCATTGTTGCCAACGGAAAGGGAAGCATATCCAAACCGAATCCGAAGGGACCTAACCCGTACATCCGGAATGAGAAAGAAGAATATATCGGATCACTCCTGAAAGGAACGCTTTCAATCATCAACGACCCGGGGACCGATGAACTTGCATCGTACACGAAGCGCGCGTATGAGAACACGCCGATTCCTCACGATTCGTCCCGTATTCCGGATGCACCAAATGCGGTCCCATCAACATCGAATATGGCGTCCCCCATCAAGCATATCTTCTATTTCATCAAGGAGAACAGGACATACGATCAGGTGTTCGGTGATCTGAAGGAAGGAAACGGCGATTCATCGCTTTGCCTTTTTGGAGAATCCGTCACGCCGAATCTTCACGCACTCGCCCGGCAGTTTGTGCTTCTCGACAATTTCTACTGTGATGCAGAAGTCAGTGCAGACGGGCATAACTGGTCGATGGGCGCATACGCGACCGATTATGTCGAGAAGACCTGGCCCACGCAGTACAGCGGCCGCGGAGGCGAGTACGAATATGAAGGAGGTGTGCCGATCGTCTATCCATCTGCCGGCTATATCTGGGATAACTGCGCCCGTCACGGGGTAACGTACCGGAGTTATGGCGAATTCGCTGCGAACGGAAGGACACTCACCGACGAGGATTCTGCGCTCACGAAATCCCTCGATGGCCACATCGCGCCCCATTATCGGAGCTGGGACCTTGACGTCTCTGATCTCGTCCGCGTGCAACAGTGGATGAAAGAATTCGATGAATACGACCGCAGCGGCGGATTACCGCAGTTCCAGATCATCAAGCTCCCCAACGACCACACCTACGGCTCACGAAGCGGAGAGCTGACGCCAAAAGCATACGTGGCACAGAACGATTATGCGCTCGGTCTTATTGTCGACCGGATCACCCACAGCTCGTACTGGAAGGAATCGGCAATCTTCTCCATTGAAGATGATGCCCAGAATGGACCCGATCATGTTGATGCCCACCGGACCGAAGCGCTCGTCATCAGTCCGTATACCAAACACCGGTTCGTGGATCACGAAATGTATTCCACGAGCAGCATGGTGGAAACGATGGAGCTGATACTCGGGCTCCCCTCGCTTTCAGAGTATGATGCGTCGGCAATGCCGATGTACAGCTCATTCACCGCCCGGGCAGACACATCAACCTACAGTGCGCGCAAGCCGCTGATGAATCTCCAAGAAAGGAACAATCCAAAGGCGTTTGGAGAGCGGATGAGCAGGATGATGAATTTCACGGATGAAGATCTCGCGCCCGAGCGCGAGCTGAATGAGATCGTCTGGAAATCTGTCAGGGGAACATCATCACGTATGCCTGCGCCCGTTCACAGCGCGTTTGTCCGTGTCGCAGACAGAAAGTAATCCGGGAGGAGTGAAGGACCTATGTTCTTCCCATCAGACGCAGCTGCCGGGGCGTGAGATGCCAGAGCAGGATGGCAGGATGTGCCGGAGGAATTTTCTCGACGTCGAGAGCACATAGTCCTCCCTTTTTAAATTCGAGGACCGACCCCTTCGCTCCGAGGAGTGACGAAACGAGAAGTCCAAGTCCCGGCTCATGACCGACCAGCATAATGTTCTGATTTGAACGGAAGCCGGAAAGAAGCGAATACACTTCGCCGACCGGAGTACCGGGAAGGAGCTGGTCACAAAGCTCGATCGTTCCCTGGAACGGGAGTGCATCCACGACAATTTCTGCCGTATGCCGGGCTCGTTTCAGCGGACTCGAGAGAATCGCGTCGAGATGCGGGAGAACTCTGTGCATTCCCTTTGCCACATCCTTCATTTTCGCAATCCCCTCTTTGGTGAGAGGCCGATCGTCATTCGGATAGAGCAGAGTCCCGCGCGGAACGGCTATTGCATGTCGGAGGATATAGAGTTCCAATAATCTCTTCTCCCTCAGAGCGTATCCAAAACCTGCCGGTGAAATTTCTCCCGATTCATCCGGCGAATGAGCGTGGCAAATTCCAAAAAGAGTTTCTCCCTCTTTGTTGACTCATCGCGGATGATCCGGCCGATGACCGACGTTGTGTACCGCTGCTTTCTCGTCTTCGGTGAGCGGTTGAGTTTGCGCAGCTGTTTCTCAAAACGATCGAGTTCTCCGATCACGACATCACAATCGTGTACTTTGCCCATCAGGTCGATGACCTGCTCCACTTTTTTCAATGATCGTTTGAATTTCTTTCCATAGATCGGTTTGAACGCCTCCATGGCATACCGGAGCGGTTTTCCGGCGATCCGAAGAAGGTGGAGCTCCGCGACACCGCCGCGCGCGTCAAGGACCGTATCATGATGAGAAAGAAAATCCTCGAGGAGTTCGGGCAGGATGCGGGAAGCATTCCATCGCACTGATTTCCTGAGCTGAGGTTTGAAATTCGGCGGCAAGGTCTTCCACCCGGTCAAAACGTATTTCTTACCAACTTCATGAACCTTTTCCGGAACTGCCCGCTATTCATTCGCTCCAGAGTTGCACGAAGTGCGAGGCGTTCGTGCTCGCGCTCGAGATTCTTTTGTGTGAGAAAGAGGTCCAGGGTGCGTCGTTGGTGTTCCGGCAGCGGAGTCCGATGTTCTTCGAGAATCGCCATAACCACATCGCGTTCCCTGACCGATCCCAGAACGCGGATCAGCCGCCGCACCGACTTGTCCATGGTGCGGTATTTCTTGAAGGGAAAGCACTCCCGGAGAATTCCCATCATTGCCTGTAGACGGCGTGCAGCGACACGCATATCATGAACCCCCTCGACGTCGTGTGTTGTCATGACGAGATCCTCATAGAAATTGATCTCATTGAGCCGTGTCACGAGAATTGCACGCGCAGCGGAGGAGAACTGATCATGTGCACGGATCCGTGGATATTTCCAGGGCTTTGCCATACGATTTCCGGCGGATGTGACGGTAAGGCGGATCCGGAATCAGAGGATCGCCCTCATCCTCAAGTAAGAAGGAAAATGGAAAAAGTCAAAGAGAAACTGCAAGAAGACAATCAGGGGATCAGCCCTCAAACTGCAGGAGGAAATTGGAAACAGCTCCGATGCCGTTTTCGACTCTCGCAGAGAGAATATTCTGCGTCATGGCACGCGAGGTCTCTTCGTCCGTTAACAATCGCTCGACCGAACGGGTGAGGTTACGGACGCGATGTTCATAAATGCCGATGGTCCGCGAGAGAAGAAAATCGACATTTCCGCGTTCCTGTTCCCAGAGATACCGGTTGACCACGGGAATTTTGCCACAGCAGAGTATTTCCATGAATGTCGAGGCGCCGCATTTCGTCACAACGACATCGGCGACCTTCAGAAACTGGTGTACAGTATCGACAAACCCGAACACTTTTACGTTCTCACTTTCCAGATAGTCCCGGAATGCGCAGGCCCGGCGATAGAGCTTCATACTCCTTCCGCAAATAATCACAACCTGAGCAAGATGAGAAAGCCGCGCGAGTTGTTTCAGAATCTGCATGCCCCGCGGCATGCCGTCTCCTCCCCCGAGGATGAGAATGACCTTTTTGGAGGGATCGAGAGAAAGACGTTCTTTGACGCTCCAGAGTTCTTCCGTCGACTGTGGTCGTGTAAACTTGCTGTCGAGCACGAATGGAAATACTTCCATCCGGTGATCAGGAATTCCCAGGCCGCGGCAATATTCCTGCAATCGCTCACTGAACAGAATATAGTGGACTCCTTCATTCTGGAACCATATCGGATGAGCAGTGAACGGGTCTGTAACAACAACGACGGTGGGGATTCTGAGCTGATACCGTGAGAGGATATCGAGAACCGGTTTGATGAGAAGGAAGTGAAAGACGGCGATTTTGGAAGGCCGCTCGCGGAGGATGTAATCCTCGAGGTCCTTCTCAATGACCCGCGCAACGACAGATGCGCTCGTCTTCCGTGCGATGGGAATCTTGTTCAACGCGTAGATCGATGCGTACAACCACCGTGCCGACGACTGCATCCAGCGGTAGGCATCTTCGATGAAAAATCGGAGATACCGGGGCGCTTCCGTGAACCCATCGCGCAGAATCGGCTCGCCAACGTACGGGTATGCCTTTCGGAGATGGTCCCGCAGCGATCGAGCCGGCGCAAGATGGCCGCCCCCCGTATTCAGATAGAGAAAGAGGTATCGTCCCTTCATACGTTCGGCTGATTTCCTTTCCCGTTCACCGCGTCAATGGTGAAGTTTCAGGCGATAGAATTCCGGTTCCGGTCAACACGTCCTGGATCTTGTACAATCCCAATTTTCGCGCCTTCAGGAATCCCGACCATGCTGCGTCGGCGAACCTGCCGTTGTGAAGCATGTCGAAGAGCCACTGATGCGCGTATTCCGGATGCTCCTGTCTGAACCCTGCCTGGATTTCGTGAAGCCACTTGCGGTTGAATTCTTCCTGCGGACCAAGCGCAGGAGTCATCACAACGGGTATCCCAAGCGCACAGTAAAAGGAGAGCTCGCTCGGTTTCGTCCAGAGGATGTCTGTGGTTTGCAGGACGGATGAAAACTGGCGATAATACTGATCGAATGAATCTGCGCAGAGTACGGCGATCTCGTCGGGAGAGCATTTCAATTCCATCCTCACATCCTCAAAGTATCTCCCGATTTCGGCATTCGTCCCTGCAACGAGGTTAATCCTGACTTCCTGCCGCTTGATGCGTTCGTGCAGACTCATTGCGATCTTCTTCCCGATTTCTCGCTGGGCCCCTGCTCCACCCACCGTATAGGTAATTGTCAGAGGAGAGGGCGGCGCAAGCGATGATGGTTCTTCCCGACCGAGGAAATGTTCGACATTCTTGGCGTGAAGCGACCAGAATCGGTTCAGAGGATCGAGGCGATGAAGTCTCGCGAGGAGATTTTTTTTCAGAACCGGCAGATCCCGTCCGCCGAGGAGCTCATGCGGCAAGGGAAAGCCCGTGAGAAATATCCGCTCACGCGGAACGCCATATGCCTGAAGTCGTTGAGCTGCCTTGCCGCAGGGAACGAAATACTGGATGCGGCTCTCCCAGGGATCTCGTGCAACCCAGACCCGGTTGAGGTCGGCATCGCAGACGATACAGTAGATCGGCTCAACTGCTCCGGAATGGTCTGCAGCAATCGCGGGTGCATAAAAGGATGTGACGAGCGGTATCCTGTTCGATTCTATCCTGCGCAGCATGCCGGAACAGAGCCCGCGGCGGATGAACGAGTCGAGTATCTCGACCTGAATCGTGCTGCGCGACAGATTCCGGATCGGATAGAATGACGGGATCGAAAGGAAGCGCTCCAGAATTCCGAAGAGGGGCTTTCCGATGAGCGGAATACTGCGCGCCTGCGATAACGCGGCATACATGGCAAGAAGCCGCCGCCAGAGCTTCCGTTCCAGAAGAGCGGCATCGTCGTTTTCGCCGAGGACGATGATTTCCCCCCCGGCAAGCGAGCGAAGAGGATACACGGCCCGCCGGTGCCCGTATCCCATATCGGCCGTTGCAAGCCATACGCATTGGGGAGCGGGTTTCTCCCGGTCTCTCACAAACCGGTCCGAATCCTCCGCCAGAGATTTCCGTTCCGACGCAAAGAAGGCGAGGACACCCGGCTCAGTTTGCAAAGGCGGGGATGAGGGCATTGTCGTACATCGGCACGGAACTATGCGACTCGGCAGGCACCGATTCCGTGAATCTGTGGAGCCGGACTGAGCCGTTTGAAACCGAAAGATACGTGCACGGAGATTCGGTCCAGGATCCGCTGTTCGCGTATTGAATGGCACCCTCCACAATCTCCGCATGATGGGTGTGTCCGCAGCAGACCATCGAAGCAGAGTATTCACGCGCGTACTCGACCGCCCCGAGACGCACCTTCTCCGCACATCTCAGAAACACCTTGCTGTTGGTCTTCGCAAAGCGCGCAACCCGGTGGGTCTGGTCGATGCGCTGCAGGAACCGGTAGAGCGTATCCGCAAGCCAGGTGATGCCGGGATGCTCCTCCACAAACTCGTCGAACTGGTGACCATGGAGAACCAAAGCGGATCTTCTCCCGCTCCGGACGGTATGGTAATCGACAACCGTGACGCCGAGCAGATGTGAGATAATTTCGGATGGGCCGTCATGATTGCCGCAGACCCATGTGATGCGCACAGAATCCGAGAGTTTACGCAGAAGGGAAAGAACCTTCCAGTGATGTTTCTTCAGCCGCCGGAAATCCATCGAATCGAAAACATCGCCGTTCAGGATCAGTTCTTTTGTCCGATATGAACCGCTGACAAACCGCTGAAGGAAAAGGGATAGTGGAATTGCCTGACAAGCAGGGCTCCCGAGGTGCAGGTCGGAAAGAATAACCGCATCGGCATCAAAGAGCGTTCCTGCCAGAGCGCCTCCGCCGATGGGTTTTCTGCCTGACCGGTCAAACACCGCCAGTGCTTCCCTCCGCAATATTGGAAATATCGGTTTTCATCCAGTAGAATATAGGAATGCATTGTTATTTCCGGATGTTCAAATTATTAAGAAATCTCGCCGATGTACTGTTGAATATGATGAATTTGAACGGTATCTTGGCGGTATCATCTTTCTGAACTGACAGCATTATGAAATACGACAAATTTCTTGTTCCCCCGGGGAAGAAGATCGCGCTGAACCGGTATGATACATCATTCACCTCCACGTTCTCCGACAAGAAGGACGCCGAGTCGAAGCTCGTCACGGATATTGATCGTCTTGCAGAGTACCACGATGTGATTTATGCGGACGCCTCGTACGGTGTGCTGATGATCGTCCAGGCGATGGACGCGGCCGGGAAGGATAGCGTCATCAAGCACGTCATGAGCGGAGTCAATCCGCAGGGATGCAGGGTTGTGAGCTTCAAGGAGCCATCCTCGGAAGAACTCCGGCATGATTATCTCTGGCGATGCTCCAGGGAGCTTCCCCCCCGCGGATTCCTCGGCATCTTCAACCGTTCATATTATGAAGAAGTGCTGACCGTCAGAATCCATCCGGAATTTCTGGAAAAGCAGCATCTCCCGAAATCCGCCCGGGGGCCGGGGATCTGGGATCATCGCTTTGAGGATATCAACCACTTCGAGCGCTATCTCACGAGAAATGGTTACACGATCGTGAAATTCTTCCTCCATGTTTCAAAGGAGGAACAGAAGAAGAGGTTCTTGGAGCGTCTTGACGAGCCGGAAAAGAACTGGAAATTTTCGGCAAGCGACGTGCGGGAACGCGGGTTCTGGCATGATTATCAGAAAGCATACGAGGAGATGCTCTCACGAACAAGCACTCCATGGGCTCCATGGTACGTCATCCCGGCAGATCACAAATGGTTCACGCGCATCGCCGTCGCCGACATCCTTCTGAACAACATGAAAGACCTCCGCTGCACATACCCGGAGGTCGGCAAGGGGGCAAAACGAGACCTTGCCAACGCACGCCGTCTCCTCGAGCGCGAGGAGTGAGCCCTAAAGACTACGCCGATCTCTTCGCGAACGCCTTCCACACGAAGTAGACGGGAATTCCTACAAGCACAATCATCAACCCTGAAACCGTATACTTCGGTTTCACCATCAGCAGGTCGATAGAGATCGCCGCCGCCACGAGGATATACAGCGCGGGAACGACCGGATAACCAAATGCCTTGTATGGTCGGTCGGCATCAGGTCTTTTCTTTCGTAATATGAAAAGACCCGCGATCGTCAGGATGTAAAAGATCAGAACTGCGAAGACCACGTAATCCAGAAGATCTCCGTACGTACCCGACAGGCAGAGCAGGCTTGCCCACACGCCCTGAACGACAAGCGCTGCACCCGGTACCGCCTTCGAGTTCAGGTTACCGGCACTCCTGAAGAATACCGCATCTTTTGCCATTGCATAATACACGCGCGCTCCTGCGAGAATGAGTCCATTGTTACATCCGAACGTCGAGATCATGATAAGTACGGCCATGATCGCGGCCGCAGGTGCGCCGAAGATCATCTCCGCCGCGGCGGTACCGACACGATTATCCGCTGCGAA
>Ga0335079_10003284_pt1 | contig 18677 bp, 20 predicted proteins | sample Lox_Sample_33_FD_206719 | JGI IMG/M metagenome (GOLD analysis project Ga0335079, IMG submission 206719) | Soil microbial communities from Loxahatchee National Wildlife Refuge, Florida, United States - Lox_Sample_3.3 | ecosystem: Environmental > Terrestrial > Soil > Wetlands | place: USA... | reverse complement strand
CGCCCGGACGCTTTCCGGGGGCAGCCCCGCCTTGCGTCGCGTTTGGGCGGAGATTGAAATGTGGCTGCATGGGGAAGCCCTCAACAGCGAGCGCGCCCAGCGCGGGCTGCAGCGCCTCACGGCCCTGTGGCTGTGGGGCGCCGCGGGGAGCGAGGCTCCCGTGACCGCCCGGGTGCTCGCGCCGGCGCCCGCCGCCTTCGCCTGCGAGGCATACCTCGCCGGTCTGTGGCGGCTGCACGGGCTCGAGTGCACCGACCCGCCAGCTGATGTGGCGGCGCTGCTGCCACTGCGCGCGCCGTGCACGGTAGTCGCGCTGTCCCTGGCCGAAGCGCTGCAGCGCGCACCGCACGCAACCTTCTGGCAGGCGCTGGCAGGACTGGACGAGCGCTTCATCGCCCCGGCACTTGCGGCGCTGCGGCGCGGGCAGCTGGGCGAGCTCACGCTGCTCGCCAACGACCGCGCCCTGCGCGTGACGCGCCACGCGCTGCTGCGGCGCTGGCGGCGCGCCGCGGCGGGACTTGCGAGCCTGCAATGGGCCTGAGGATCGTGCGCCGCGTGCCGGCAGCGCCGGTGAGCTACGGTGCGGCGCTGCACCCGGTCCTGCAGCGCGTCTACGCCGCGCGCGGCGTGCGCTCGAGCCGGGAGCTGGACCACTCGCTCGAGCGGCTCTTGCCGGTCGGCACGCTCGAGGGCATCGCGGCGGCGGTGGAGCTGCTGCTCGGGCACCGCGGCGGGCGCGTGCTGGTGGTGGGGGATTTCGATGCCGACGGCGCCACCAGCTGTGCGCTCATGGTGCGCGCCCTGCGCGCGCTTGGCTTCGGCCACGTGGATTTCCTGGTACCGAACCGCTTCCGTTTCGGCTACGGCCTCACGCCCGAGATCGTGGCGCTGGCCGCCGAACGTAATCCGAGCCTGATCGTCACCGTCGACAACGGCGTTTCCAGCCAGGCGGGCGTGGCTGCCGCGCGCGCCGCAGGCATCGACGTGCTGATTACCGACCACCACCTGCCGGGTGCCGAGCTGCCCGCGGCCAACGTCATCGTCAACCCGAACCTCGCGGGCAGCCGCTTCGGCAGCCGCGCGCTGGCCGGCGTCGGGGTGGCCTTCTACGTACTGGCGGCACTGGCGCGGCAGCTCGGTGGCGAGGTCGCGGCGGACTTCCGCCTCGCCACCCTGCTGGACCTGGTGGCACTCGGCACCGTGGCCGACGTGGTACCGCTGGATGCCAACAACCGCGTGCTGGTGGTGCAGGGGCTGCGGCGCATCCGCGCCGGACGCTGCGTGGCCGGCATCCGCGCGCTGCTCGAGCTCGCGCAGCGCCCGCGTGCGGAGCTGACCGCCGCGGACCTGGCCTTCGCCGTGGCGCCGCGGCTGAACGCGGCCGGGCGCATCGATGACATGAGCATCGGCATCCAGTGCCTGCTGAGTGACGATGAGGCCGAGGCGCGCGCGCTCGCGCTGCAGCTGGATGCGCTCAACGAGGAGCGGCGCCACATCGAAGCGCGCATGCAGCAGGAGGCGCTCGCGGCGGTGCGCCTGCTGAGTGAGCCGGCGCCCGGGGCGGCGCAGCGCAGCGGCGTCGTGCTGTTTCACGAGGACTGGCACCAAGGGGTCGTCGGCCTGGTCGCCAGTCGCGTGAAGGAGCGCCTGCGCCGGCCGGTGGTGGCCTTCGCACGCGCCGATGCGGCCACGCTGCGCGGCTCGGCGCGCTCCGTGCCCGGCGTGCACATCCGCGACGTGCTCGATGCCATCGCCGCCGCCCATCCCGAGCTCATCAGCCGCTTCGGCGGCCACGCCATGGCCGCGGGGCTGACGCTCGCGGCGCCGGCGCTCGAGCCCTTCGCGCGCGCCTTCGACGCCGAGGTGCGCCGCTGGCTCGAGGCTGCCGGCCCGCAGGATGCGATCGAGACCGACGGCGAGCTGCGCCTGGAGGAGATCGCACTCGAGACGGCGCAGGCGCTGCGCGCCGGGGGACCGTGGGGCCAGGCCTTCCCGGAGCCGAGCTTTGATGGCCTGTTCCGCATCCGCAGCGCGCGCGTGATCGCTGAGCGGCACCTCAAGATGTGGGTCGAGCCGGGCGCGAGCGGGCGGCAGTTCGATGCCATCGCCTTCAACCACGTGAGCCCGGACAGCTCGTTCGTCGCGCCCGAGGGACTGGCGCAGCTGGTCTACCGGCTCGAGGTCAACGAGTATCAGGGCGAGCGGCGGCTGCAGCTGCTCGTCGACCACCTGCTGCCGGCGGCTACCTAAAGCTGCGCGCGCGGTGCTAGCATCCTGCGCCGCGCTGCGCACTCACTGCGCGCGCGCCCCCAAAGGCCTGCGGACGTGCTATGGAAGTCAATCAGCTCAAGCGTCAACTCAAAGACCTCGGTGAACGGCTGGCCGCGCTCCGGGGGTTTCTTTGAGTACGACAAGAAGCAGGAGCGTCTCGAGGAAGTCGCGCGCGAGCTGGAGGACCCGGGCGTGTGGAGCAACCCCGCGCGCGCGCAGGAGCTGGGGCGCGAGCGCGCCCGCCTGAGCACCGACGTCGCCGAGATCGATCGCACCACCAAGGGGGTGAGCGATGCGCAGGAGCTGCTCGAGCTGGCCGAGGCCGAGAACGACGAGGCGGCCGCGCGCGACATCGAGCGCGACGGCGAGCGCCTGGAAGGGGAGGTGCGTCACCTGGAGCTGCGGCGCATGTTCTCCGGCGCCATGGACGCGCACAACGCCTTCCTCGACATCCAGGCCGGCGCCGGCGGCACCGAGGCGCAGGACTGGGCCCAGATGCTGCTGCGCATGTACCTGCGCTGGGCCGGTGCCCGCGGCTTCAGCGCGGAGGTGATCGACTCGAATCCCGGCGAGGTGGCCGGCATCAAGAGCGCGAGCGTCGAGGTGCGCGGCGAGTACGCCTACGGATGGCTGCGCACCGAGACCGGCGTGCACCGCCTAGTGCGCAAGTCGCCGTTCGATTCCGGCAATCGCCGCCACACCTCCTTCGCCTCCGTGTTCGTCTCCCCCGAGGTCGACGATGACATCGAGATCGAGATCAATCCGGCGGACCTCAAGGTCGACGTGTACCGCTCCTCGGGGGCCGGCGGGCAGCACGTCAACAAGACCGAGTCGGCGGTGCGCATCACGCACCTGCCCAGCGGCATCGTGGTGGCCTGCCAGAACGAGCGCAGCCAGCACAAGAACCGCTCCACCGCCATGAAGATGCTGAAGGCGAAGCTGTACGAGCTCGAGGTCAACAAGCGCAACGCCGCCGCCAAGGTGCTCGAGGACTCCAAGTCCGACGTCAGCTGGGGCAACCAGATCCGCTCCTACGTGCTCGACCAGTCGCGCATCAAGGATCTGCGCACCGGCATCGAAGTCGGCAACACCACGGCGGTGCTCGACGGGGCACTCGATCAGTTCATGGAGGCCTCGCTCAAGGCGGGCGTGTAACAGCATGAAACAGGGGACGGGCGCGGAGACCGGCGCAGCAGGCGCCGACGAGAACAAGCTGATCGCGGAGCGGCGCGCCAAGCTCGCGCAGCTGCGTGCCGCCGGGCCGGCCTTCCCCAACGACTTCCGCCGCGACGTGCTGGCCGGGCAGCTGCACGACTCCTTCGACGCCAAGAGCGAGGCCTGGCTCGCCGAGCACCCGACCCTGGTGACGGTCGGCGGCCGCCTCATGTTCAAGCGCGTCATGGGCAAGGCCAGCTTCGCCAAGATCGCCGACCGCACCGGGCAGATCCAGCTGTTCCTGCAGGCCGAGGCGCTCGGCGGCGCCTACGAGGCCTTCAAGGGCTGGGACGCCGGGGACATCATCGGCGCGAGCGGGGTGCTGTTTCGCACCAAGACCGGCGAGCTCTCGGTGCGCGTGCAGGCGCTGCGGATGCTGGTGAAGTCGCTGCGGCCGCTGCCGGATAAATGGCACGGGCTCGCGGATACCGAGACGCGCTATCGCCAGCGCTACGTCGACCTCATCGTGAGCGAGCGCAGCCGCCACGTATTTCGCACGCGCACCCGCATCATCCGCTACCTGCGCGACTTCCTCGATGCGCTCGACTTCCTCGAGGTCGAGACGCCGATGATGCAGCCGATCCCGGGGGGCGCGGCGGCGCGCCCGTTCCGCACGCACCACAATGCCCTCGGGCTGGACATGTACCTGCGCATCGCCCCGGAGCTGTATCTGAAGCGGCTGATCGTCGGTGGCCTCGAGCGCGTCTACGAGATCAATCGCAACTTCCGCAACGAGGGCCTCTCGACCCAGCACAACCCCGAGTTCACGATGCTCGAGCTGTACCTGGCCTGGGCCGACTACCGCGACCTCATGGACTGGATCGAGAAGGCGATCCGCGGGCTGGCCGAGACGCTGGAGGGCACGCAGAAGGTGAGCTACCAGGGCCGCGAGTACGACCTGGCGCGCCCCTTCCGGCGCCTGACGCTCGAGGAGGCCATCATCGAGTACAACCCGGGCATCGACCCGCTCTCGCTGCGCGATGTCACCTACCTGCGCAAGCGCTGCGAGCAGCTCGGCATCAAGTTCGACGCCGCCGATGGCGCCGGCAAGCTGCAGCTGGAGCTCTTCGAGAAGAGCGCCGAGAGCTCACTCCTGGAGCCGACCTTCGTGTACGCCTATCCGGCGGAGGTCTCGCCGCTCTCGCGCGCCAGCGATGCCGATCCCTTCCTGACCGACCGCTTCGAGTTCTTCCTCGCGGGCCGCGAGATCGCCAATGGCTTCTCCGAGCTCAACGACCCGGAGGACCAGGCGGCCCGCTTTCGCGCCCAGGTCGCGCGCAAGGAGCGCGGCGACGAGGAGGCGATGCTCTACGACGCCGACTACGTGCGCGCGCTCGAGTATGGGATGCCGCCGACGGCCGGGCTCGGTGTCGGGATCGACCGCCTGGTCATGTTCTTCACCGACTCGCCTTCGATCCGCGATGTCATCCTCTTCCCGCAGCTGCGCCCGGAGGCCGACTAGGCGTACCTCCGCCTACTGCGGCAGTGCGTAGGGCAGCGGCAGTGGCCGCGCCGCGACCGTCCCGGAGGCGACCGGCGTCGCGGCCGGCTCGGCACCGAAGGGTGCCACCGCGAGGAACTCGCAGCGGCCGTCGGCGTGCGTGGCGGCGCGTACCACCTGGAAGGTGCGCCCGTCCTCGAGCGTGCCGGTGGCAGAGGGCGCAAGGACGAGCGGGGCGCGGCTGAGGAAGCGCTGCATGCGGCGCTTGACGCGGCCGCGGTAGTGGGCCCGCGCGATCACCTCCTGGCCCGTGTAGCAGCCCTTGTCGAAGGCGATGCCCCCGAGCAGGTCCAGATTGAGCATCTGGGCGACGAACTCCTCACACGTGGCGCCGTACACCTGCGGCTCGCCCGCCTCGATGGCGGCGAGCTCCCAGTCATTCGCGGGGAGTGCGGCGGGCGCAAGCGCCGCGGGCGCGGCGCGCGCGCTGAGGAGCAGAAAGCGGCCGCGCGGACCGCTCAGGCGCAACAGGTAGGCAGCGCCGATGCGCGCCACCTCCCCGCATGCCTGCGGCAGCGGTGCGGCGGCGGCATCGGCGCTGAGCAGGCCCGTGACGCTCCAGTCGGCGGACTCATCCTGCAGTTGCACCTTGGCGCGCAGCACGAAGCGGCGCAGCCGCGTGGCGAGCTCGCCCACGAGCTCGCGCGGCAGGAGTGCCAGCAGGTCGTCCTCGGCAAGCTGCATCAGGTGCATGAGCGCGACCGCGCGCCCCTGCGGATTGTGGTAGCCGGCATAGAGCGCGTGCACGGGCGAGAGTTGCGCGAGGTCCTGCGACAGCTGTCCCTGCAGGAATTTGCGCACGTCGGCGCCGCGCAGGCGCAGCGCGCCGAGGGTCTGGAGGTCAAGCGAGTCGTGGGGCAGCTGCATGAGGTTGACCGTTGTTTTTGCTGACACTTTCGTGGCCGCAGGACGCGAATTCTGGCAGACTAAATGGGTATGTCGACGACCGATCGCAAGACCCCGGTACCGCCCCCCGCCGAACGCGCCTCTGTTAATGCGAACGCCGCCGCGCCCAGCCGGCGAACGCCGCCGCGCGAGCTTGGCGGGCCTTCAGGACCTGAGCCCACACGCTACGGTGACTGGGAGAAGAACGGGCGCTGTATCGACTTCTGACGCGCCTATGTTGAGCCGACCACTTTCCCCGCACCTGACGGTGTACAAGTTCAAGTACACCCTCGCCACTTCAATTCTCAACCGCTTCACCGGCATCGCGCTCTCGGCCGCGTTCGTGCTGCTGGTGTACTGGCTCATGGCGGTCGCCGCTGGCACGAGCAGCCAGGAGCGCGCGCAGCACCTGCTCTCGCTGCCGCTCATGCGCCTGGTGTGGCTCAGCGTGCTGTTCGCGTTCTGCTACCACCTGTGCGCCGGCGTGCGCCACCTGGTGTGGGACACGGGCCACGGGCTTGAGCGCACCCAGTCGCAGCGCAGTGCCTGGTGGGTGGTGATCGCGAGCGTGCTGCTGACGGTGCTGCTGGCCGTGGCGCTGCTGCACCTGGGGCGCGCACCGTGAGCCTGTCCTCGCCGCTGCGCCAGGTGCTCGGGGCCGGGCCGGCGCGCTCGGGCGTGCACCACTGGTGGCTGCAGCGCCTCACATCGCTCGCGCTCGTGCCGCTGTCGGTGTGGCTGCTGGTATCGCTGCTGGCGTTGCCTGCCCTCGACCACCTCACCGTGAGGGCGTGGCTGGCACACGGCTGGACGGCGCTGCTGATGATCCTGCTGGTGCTGCTGGCGGCCTGGCATTCGCAGCTTGGCCTGCAGGTGATCATCGAGGACTACCTGCACCAGAGCGGGCCCAGGTGGCTGCTGCTGGTGCTGACACGCTTTGCCAACGTCCTGCTCGCCGCAGCCGGAGTCTTCGCCGTGCTGCGGGTGGCCGTCACGGCGGCTGCTTGAGCGCCTATACCTTTACCGACCACAGCTACGACGTGCTGGTGGTCGGGGCCGGCGGCGCGGGACTGCGCGCCACGCTGGGGCTGGCCGAGAGCGGCCTGGCGACTGCCTGCATCACCAAGCTCTTCCCCACGCGCAGCCACACCGTGGCGGCCCAGGGCGGCATTTCCGCCGCGCTCGGCAACATGGGCGAGGATGACTGGCGCTGGCACATGTACGACACGGTCAAGGGCTCGGACTGGCTCGGGGACCAGGACGCGATCGAGCTCATGTGCAAGGAAGCCCCCGCCGCGGTCATCGAGCTTGAGCACTACGGGGTGCCGTTCTCGCGCACCGAGCAGGGGCTCATCTACCAGCGCCCCTTCGGCGGCATGACCACCCACTTCGGCCAGGGCATCGCGCAGCGCACCTGCGCCGCGGCGGACCGCACCGGCCATGCGATGCTGCATACGCTTTACCAGCAGTCCGTGCGGCATGCGGCGACCTTCTTCGTCGAGTACTTCGCGATCGACCTGATCATGCAGGACGGTGCCTGCCGCGGAGTGGTGGCGCTGAACCTCGCCGACGGCACCCTGCACCGCTTCCGCGCGCACATGACGATCCTCGCCACCGGCGGCTACGGTCGCACCTATTTCTCGTGCACCTCGGCGCACTCCTGCACCGGCGACGGCAATGCCATGGTGCTGCGCGCCGGACTGCCGCTGCAGGACATGGAGTTCGTGCAGTTCCACCCGACCGGCATCTACGGGGCCGGCTGCCTGATCACCGAAGGCGCGCGCGGGGAGGGGGGCTACCTCACCAACGCGCGCGGCGAGCGCTTCATGGAGCGCTACGCGCCCAACGCCAAGGACCTCGCCTCGCGCGACGTCGTCAGCCGCGCCATGACGCTGGAGATCCGCGAAGGCCGCGGGGTCGGGCCCGAGCACGATCACATCGAGCTGCACCTCGAGCACTTAGGTCCGGGGGTCATCCACGAGCGCCTGCCGGGAATTGCCGAGACCGCGCGCATCTTCGCCGGCGTGGACGTCACCAAGCAGCCGATCCCGGTGCAGCCCACCGTGCACTACAACATGGGCGGCATCCCGTGCAATTACCACGGTGAGGTGGTCTCACCGAAGGGCGGCGACCCGGACAGCACCGTCCCCGGGCTGATGGCGATCGGCGAGGCCGCCTGCGTCTCGGTGCACGGCGCCAACCGCCTCGGCAGCAACTCGCTGCTCGACCTGGTGGTGTTCGGGCGCGAGGCGGCGCGGCGCAGCGCGCAGCTCGTGCGTCGCGGCGCGGGTCATGCGCCCTGGCGCAAGGACGCGGGCGAGGGCGCCGTCGCGCGCCTGGATCGCCTGCGGCACGCCGCCGGCAGCCGCGGCACCGCCGCCATCCGCGTGGAGATGCAGAAGACCATGCAGCTGGATGCGGCCGTGTTCCGCACCGGCGAAACCCTCGCCCAGGGGGTGGCGAAGATCGCCGCCACCTTCGATTCCTTCGCGGACGTGCGCGTCACCGACCGCTCACTCATCTGGAACTCGGACCTGATCGAGACGCTCGAGCTGGAGAACCTGCTACTGCAGGCCACCGCGACCATCGCCTCGGCCGCGAACCGCACCGAGAGCCGGGGCGCGCATGCACGCGAGGACCATCCGCAGCGCGATGACGCCAACTGGCTCAAGCACACGCTGGTATGGGTCGCAGGTCCGCGGCAGGTGCGCTTCGACTACCGCCCGGTGCACCTGAACACCCTCTCCGGTGAGGTCGAGCCGATCCCGCCCAAGGCGCGCACTTATTAAAGGACCCCCATGGCCGAATTGCGCCTGCCGCCTGCCTCGCGCCCCGTGAAGGGCATCTCGCACCCCGCGCCGCCGGGGGCCCGCGCGCTGCGCACCGTGCGCATCTACCGCTTCAATCCCGACAGCCAGGACAACCCGCGCATCGACAGCTTCCAGCTGGATACCGCCAGCTGCGGTCCCATGGTGCTCGATGCGCTCATCCAGCTGAAGGCGGCGGTCGATGCCACGCTCACCTTCCGCCGCTCGTGCCGCGAGGGCATCTGCGGCTCCTGCGCGATGAACATCAACGGCGTCAACTGCCTTGCCTGCACGACGCCCATGGAGGAGCTGCGCGGCGACATCCGCATTTACCCGCTGCCGCACATGCCGGTGATCAAGGACCTGGTGCCCGACCTCACCAACTTCTACGCCCAGTACGCAGCCGTGAAGCCATGGCTGCAGACGCGCACGCCGCCGCCGCCGGACCGGGAGCGCCTGCAGAGCAAGCCCGAGCAGGAAAAGATCGATCGCCCGGCGGCCTGCATCCTGTGTGCCTGCTGCTCGACCGCCTGCCCGAGCTACTGGTGGAACAGCGAGCGCTTCCTCGGGCCCGCGGCGCTGCTGGCCGCCTACCGCTGGATCATCGACAGCCGCGACGAGGCGCGCGGCGAGCGCCTGGATGAGCTCGAAGACCCCTTCCGGCTGTACCGCTGCCACACCATCATGAACTGCACCGACGTGTGCCCGAAGGACCTCAATCCCGCGCGCGCGATCGCCGAGATCAAGAAGATGATGCTGGAGCGGCGGGGCTGAGCGTGCCGGCGCGTACCGCCGCCGTGCCCGATCCGGAGCTGCGCCGTGCGCTGTGGCGCTGCCGCCGCGGCCTCAAGGAGCTTGATCTGCTCCTCGAGCGCTTCGCCCGCGGCCGCCTGGCGCGCAGCCCGGCCGCCGAGCGGGCGGCCTTCCTTGCGCTGCTCGAGCTGCCGGATCCGCAGCTGGCGGGCTACCTGCTCGGGGGGGTGACCCCCGGGGAGGCCCACACGGCCCGCCTCATCGAGGCCATCCGGTCTTATGTCGCTTGAGAGGGGGTTCGGCGCTATCCTCGGCGACCCCACTCTCGGCGCGCGGGCATGCTGAACTTTCACGCGAGCTTACAGTCTATTCAGCGCACGGCGCGGCGGCCCCCCGGCAGGGCGTAGCGGGCGCGCATGAGCGCCGATGCAAGTGATCTGAGTCTCGTCCGCCGCGTGCAGCGCGGCGACAAGGGGGCTTTTGATGCGCTGGTGCTCAAGTACCAGCACAAACTCGTCAAGCTGGTCATGCGATATGTGCGCAACCCTGCCGAGGCCGAGGACATTGCCCAGGAAGCCTTCATCAAGGCCTACCGGGCGCTGCCGCAGTTCCGTGGCGACAGCGCCTTCTACACCTGGCTGTACCGCATCGCCATAAACACCGCCAAGAACGCCGTCGTGTCACGTGACCGCAGTCCCATTGACTATGACCTCGATCGCAGCAGCGATGAATCCTACGAGCTGCAGGGCCGCATGAAGGACTCGGAGACGCCCGAGGGCCTGGTGCTGACCGACGAGATCCGCTCCACGGTCAACGCCGCCATCGACGCGCTGCCGGAGGACCTGCGCACCGCCATCGTGCTGCGCGAGCTCGAGGGGTTGTCGTACGAGGAGATCGCCGCCGCCATGGACTGCCCGGTGGGCACGGTGCGCTCGCGCATCTTCCGCGCCCGCGAGGCGATCGACCGGCGGCTGCGGGAAGTGTTCGAAGGCGGGCTCGGTCGCGCAGAGGAACTGGGATGAACGAGGAACTCGACAGTCAGCTGTCCGCGATGTTCGACGACGAGCTGCCACCGGCCGAGTGCGAGCTGCTGGCCCGGCGGCTGTCGCGCGATGAGGCCCTCAAGGCGCGCTGGGGGCGCTACGCGGTCATCGGCGCGGTGCTGCGTGCCGAGCGCGGCGTACGCCTGAATGCCGCGCTGGCCGGGCGCGTCAACGTCGCCATCAGCGCGGAGCCTGCGCTCGGGGCCACGGCCGTGCCGGCGCGCGCCAGCGCCCCGCGGGTGCGCTGGTGGCAGCCACTGGCCGGCGGTGCGCTCGCCGCCTCGGTGGCCGCGGGCGCCATCCTGTTCATGCGCGCGCAGGCCCCGTCCGCGGGCGCGCCGCTCGCCGCCCAGTCCCTGCCCAGCGCCGTGGTCACCCCGGTGGTCAACGTGACCAGCGGCCCGCTGCGCAACACCAGCTACGTCACCCCGCCGCTGCCGGCGGCGCGCCCGATGCTGGTGCCGAGCACGCAGCTGGCCAACTACGTGGTCGCGCACAGCATGGTTTCCTCGCCCGTCGCGCGGCACAACCTGCTGTCCGCGTTCATCACCAGCGAACCCGCCGCCGAAGCCGGGCAGGCCGCCGACCATGTCGCACGCGCTGCGCCGTAGCGAGACCCTCGCCGGCTTCGCCCTGGGCTGCCTGGCCCTCGGCAGCGCCGCGGCGCAGGAGCCGGCGCAGTGGCTGGCGCGCATGGACCAGGCGCTCACCACGCGCAACTACGACGGCACCTTCTCGCACTGGCAGGGCGGCCAGGTCGAGATGCTGCGCATCGTGCACCGCGTGCAGGATGGCACCGTCTCCGAGCGGCTCGCCTCGCTCGATGGCTCGGGACGCGAATTCATCCGCACCGGCGCCAGCCTCGCCTGCTACCTGCCCGACAAGCGCACGGTGGTGGTGCAGCAGCGCCCGCAGGGGCGCTCGCTGGTCGGTTTCCCGGCGATCACCGCGCAGCCGGCCGACTACTACACCATCAAGGAAGTGGCGCGGGTGCGCTTCAACCAGCGCGACACGCACGTGATCAACGTGATCCCCAAGGACGAGTTCCGCTACGGCTACCGGCTGTGGATCGATCACTCCACCGCCATGCCGCTGAAGACGCAGCTGTGCGATGCCCACGGCCAGGTGATCGAGCAGATCGTGTTCGCCAGCCTCACGCTGGCGGCGAAGATTCCCGATGCCGCCTTCCGGCCGGCATTCTCCACCGACGGCTTCCAGTGGGTGCGCGATGCCAAGGCGGCGCTGGTGGCGCCGGCGGCGGACTCGCCGGCCTGGAATGCGCTGCATCTGCCGCCTGGCTTTCAGCTGTCGCTGCGCGCGGCGCAGACGCTGCCGGGCTCCACGCAGGTGGTGGACCACCTGGTGTTCACCGACGGTGTCGCCTCGGTGTCGGTGTTCGTCGAGCACCGCGAGACCACCGTGAGCGGTGCGCCCGCGTCGGCAGCGGCTGACGTCGCGGCGCAGCAGGCCCCTGCGGGCCCCGAGGTCACAACCGTCGGCTCAAGTTCCGCCTTCTCCACCATGGTGGACGGGCACAAGGTCACGGCGGTCGGCGAAGTGCCACCCCAGACGGTGCAGTTCATCGCCACGCAGGTGAAGGCGCAGGCGCTCAGCACCGGCGGCGGCGCCACCGCCCACAACTGAGGCGCGCATGCGCCTGACGCTCGTCAGCCGCCAGGACTGCGAACTGTGCGAGGAGATGGCGCACGAGCTGGCGCGGCTCGGGCGCGAGCGCGCGCTCCCCCCCATCGACACCGTGGACGTGGATGCCGACCCCGAGCTCACGCGCCGCTACGGCCTGAACGTGCCGGTGCTGCTGCTGGAGGGCAGCGTCGTATGCCGCCACCGCCTGGACCGCGCCGAACTTGAGCGGCTGCTGCGCCCGGACCGCGCCGGCACCCACGGCGCGCCGTAAGTCCGCGTTTTTCCCTATATAATCCGCCCGCCCGCTTGACCCCCTGGCGCGGCACTACGCTCGCCACGCTTAAGGTCGCATGCGGCATATACGTAACTTTTCCATCATCGCGCACGTCGATCACGGCAAGTCGACCCTGGCGGACCGCTTCATCCAGCTGTGCGGCGGTCTCGCCGAGCGCGAGATGCAGGCGCAGGTGCTCGATTCCATGGAGCTCGAGCGCGAGCGCGGAATCACCATCAAGGCGCAGAGCGTGACGCTCTACTATGCGGCCCGCGACGGGCAGCGCTACCAGCTGAACATGATCGACACGCCCGGCCACGTGGATTTCTCCTACGAGGTGTCGCGCTCGCTGGCCGCCTGTGACGGCGCGCTGCTGGTGGTGGATGCCTCCCAGGGGGTCGAGGCCCAGAGCGTCGCCAACTGCTACACCGCGATCGAGCAGGGCCTGGAGGTGCTGCCGGTCATCAACAAGATCGACCTGCCGTCGGCCGATGCCGAGCGCGTCACGCACGAGATCGAGGAGATCATCGGCATCGCGGCCACCGACGCGGCGCGCGTCAGCGCCAAGACGGGCGAGGGCGTGGCGGAGCTGCTCGAGCTCTTGATCCGGCGCATCCCGCCGCCGCGCGGCGAGCCGGCCGCACCGCTGCAGGCGCTGATCATCGACTCCTGGTTCGACAACTACGTCGGGGTGGTCTCGCTGGTACGGGTGGTGAATGGCAGCCTGAAGACCGGCGACAAGATCCGCGTGTTCTCCACCGGGCGTGCCCACCTGGTGGACCGGCTGGGGCGCTTCACCCCCAAGCCCGTGGTGGAGCGCGAGCTCGGCGCCGGCGACGTCGGCTTCGTGGTCGCCGGCATCAAGGAGATCGACGGCGCTCCGGTCGGTGACACCATCACGCTCGAGAACCGTCCGGCCGCGGCGCCGCTGCCGGGCTTCAAGCAGATCAAGCCGCGCGTGTTCGCCGGACTCTTCCCGGTGAACTCCGAGGACTACGAGAAGTTCCGCGATGCGCTCGCCAAGCTGCGCCTGAACGACTCGGCGCTGCACTACGAGCCGGAGGTCTCCAGCGCCCTCGGGTTTGGATTCCGCTGCGGCTTCCTCGGCCTGCTGCACATGGACATCGTGCAGGAGCGGCTCGAGCGCGAGTACGAGCTCACCTTGGTCACGAGCGCCCCGACGGTGGTCTACGAGGTGCTCAAGCGCGATCGCGAGCTCGAGTACGTGGACAACCCGGCGAAGCTGCCGCCGCTGAACGACATCGAGGAGATCCGCGAGCCCATCATCATCGCCAACATCCTGGTGCCGCCGGATCATGTGGGCGCGGTCTTGAAGCTGTGCAACGACAAGCGCGGCACGCAGCAGAAGATGCAGTACCTGGGCACGCAGGTGTCGCTGCAGTACGCGCTGCCGCTGGCCGAGGTGGTGCTCGACTTCTTCGACCGCCTGAAGTCGGTGAGCCGCGGCTACGCCTCCTTCGACTACGAGTTCAGCCACTTCGAGGCCGCCCCGCTGGTGAAGCTCGACATCCTCATCAACGGCGACAAGGTCGATGCGCTCTCGATCATCGTGCACCGCGAGAGCGCCTACCAGCGCGGCCGCGAGCTGGTGGACAAGATGCAGGAGCTGATTCCGCGGCAGATGTTCGAGGTGGCCGTGCAGGCGGCCATCGGCAGCAGCGTGATCGCGCGCGCCACCGTCAAGGCGCTGCGCAAGAACGTGCTCGCCAAGTGCTATGGCGGCGATGTCAGCCGCAAGCGCAAGCTCCTCGAGAAGCAGAAGGAAGGCAAGAAGCGCATGAAGCAGCTCGGCCACGTCGAGATCCCGCAGGAGGCCTTTCTCGCCGTGCTGCAGGTCGGCCGCAAACACTAGAGAGAACCATGCTACAGAGCATCAAACCCCTGATCGATCTGCTCTCCTGGCTCACGCTGCCGGTGTGCCTGATCTGCATCATCGATGACTGGTTCCTGCGTCCGCGGCGCGCGCTCGCCGCCGCGCCGGGGGCGCAGCACGCTCCCGATGCCCCGTGGATGACCTTCCTCTACACCGCACTGCCGGTGCTGGTGCTGGCGGCGGTGCTGCGCATGATCATGTCCGAGACGCTCGACTTCTCCGCGGTGCTGCTCTCGATCACCGTCATCACCGGGGTAGTGTGGGGCGTGGACAGCCTGCTGTTCCGGCCGGCGCGCATGGCCGCGGCGCGCGCCGCCTCGCGTGACCCCGCGCTCATCCCCGAGCCGGGCACGGTCGACTATGCGCGCAGCTTCTTTCCGGTGGCGCTCGTGGTGCTGCTCTTGCGCGCCTTCATCTTCGAGCCCTTCCGCATCCCCTCCGACTCGATGATGCCGACGCTGCTCGACGGTGACTTCATCATCGTCAACAAGTTCGCCTACGGGCTGCGCCTGCCGGTGCTCAACAACAAGGTGGTGCCGGTCGGGGAGCCGCAGCGCGGCGACGTGGTGGTGTTCCGCTACCCGCCGAACCCCAAGGTCAACTTCATCAAGCGCCTGGTGGGGCTACCCGGGGACCATGTCGAGGTGCGCGACAACCACGTCTACGTCAACGGCCAGCCGGTGCAGGCGAAGCTCGCCGCGCAGCGCTTCAACGACGGCTGCTACGTGAACTTCACGCTCGTCGACGAGCAGCTCGGGCACCACGAGCACAACGCCATGTTCTGCCCGGTGGCCATCGACCGGCACCCGGTGTTGCCCACCTGCCGGCGCCGCGGCATCACCGGCTACGTGTGCGGGGACGAGGATGCCCCCGGGAACTGGCGCATCCCCCCCTTTGACGGGGTGGTGCCCCCCGGGCACTACCTTATGATGGGTGACAATCGCGATAACAGTGAAGACGGTCGCAGTTGGGGTTACGTTCCGGAGGAGAATCTCGTCGGCAGGGCGAGCCGGATCTGGTTCAATTGGGACTGGGGGCGCTCGGGGGGTCCGATGTGGAGCCGCATCGGCTCGGCGATCCCCTGAAGCGGTCCCGGGCCCGCCGGCGCGCGGTGCTCTTGTCACGGGAGGGTGGTAGCGATGAGTCTTCGACGGCAACTCGGGGTCACGGCGATCGGCTGGCTGTTCCTGCTCACGCCCCTCGCCATCGTCATCTACGCCGGCATCCGCGCTGCTCCGGTGTACCTGAACTACCTGAAGGTGGTGCGCGCGCTCGAGGGCACCGCGGGCGAGCTCAAGAGCGGCGCCAACCCCAACTCCATCCTCACCGCGATCGACAAGCACTTCGAGATCGACATGGTCAACTATCCGACCTCCAAGGACTTCAAGATCAGCCGCGACGAGGGCGCCTGGCTGGTCGAGGCGCAGTACGATGACGATGCGCCGCTGTTTTCCAACATCTCGCTGCACTTCGAGTTCGACAAGCAGGTGCGCATCGGCGGCGGTGACTAGCAGCCACTGCGGCCGCCGGACCGGCCGGCCGGTCCGCCCATGAACGCGGCCGACTGGCCGCAACGCTGGGTGCAGCAGCACCTCGGCTACCATCCCCGCGACGTGGCGCTGTTTCGTGCCGCGCTCACCCACCGCAGCGCCGCGGGTGCCAACAACGAGCGGCTCGAGTTCCTCGGCGATGCGGTGCTCAACCTCATCATCGCGCGGCTGCTCTTTGGTGCCTACCCGGCGGCCAGCGAAGGGGACCTGAGCCGGCTGCGCGCCCGGCTGGTGAGCCGCGAGCCCCTCGCCGAGATTGCCGCGGGGCTCGCGCTCGGGGAGGCGCTGCAGCTGGGCTCGGGCGAGCTGAAGAGCGGCGGTTTCCGCCGCCAGTCGATCCTGGCGGATGCCCTGGAGGCGCTGTTCGGCGCCATCTACCTGGATGGCGGGCTCGCGGCCGTGGAAGCGCCGGTGCAGCAGCTGTTCGGCGCGCGCCTCGCCTCCCTGCCGCCACCCGAGACACTCAAGGACGCCAAGACGCGCCTGCAGGAGTACCTGCAGGGCCGCTCGCTCGGGCTGCCGACCTACGCCGTGGTCGCGGTGCGGGGGGAGGAGCATGCGCAGCTCTTCACGGTGAGCTGCGCGATCGCCGCGCTCGGCAAGCTCACGCAGGGGGAGGGTTCGAGCCGGCGCCGGGCCGAGCAGGCCGCCGCCGCGCACATGCTGGCCGCGCTCGAGCCCGGCAGCGTTTAGTATCCCGGCGGTGAGCATTCCGCAGGACAGCGCGCACCGCAGCGGCTTTGCCGCGCTCGTCGGCCGCCCGAACGTCGGCAAGTCGACGCTGCTGAATGCCCTCGTCGGGCACAAGCTGAGCATCGTTACGCCGCGGCCCCAGACCACCCGCCACCGCATCCTCGGTATCTACACCTCACCCACCGAGCAGATCGCCTTCGTTGATACCCCGGGGTTGCACCGCGAGGCGAACCGCGCCCTGAACAAGGCGATGAACCGCACGGCCAACGCCGCACTCGCGGATGCCGACGTGGTGGTGCTGGTGCTCGAGGCGCTGCGCTGGGGTGCGGAGGATGAGCTGGCGCTCGAGCGCATCAGGCTCGCCGGGCGCGCCGCGCTCGCCGCGGTGAACAAGGTCGACCAGGTGCGCCCGCGCGCGCGGCTGCTGCCTTATCTGGCCGAGCTCGCCGCGCGCCACCCCTTCCTCGCGGTGGTGCCGGTTTCCGCGCAGAAGGGCGACAACGTCGTGGCGCTGCGCCAGGCGATCCGCGCCCACCTGCCGCCCGGGCCGGTGCTGTTCCCCGCCGGCGAGCTCACCGACCGCAGCGTGCAGTTTCGGATCGCGGAGATGATCCGCGAGAAGCTCACCCTGGAGCTGAACCAGGAGGTGCCCTACGGCATCGCGGTCGAGGTCGAGCGCCTGGCGCGCGAGGACGGGCAGCTGAGCGTGGACGCGGCCATCTGGGTCGATCGCGAGGGGCAAAAGCCGATCGTGATCGGCGCCAAGGGGGCGCGGCTGAAGCGCGTGGGCACCGCGGCGCGGCTGGCGCTGAATGGCCTGCTGCAGGAGCGATTGCACCTGAACCTCTGGGTCAAAGTGCGCGAGAATTGGGCCGACAATGCCCGCGCCCTGAAGGAACTCGGACTGGAATGACCCGCAGCTCCCGCCGCATCGATCTCACGCCCGGCTACGTGCTGCACCACCGCCCGTGGCGCGACACCAGCCGCATCCTCGAGGTGCTGACGCGCGAGCACGGGCGCCTCACCCTCTTTGCCCGCGGCGTGCGCGGGCCGCGGGCGCGGCTGGCCCCGGTGCTGCAGCCGTTCCAGCCGCTGCTGCTGTCCTTCAGCGGCCGCGGCGAGGCCGCGCAGCTGACCGCGGCCGAGCGCTGCGGCGAGGCCGCGACGCTGCCCGCCGCCACGCTCATGGCGGCCTTCTACCTCAACGAGCTGCTGCTGAAGCTCACCACGCGCCACGACCCGCTGCCGCAGCTCTACGATCACTACGATGCCACGCTGCGCGCGCTGCGCTCCGGGGCGGCACTCGAGCCGTGCCTGCGCATCTTCGAGAAGCGCCTGCTCGAGGTGCTCGGCTACGGGCTCGACCTCAAGAGCGAGGCCTACTCGGGCCGCCCAATCCGGGCGCAGGGCTACTACCACTTCCGCCCGGCGCAGGGGCTGATCACCGCCGGCAACGTGCGCACGGGTACGCTCAGCGGGGATTCCCTGCTGGCGCTCGCGGCCGAGGAGCTCGGCAGTGAGCGCGCCCTCGCCGACGCGCGGCGCCTGCTGCACTCGGCGCTCGCCGCCTGTCTTGAGGGGCGCCAGCTGAGCACGCGCACGGTGGCGCGCGCGCTGCACGGCCGGACGGCGCCGTGAAGAGCCCGCTCGCCCTCGGCGTCAACATCGATCACGTGGCGACGCTGCGCCAGGCGCGCCGCGGCCGCCTGCCGGACCCGGTGCACGCCGCGCTCACCGCCGAGACCTCGGGCGCCGACAGCATCACGCTGCACCTGCGCGAGGACCGTCGCCACATCCAGGACCACGACCTGCGCGCGCTGCGCGGCCTGCTCAAGACACGCATGAACCTCGAGATGGCGGTCACCGAGGAGATGCTGCGCATCGCCTGCGAGGTGCGCCCGGCGGACGTGTGCCTGGTGCCGGAGCGGCGCGCCGAGGTGACCACCGAGGGCGGCCTGGACGTTGCCGGCGCCGTCGGGCGCATCCGCGCCGCGGTCGCCGCGCTCAGCGCCGCCGGCAGCCGCGTGTCGCTGTTCATCGACCCGGACGAGGCGCAGCTGGAAGCAGCGCTCGCGGTGGGCGCGCCGGTGATCGAGCTGCACACGGGCGCCTACGCCGCGGCCGAGGGCGGCGCGCAGGCGCTGCAG
>Ga0335079_10003283_pt1 | contig 18691 bp, 20 predicted proteins | sample Lox_Sample_33_FD_206719 | JGI IMG/M metagenome (GOLD analysis project Ga0335079, IMG submission 206719) | Soil microbial communities from Loxahatchee National Wildlife Refuge, Florida, United States - Lox_Sample_3.3 | ecosystem: Environmental > Terrestrial > Soil > Wetlands | place: USA... | reverse complement strand
CCATAGCGGCCGTTCACCAGGCTCGGGTGGAAAAGCGGCCGCATAGGCATTCTCTCGCAGCTCCGCATCGTCAAAAGAGCGTAACAACACCTCTTGTCGGATGGCACTTAAGCCTCTGGCGCGCCGTCAGGTTGATCCTGGTCAATGCCCGAGATGGCTTACGCTCCAAATAGAACTATGGACGCTTTTGCACTGCGCAATACTGAGCCGAACTGCGCTAAGCTGATCGCGCTTGTGCGCGATCTAGTTCGTGAGCTTCATCCCCAGCGCAGCCGATTCATCGACGTCAATCCGTCCAGCCGTATCGAACGCGATCTCGGAATTGACAGCCTCGCCCGTACCGAATTGATCCTGCGCATCGAACGTGCCTTTCACGTGCACCTGCCGGCACAGACGATCGGGGAGTCAGAGACCGTCGAGGATCTCGTCCACGCGCTTGAGCAGGCTGGGCCCGCGCTCGAGCACGCAGCGTTCGCCGCAGCGCCGGCACTTCCGGCCGTGCCGGCCGCCAGCGAAGCGCGCACCTTGATCGAGGTGCTCGAGTGGCATGCCGCACGTCACCCGGATCGGCTGCACTTGACCGTGTTGCAGGACGAGGCGACAGTTCTCGGTGCGCTCACCTACGGGGAACTTGAGGCCAGGGCCAGACATGTAGCGCAGGGTCTGATAGGGCGGGACGTCTCGCCGGGCGATCGGGTTGGCGTGATGCTTCCGACCAGCGTCGAGTTTTTCGTGGCCTTCTTCGGCATTCTCTACGCCGGCGCCATACCGGTTCCGATCTACCCGCCGATGCGCCTTTCGCAGCTCGAAGAGCATCTGCGGCGGCAGACTGGAATACTGCGCAATGCCGGCGCCTATATGCTCATCACGATGGAAGAAGGGCGAAAATTGGCCGGTTTGCTTGGCAATCTGGTTGAGGGCCTTCATACCGTTACCACGGTAGCGCAGGTTGAGGAATCGGCGGTACCGGTCACGCTGCCGCAGCTGAAGGATGCAAGCGCAATTTCACTGATCCAGTATACATCCGGTAGCACTGGCGATCCGAAGGGCGTCGTGCTCAGCCACGCGAATCTGCTCGCCAACATCCGCGCCATGGGTTCAACAATGGATGCGAGTTCGGCGGACGTCTTCGTCAGCTGGCTGCCGCTCTATCATGATATGGGACTGATCGGCGCCTGGCTCGGATGTTTGCACTATGGGGCGCGACTCTATGTGATGTCGCCATTGAGCTTCCTGATCCGGCCGCAGAGCTGGCTCTGGGCGATTCACCGTTATCGCGCGACATATTCGGCGTCGCCAAATTTCGGCTTCGAGCTTTGCCTTGCCAAAATCGCCGACGACGATCTAAAGGGACTTGATCTATCGTCGTTGCGCATGGTCGCCAATGGCGCGGAGCCGGTCAGTGTCCAGACGCTGCACAGGTTTACCGAGCGTTTCGGACGCTATGGCTTTCCGGCATACGCGATGGCGCCGGTCTATGGGCTCGCCGAATCCTCCGTCGGCCTGGCCTTCCCGCCTCTGGGACGCCTGCCTCTCATCGATCGCGTCAGCCGCGACCAGCTCAGCATCCGTGGCATCGCAGGCCCGGCGGGCCCGGACGATCTGGCCGTGCTGGAGATCCCGGCTTGCGGTCAGCCGCTTGCGGGCCATGAGATTCGGGTGGTTGATGGGGCGGGTTATGAGCTTGGCGAGCGTCGGGAAGGACGGATCGAGTTTCGCGGCCCATCGGCCACACGCGGCTATTTTCACAACGAAGCCAAAACTCGCGAACTCTTCCACGGCGACTGGCTCGATACCAGCGACCGCGGTTACATGGCCAGCGGTGACGTCTTCGTCACCGGTCGCATCAAGGACATCATCATACGCGCGGGCCGGCATCTCTATCCGCAAGAGATCGAGGAAGCCGTCGCCAGCGTGCCCGGCGTCCATAAGGGCGGTGTCGCGGTGTTTGGGGTGCCCGACCGCGCGTCAGGTACGGAACGGGTTGTAGTGCTGGTCGAGACCCGTGAGACAGATCAGGCTGCACGCGCTGGCTTGCAGGCGAAAGCACATGAGGTTGTGACGGACGTCGCGGGTACGCCACCCGATGAGATCGTGCTTGCGCCCCCGCGCACGGTCCCGAAAACGTCAAGCGGCAAGATCCGCCGCAGCGCCGCCAGAGACCTATACCAAAGCGGTCACGTCGGCCCCAGCCAGCGCGCTCTGTGGTGGCAGCTGCTACGCTTGGCGCTGGCCGCCGCCGGTCCACAGATCAGGCGGTTCGGCCGATTGCTTCGCGAAAATCTTTACGCTGGCTGGTGGTGGATCGTGCTCGGCGGAGCTTTCTTCGTGGGATGCATTGCCGTACTTTTCCTGCCGACCACAAAGTCGCGCTGGGCGGCGCTCAGATGGTTGGGGCGTAGCGCGCTTGCTGCCATGGGAATTCCGCTCGAGGTCCGCGGGATCGAAAAGATACCGGCGCGAGGTGCGGTGCTCGTCTTCAACCACTCCAGCTACATCGACGCGTTTGCGCTTGCGGCAGCGCTTCCTGGAGAGCCTGCCATCGTCGCGAAGCGCGAACTGGCGCAACAGCTTGTTGCTGGACCAATCCTGCGCCGGCTCGGTACTCCCTTTGTCGAGCGTTACGACGTGTCAAGCAGCCTCACGGATGCTGCCACGCTCGGCGCGCTTGCCCGCGAAGGCCGGCTCCTGGTCTTCTTTCCGGAAGGAACGTTTACGCGCAGAGCCGGACTGTCGGGCTTTTACCTCGGCGCCTTCAAGATCGCCGCCGAGGCCGGCCTTCCCATTCTGCCGGGCATCATCAAGGGCACGCGGACGGTTTTGCGCAGCGACCAATGGTTTCCACGCCACAGCGCGATTAACATTGAGATCGATGATCCGGTACTGCCTGAAGGCGATGATTTTCAATCCGTCGTTCGGCTGCGCGACCGAGTGCGGCGAGTGATGCTTGCGCGCTGCGGCGAGCCGGATCTTGAAGAGCTCGTCAAACCTGAACCGATGTCTCCCGCCTGATGGAGTGAGCCATGAAACTTGTTTCCAGCGCCTTTGCCGATGGAGCCGCAATCCCCCGACGCTTCTCCTGCGATGGAGAGAACCTCTCACCGCCCCTGCAATGGTCTGGAGCGCCGGAGGGAACGCGCAGTTTCGTCCTGCTTTGCGACGACCCCGATGCTCCCGCCGGCACATGGCATCATTGGGCGGCTTACGATATTCCGCCGAGCGTGGCCGAGCTTGCCGAGGACGCCCCACGGAACGCGAACATGAAGCAGGCGGTCAATGATTTTCAAAAAACAGGCTATGGTGGCCCCTGCCCGCCTCACGGCCACGGGCCTCACCACTACCACTTCCGTCTGCTCGCTCTATCGGAGGACCGTCTTCGGGCACGACCCAATGCATCCTGCCGCGACGTCGAGCGAGAGGCACGCAAGTTCACGCTCACGGAGGCGACACTCGTCGGTTGGTACGAGAGATAGCCACAGCGTTGAAGATGGTAGCGGCCACCCAGCTTTTCTGTCTGTCCCGTATCTCGATGTAGGTGGGGGGTTATCATGTCTGGGCTCGAGGTTTCTCGTTGCGCGGCACGGTACCGCGCAGCCAAGTGCTTTATTTCAACTGTTGCCGATAACAGGCAGAATTTGCGGCCGCCGCAGCGCTCAGGGAGAGTGTGACGCGATTCACTCGTGACGATCTCCACTGATGCCCGGCCCGCTTTCGTCCAGGAGAGCCAGCGTTTCATCTATCTCGGCCAGAAGGCGCTCGATTTCGTCGCGCTCGTGCGGCCCGGGGCTTTCCTGGAGTCGCTCCAACAGCCGCTGCTTTCGGGCCAGGAGCTTCGTGAGGCTCGTCATCGTACAATCCTGGGCGGCCAAACAAGGCGTCTCCGCAAAATCCTTGTTAGCGCACACCGTTTCTTCTGCTGCAACCGATGCCTAAGGAACTTCCGTGAAGTGCGCATGCCGGGCATCAGCCATGAGGTCCCAAAATGCGCTCCCGGTGAGATGGACGAGGCTCGCGTGATCGCCGCCCTCAAGATAAATCTCCGGCTCGCTGGCCAGGCTGTCGTCGACTATAACCTTAAGCCCATAGGCGGCCCCAAGCGCGGGCACTGCGCCCGGTTCGCAATCATAAAAAAGCGATTCAATCTGCTCTTCGTTGGCCATATCCACCTCGGTTCCAAGTTGCTTGCGAAGCTGACCGAATTGGATGTGGCCGGAGGCGGGCAATACCGCGACCAGGAAGCCATCGTCCCCCTTGAGCACCACCGCCTTGGCGAGGCGATCGAGCGAAATATGGCTCGTTCTGGCGCTCTCCAAAGCTGTGGCCGTATGTGAATGTTCCACGACATCATATTTGACGCCTCGTTCGGCGAGAAAGCGCTCGAGCGCGATCGCAATACCCATGGCTTGGCTCCTATCCAATGGTCCAGAATTTCATCTATCGCCTAGGGGGTAGAGAAGATTATTTGAATGACTTCCGTGGCCACGGCCGCACTAAGAAGTGCCATCGTAGCGTCAAGTAGCACGTCCCAGACGGTCTCGTGTTCTTTTGGGACGATCCACCTTTGCATCATCCAGCGCATTGTAGCATCACCTGTCTACGATCTTTTTTAATGATGGCGCCAAGTCGCCGACAAGAAATTGATCTTACTCAAGGTGCCTAAAAGAAGGTCTGAAATGATTTTATGTGATCGAATGACCGAGCCAGTTTCGGCGGCGCGATTGGCAGCGAGCGCAATCGCCTGAGGTATTCGGTCGCAGCGAAGGGGAAAGATCAAATGAAGCCGCACGGATCGGTTGAAAGCTTCGATGCGATTACGCTCAAACGCGGATTTCCGAGCCTTGCGAACCCATCGTTGCATTACCTCGATAACGCTGCAACCGCGCAGATGCCAGAGGTCGTGCTTGGCGCACTCCGCCAGTTCGAGCTTGAGGCGCGCGCCAACGTACACGAGGGAGTGCATCGGCTTGGACGCGCAGCGACCGCAGCCTATGAGGAGGCGCGCAGGCGTGTCGCTCGCTTTCTCAATGCCTTCTCCGTCGAGGAGATCGTTTTCACTTACGGCACGACGTCCTCCATCAATCTCCTTGCCTTTTCCTTTGGCGAGTTGCTCAAGCCCGGCGATGAAATCCTGTTGTCGGTTCTCGAGCATCACAGCAATCTAGTGCCCTGGCAAAGGCTTGCCGAGCGCAGAGGCGTCGTATTGCGTTTTCTGAAGATGACCGCCGACGGTCGCCTTGACCTCGGCGGGCTCGACAGCGAACTCACCAGCAGGTGTCGGCTGGTCGCGCTCACGCATTGTTCGAACGTGACAGGCGCCTTGACCGATGTCGCCCGGATCGTGGGCGCGGCACGCATGGTCGGCGCGACGATCATGCTTGATGGCGCCCAGCGCGCGCCACACGCACCGGTCGATGTGCGCGAACTCGGCGTCGATTTCTACGCCTTTTCCGGACACAAGACCTACGGGCCGACCGGAATTGGCGTCCTCTGGGGCCGGAGCGAATTGCTGGCAACCATGCCACCATTCATGACCGGCGGCCAGATGATCGACCAGGTTACCCTGGCGGGCGCCAGTTTCCGGCCGCCGCCACGCCGCTTCGAGGCCGGCACACCGCCGATTGCGGCTGCTGTCGGCCTTGGCGTTGCCCTTGACTTCATGCAAGCGCTCGATTGGCGAGCCATTGCGAGCCACGAGTTACGATTGACACGCCGACTGCTCGATGGCTTGGCGGCGATCAAGGGCGTGCGGGTGCTGGGGCCTGCCGACACGCATGATCGCAGCGGGGTCGTATCCTTCACGGTGGAAGGTTTCTCGGCACAGCAGGTCTGCCGTCACCTCGACCGCCACGGAGTGGCCTTACGCAGCGGCCACCACTGCGCGCAACCCCTACTTCGCGCTTTTGGTGTCGACGGTGCCGCCCGCGCCAGCCTTGCATCCTATAGTCTCGATGCCGATGTCGATGCGCTCTTTGCCGGGCTTGATGATCTGATCCACCAGCGCGACGTGCACTTTCCAAGGCGCAACGGAGTTCGAAGCAGCAACTGCAGATCGGGATGATCCATACGCCGAAGCTCGCAGCGGAATAGATCGGGAGCGATAGTCCGTCTCAGAGCGAGTTGGAGGAGGTATCGCCTCGGGTTGGCGGCTACGCTCTGCCGTACCCTGGCCGCGCCAACAGCCAGCCTGCATGTCATTAGTTGACGCAGATCAACGCGGCTTCGCATTTGCGGGCCAAGTTTCGCATAGCTGAATTGTCTCTGGATTTTCATCCTTAGTGTGTTCTCTAGGGCGGGGCGCGCTAACTGTCCTGGCTGATCATCGGAGTCGATGCGCTGATGGAATATCTCGTCTCGTTCGTCGGCCCGGACGCGGCCCAGCTCGTCAACCGCGTGGCTGCGCAGCAGGAACACATGCAGACCATCTGGCGGGAGTTCGATGATAGCGTGCGCACCATCGTGCCGTTGTTCGAGACCGAAGTGCGCGGCGTGCCGATGTTGCAGCGACTGTGCGATGCCATGTTCGCATCCGACGGGGCGAAGGCCGAGCTGAGCGCATCCGCCCATCCTACGCAGCAAGTTGGAGCCTCCCGATGAGCACGACGGACACGGCGGCGAATTCCCCCAATTTGAGCGAGCCCAGGCCTGAGCAGTGGGAATGGGAACGAATCCACAAGCGACCTGAAGACTATCGCGGGGTCAACCTCCCCAATTACGAAGAATTCACCCGCACATTCACATGGGACCAGGCGCGAGCCCTGCTAGACGGCCTTCCCGGCGGCGGCCTCAACATTGCCTATGAGGCGGTCGACCGCCATCTGAAGGCGGGTCGCGGGGACAAGCTCGCGCTCCGCTGGATCGCGCGAGACGATAGTATCCGTGATTTCACCTATGCCGCGCTTGGCGCTCAGATGAACCGGTTCGCCAATACGCTCGCACGGCACGGGATTACGAAGGGCGATCGCGTTTTCTCGCTGCTCGGGCGGGTGCCGGAGCTCTATATCGCAGCGCTTGGCACGCTGAAAAATGGCAGCGTCTACTCGCCGTTGTTTTCGGCGTTCGGGCCCGAACCTATCAAGGCGCGCATGGCGATCGGCGAAGCTAAAGCGCTCGTTACCACTGAAGCGTTCTATCGCCGCAAGATCGAGCCCTGGCGCAAAGAGCTTGTGAGCCTGAAAAAAGTCTTCCTGACCGAATGCTCGGCCAATCTTCCGCCAGACACGATCGATCTCGCCCCGACGCTGGCGCAAGCGCCCGAGGCGTTCGAGATCGTGCCGACCCTTGCCGAAGATATGGCTCTCCTGCATTTCACAAGCGGCACGACGGGCAAGCCGAAAGGCGCGATCCATGTGCACGAGGCCGTCGTCGCCCATAACGTTACCGGCAAGCTCGCGCTCGATTTCCATCCGGGCGACATCTTCTGGTGCACCGCCGACCCCGGGTGGATAACCGGGACGTCCTATGGAATCATTTCGCCGCTGACCAATGGCGTGACCATGATCGTCGATCAGGCCGAGTTCGACGCCGAGCGCTGGTACCGCATCCTGCAAAACCAGAAAATCACGATCTGGTACACGGCGCCGACCGCGATCCGGATGCTGATGAAAGCCGGCGCCGATTTCGCCAAACGATTCGATCTGTCAAAACTGCGCCTGATGGCAAGCGTCGGAGAGCCGCTCAATCCCGAAGCTGTCGCGTGGAGCATGGAGGCCTTCGGCAAGCCGTTCCACGACAACTGGTGGCAGACGGAGACCGGCGGAATCATGATCACAAATTTTCTTTCCATGGACGTGAAGCCGGGATCGATGGGTCGGCCGCTGCCCGGCATCGAGGCGGGCATCGTTGAGCACGTGGTAGGCGGCGTGCGAGAAATCACCAAGCCGATGGCGATGGGCGAACTCGCATTGCGTCCGGGTTGGCCATCGATGATGCGCGGCTACCTGAACGAGGAAGCGCGCTACAAGAAGTGTTTTTTTTACGGCTGGTATCTCACGGGCGACCTCGCGATGCGCGACAGCGAGGGGTACTACTGGTTCGTTGGTCGCGCCGACGACGTCATCAAGAGCTCTGGCCACCTGATTGGACCGTTCGAGGTCGAGAGCGCGCTGATGGAGCACAAGGCCGTCGCTGAGGCAGGGGTCATCGGCATCCCCGAACCTACCGCAGGCGAGGTCGTGAAGGCCTATGTAGCCCTCAAGGACGGTTTTGCCCCAAGCGAGGTGCTGCGCAAGGAATTGCTTGGACATGCGCGGCAACGCCTCGGTCCGGCTGTCGCGCCGAAAGACATCGCGTTTCGCCAGAACCTTCCCAAGACCCGCAGCGGCAAGATCATGCGTCGCCTGCTCAAGGCCCGCGAACTTGGTCTGCCCGAGGGCGACATCTCGACCCTGGAAAGCGAGGAGCGATGACCGTTGCAGCCACAAAGCCGCATTTGTCGCGTGAGCACATGCTGGATATATTGAAGCAGATGATCCGTATCCGCCGCTTCGAGGACAAATGTGCCGAGTTGTACACGCAAGAGAAGATACGCGGCTTCATGCATCTCTATGATGGTGAGGAAGCGGTCGCAGTCGGCGTAATCTCCGCGCTGGAGAAGCGCGATCGGATCGTCGCGACGTATCGCGAGCACGGGCAGGCTCTTGTGCGTGGCGTGCCGATGACCACGGTCATGGCCGAGATGTATGGCAAGCAGGAAGGCTGCAGCCGCGGACGCGGTGGCTCGATGCATCTGTTCAACGCCGCGACGAACTTCTACGGCGGCAATGCCATTGTCGGAGGCGGCCTGCCGCTGGCGATCGGACTTGCGCTCGCGTCCCGCATGCAGGGCGATGATCTCGTCACCGCCTGCTTCTTTGGCGACGGTGCTGTCGCTGAAGGTGAATTCCATGAGAGCTTGAACCTGGCTGCGTTGTGGCAGTTGCCGGTGCTGTTCGTATGCGAAAACAATCTCTATGGCATGGGAACCGCATTGGCTCTTTCCGAATCCGAAACCGATATTCATCGCAAGGCCGAGTGCTATCGGATTGCATCTGAGATCGTCGACGGAATGGATGTGGTGGCGGTCGAGGCGGCCTCCCGCCGGGCGATCCAGGCCGTACGGGAAAGCCGCAAGCCCTATTTTCTGGAATGCCGCACCTATCGGCTGCGCGCGCATTCGATGTTTGATCCTCAACTCTACCGTGATAAGGCCGAGGTTGACTCGTGGCGTCCGCGCGAACCGATCGCGCGCTTCCAGGGGTGGCTCGAGGCCAATCACATGATCCATCCAGACGAGACTTCCCGCATGACTGCCGAGATCGATGCCGAAATCGAGGCAGCGGTCGCCTTCGCCGAGGCTGGAACATGGGAGCCCGTCGAGCAGCTATGCCGCTTCGTTCATGCCGACAGCACCGTGCCGACCGGCCAGTGAGGTGTCATGCAGCAAGAGATCGTTAAGGCCGAAGCAATCGAGATGACGTACCGCGAGGCGGTCCGTGCGGCGCTTCGCGACGCGCTCCGCCGTGACAAACGCGTCTTCCTGATGGGTGAGGACGTTGGCCGCTATGGCGGCTGCTATGCGGTGAGCCACGGGTTGCTTGCCGAATTCGGACCGGAGCGGATTCGCGATACGCCGCTGTCCGAGTCGGGATTTACAGGCGCCGGCATTGGAGCGGCAATGGCCGGCATGCGTCCGATCGTCGAACTCATGACGGTGAATTTTAGCCTGCTCGCGCTCGACCAGATCCTCAACAACGCGGCGACCGTGCGTCACATGTCGGGCAATCAGTTTGGCGTCCCATTGGTAATCCGGATGGCCACCGGGGCTGGCCGGCAGCTTGCTGCACAGCATTCCCATAGCCTCGAAGGCTGGTATGCGCATATTCCCGGCATCAAAGTGCTGGCACCGGCGACACTGGAAGACGCGCGCGGCATGCTATGGACCGCCCTGCAGGAGCCCGATCCGGTTCTGATTTTCGAGAATGTCATGCTCTACAACATGTCCGGCAGGCTCGAGCCCGATGCCGGCGCGGTCAACATCGACAAGGCGGCCGTCCGCCGCCAGGGCCGCGACGTCTCGCTGATCGCCTATGGCGGTTCGCTCTGGAAGACGCTTGAGGCGGCGACCACGCTTGCGGCGGATGGTGTCGAGGCCGAGGTCATCGATTTGCGCAGTTTGCGACCGCTCGACGATGCCACCATCATGGCGTCGGTGAGCAAGACGCGGCATGCTGTCATTGTCGATGAGGGCTGGCGTACGGGCAGCCTTGCTGCAGAAATAGGCATGCGCATCGTCGAACAGGCATTCTGGTCGCTTGATGCGCCGGTCGGCCGCGTTTGCAGCGAGGAAGTACCGATCCCCTACCCGCGCCATCTCGAAAACGCGGCGCTCCCGCAAGCGCCGAAGATCGTTGCAGCCGCGAAGTCGGCGCTTGGCCGAGCATGAGGCAGGGCCGTGACCGAATTCCGCATGCCCTCTCTCGGCGCCGACATGGAGGCCGGCACGCTGGTGGAATGGCTGGTGAAGCCGGGCGATTGGGTCAAGCGCGGCGATATCGTTGCCGTAGTCGAGACTCAGAAAGGGGCGATTGAGATCGAGACCTATCAGCCGGGTCAGATCGAGAAATTTCTCGTCGATCTTCACAGCAGGGTGCCGGTCGGAACACCGCTCGCGCTGATCCGGACTGAAGGCGAAGCGAAAGCTCCCGTTGCGGTCGCTTCACCGCTAGTAGTGTCACCTGTCGCGCCGATGCCCGCGTCACCTGTTGCGCCGCCGTCGGTCGCTGCAGCACCAACGCCGCCACCGGTCGTTTCCGGCGTTGCAGCTCGAATGCCGGCATCGCCCGCCGCGCGGCGGCTTGCAGAGGAACGCGGCATCGATCTTTCAGCAATCACCGGCAGCGGACCCGGCGGAGCAATCACGTCCACTGACGTCGAGCGCTATCTTGCCTCGGCCCCGCCGCCGGCAGAGAAAAAGCGCGCCTTGTGGCTCGACCCCGCAGCGATGCGCGCTGCCATCGGGGCCGCGATGGCACGATCGAAGCGCGAAATCCCGCACTACTATCTCGAGCATCAGATCGACGTTACGCCGTGCGAACGCTGGCTCGCCGAAAAAAACGCCGCACTTCCGCCGGACAGTCGCCTGTTGATCGGCGCGCTTGCGCTGAAGGCAGTCGCCCTGGCCCTTCATCGCTTTCCAAGCTTCAACGGCTTTTACCGCGACAACAAGTTCGAGTCGTCGAAGGCCGTGCATGTCGGTTTGGCCATCGCGATCCGCGGCGGCGGCCTTGCTGCGCCAGCGCTGCATGATACCGATCAGCTTTCGCTCGACGACTTGATGACCGGCATGCGCGACCTTGTGCAACGAACGCGCGCGGGCCGTATCCGTAGTTCGGAAATGTCAGATCCGACGATCACGGTCTCCAGCCTGGGCGAGCGCGGCGTCGACGCCCTCTACGGCATCATCTATCCACCGCAGGTCGCAATCGTCGGTTTCGGCAACGTGGTCACGCGGCCTTGGGTCGTTGACGGCGCAATCGGGCCGCGCTCGGTAGTGACCATGACGCTGGCGGGCGACCACCGCGTCACAGATGGGCATGCGGGCGCGTTGTTCCTCGCTGAAATAGGCAAACTCTTGCAGGAGCCAGAAAAGCTATGAGCGAGACTAACCTTCGGAATATCGTGCAGGAGGAGCTCAGCAAAATTGTGCAGGAGGAACTCAACAACATCGCCCCAGAAGTCGATCTCGCAACCGTCGATCCGGCGGCCGATTTGCGCGAGGCGCTCGATATCGACTCAATGGATTTCCTCAACCTCGTGACCGCGCTGTATCACCGGACCGGCATCGAGATTCCAGAGGTCGACTATCCGAAACTCGCCACCTTGTCCGGCATAGCGGCCTATCTGGCAACCAAGCTGAAATCAGCCAACACCGTTTAGCCATCCTCGCCCGCAGGCGTCACGGCAGTTGGTGCCAGTGCCATGGCCGTAGATATCTGGCCACCCCGGCGTTTCGCCAAATTGAGACCAGGCTGCGCCGCGTTCTGACGGCTTTCCCGCGCGTCTGACGAATTCGTTCAGGAGAGCGCGTGAAGTTTATTGCTTTTGCCCTTCCGACTCCGGCCCGACTGTTTGATCGATATCGAGCGTATTGGACGACTCCGTCGGCTCGGGTTCGGCGTTTGTCTCCACGAACTCCGTCACGACGAATACACCCGAAACAGGCTCCTCGATCACATCGACAATCGTCGTTTCGCTCTGCGCAGTCTCCACAATCATCATTTCGGGCTGCAGGGCCCTTTGTTGGGTCGGCGTTCTCCGTCGTCGCGAAGCCGCCTTTTTTGCACCCGGCTTTACAGCCGAACGCCTCGACTTGGCTGTTGTCTTCTGCCGCTTTTCTCTTGTGTTGAGTTGGCCTTTGGCAGCTTTCTTCTTTGGCGCCCTCGCTTTCTTGGCGACCTTCCTGGGCGCCTTTGCCTTCCGCGATGTTGCCCGTTTGGTCCGTTTGCCCATCACACACTCGCTTTGATCAAGCGTCCATGGTGGACGCGGTTGTCTTAGGTATCGACGCAATCACAGACACCGCGAGCCGGTGCACAAATCAATGTCAGCCCCCACTTGAAAGGCCTTCTCCGCAGTCTTGCGATTACGCTGACGTCCCTCTCGTAGCAGCTACCAAAATCCGCGCTCAAAATTCATCTAGGCTCCGAATTCTCAAATCGTGTTGACATGGATCAACTCTGGAGAAAGGACCTGGGCCAGGACTACTAATTGCACCTTGTTCGCGGACAAAGAGTCATCATGACTCAACATAACATCCCCTTAGGCAAGATCCTCGGGATTCAGATTGGTCTGGACTACTCCTGGTTTGTGATCTTTGCGCTGCTCACTTGGATGCTCGCGGGTAGTTACTACCCTGAAGAGTACAAGAACTGGTCGCCCTTGCTCTACTGGCTAACAAGCGCGATGATGCCATGATGCTCTTTGCCAGCGTGCTGCTTCATGAACTCGGACACTCGGTGATAGCTCTGCAGTACAAGATTCCGGTACGTAGTATTACGCTTTTTCTCTTCGGAGGGATCGCTCAAATCGAAGGGGAGCCGCCCAGTGCCGTCGCCGAGCTTCTTATTGCGATCGGAGGTCCACTCGTCAGTCTCGCCCTAGCGGCTTTTTTTTACGCAATACGGGGTTTGGTTTCCGGCGTCGAGCCGCTGTCGGGTCTGACCAAATATCTGGCGTACATCAATTTGGCCCTTGTCTTGTTCAACCTGATACCGGGGTATCCACTCGATGGAGGTCGGGTGTCCTCCGAGCCATTGTGTGGGCGATTACGGGAAGCATGAGCCGATCGACCGTCATCGCGGCAAACGTCGGCCGCTTTTGTGCCCTCCTGCTCATCTTTACGGGTACCTTCCAGATGTTCAGCGGCAATCTTGGTGGCGGGCTTTGGATTGCGCTCATCGGCTGGTTTCTCGACAATGCTGCGTCCGTCCAGGTGCAGCAGGTCACGCTTCGGAGCCTGCTGACGGGCCATCGCGTTGCGCAAGCCATGAGCACGCATTACGCCATTGTCCCGGAAAATTTGACGCTCCAGCAATTGGTCGACCAGCAGATCCTCGGCAGTGGACAACGTTGGTTCCTCGTCAACCGGGGAGACAAAGCCCCCGGTTTGATAACCTTGCATCGAGTCAAAGACGTGCCCCGGCAAAAATGGGCGACAACAAGCGCTACTGAGGTCATGCTTCCCTTCGAGCAGTTGAAATGCCTCGATCCAGACGCGGAGCTGTGGTCCGCGCTCCAGAACATGGATCGCAATGGGGTAAACCAAATGCCCGTTGTCCGGGCTCAACAAGTCGTCGGAATGCTGCGCCGCGAAGACGCCATTACGTTCCTGAGTACACTCCAGGAACTGGGAATCCCGCCCGGCACACCGAGCGACAACCAGGAAACGATGGATGCACCTTCCTCGGGGAGGTCGTGAAATGAGCCTGCTCAGTGTGTGCCGGCGGACGGCGCGCCGGACGTTCGGGATCGAACGGCTCCGCCCTGAGCAGGAATCGGCGATGCTCGCCATACTCGAGGGACATGACGCGCTCGTGGCGCTTCCGACCGGCTTTGGAAAGTCGTTGATTTATCAAATTCCAGCGCTGATCCTCGGGCGGCCGACCATTGTCGTCTCGCCACTCATCGCCCTCATGGCAGATCAGGAGCGCGCGCTGAGGAGCCGCGGCGTTCCTGTCGTGGCGCTCCACAGTCGACTGCGTGCAGCCGAGCGTCGCGCCGCGATCGAGCAGATCGAAGACGGTGGCCGTCTCGTCGTCCTCACCACACCTGAGACGCTCGAATCGCATGCCACTGCGCCCTGTTTCGAGCGCGCTCGCCCGGCGCTCTTCTGTGTGGACGAGGCTCACTGCATTTCAGAGTGGGGGCACGATTTCCGACCGTCCTACTTAAGGCTCGGCGCCGCCCGTGAACGGCTGGGCAATCCGCCCGCGCTGGCGCTGACGGCGACCGCGACGCCGCGCGTTCGCACAGATATCGCCGAGCGGCTTGGCTTGCGTGATCCAGTTGTGCTCATCGCGCCGGCTCACCGCAAAAACCTTCGCTTGACTGTGGAAATCGTACCTGGTCCGCAGAAGTCCGGCGCCGCCGGCCGATGCATCCGGGCCCTGCGCCGGCCGGGGATCATCTACTGCGCCACTACGGTGGCGGTCGATCAGCTCGCAGGCGCGCTCAAGCGAGCCGGCATCCCGGTCGTGCGGTATCACGGCAAATTGCGCGCTGCCGATCGTACCGCGGCCCAGCATCAGTTCATGGATCCCTCTCGACGCCTGATCATGGTCGCAACGAGTGCATTCGGGATGGGGATAGACAAGTCGAACATTCGATACATCGTCCACTGCCAAGTTCCCGGCTCGCTGGAGCAATACGTTCAGGAGATTGGGCGCGCCGGACGCGACGGACGCCCGGCAGATTGCATTCTCTTGTTCGATGCGGCCGACCTCGACATCCAGGAGCGGCTTCAGGCTATGAGCCGTCCGACCGTCAGGCACCTGGTACGGATGGAGACCGCGCTGATGGCGTGGGCGAGCGAGCACCGAGCTCCTACCGCAGCGGCGCTCGCGTATTCGGCCGGTGTACCGGTGCGGATAGGCGAAGCATTGCTGTCCGATCTTGAGCAGGCTGGCCTCATCCAGCGCGATCAGGAGAGCCGCATCAGCGTCGCGGTACCGCTCGAGACCTTTCGAGCTGGCACCCGCGACCTCGTGACCAAGCTCAAGAGATTTCGCTACGAGGGTGAGCGCCGGCTAAGAACCGTCGCCCAATACGCCCAATCCGAAGATTGCCGAAGCGTGTTCCTCCGGCAGTACTTCGGAGAGGAGCACCCGCCCCGCTGTGGGACCTGCGACCGCTGCCGCGATATGGGTGCCGCCGTGACGCGCGCCAGCTGGTCGCGGAAGAGAAATTCTGGAAAAGCGACGCGCACAAATGAGCCGGCCACGAGATCCGCACACCCAAGTTAATAGGCCTGCGGGGGATCAACCTCGGACCGATGACGAGCAAAGCCGCCTTGCTCGCGGCGTGAATAGGCTTCCCTTTTTTCTTGGAGCCATGCTCTCGACATAGCCCGACTCGGAATAGTGCACGTCGCCTTCGATAGCGGCGCGATCAAAATGTTGCCAGACGCGAGCAGGACGTCGTGCGCGAGCGCGACCACCTCGACCATCGTTCTTTTGCGCGGGGGATTTATTGGCGTTCGCGAGCCACCGTGGTCGATGTTAGACATCGAGCAGGTAAGGGCCGGTGACGGTTGCTTCTGTGGTGCCGACATCGGCATCGCCGGCGTCGCGGTGGGGTGTATAGTGCGGCTCAGCTGTTGAGTGGACAGCGGACCATCTCGCGCGGGCACTTTCGGGGGCTGAGCCGGAGCTAGCCCCCCGCGGTTCCCTCTTCACGCCAGGCCGAGACATTATCCGCGTTATCTCTTGACTTCTCTTTTATTGATAAAAGGATTGGTCTTGTGCTTTGCGGCTGCCAAATTTTCGAGGTCAGATAGCGTTAACGGGGCACCCCGCTTTTCCGCATTAATAATAAGCTGCTTGACTTCCTCTAGCTCTGACGCGTGGGATAAGTCGTAATCTGATGGTTGAAAGGTAACACGCCCGATGACCGTATCGGTTGGACCGCGATAGGTAACAGGCCCGATGAACGTACAGTTTGGACCACATGGAGTCCCTTCTTCCAGTTCATCCCAATGGGGTCCGAAGACATAAACCGCATAGTACATCACTGCAGCTTTGATGAGGTCCAAGTTCCGTACGCGCATCCCATGATAAAACATCCGGTCAGTAGTCCACCAGGGCCGCACGAGATGTTTGGGATCGGTGTAGTGATCATGCATTACGGCAGCAGGTAGATAGCCCTGGTCAAAAGGGCTGCCGATTATTGGTCGGAACAATGCGGGTATAGACGCGCCGTCCGTAACGTCTCCCTTGCCGGCCTTCCAAGCCATCTCGTCCAGGTCGAGGAAATAAAGATCTTCATTCAAAATTTTGGTTCTCCCACTCGGGTCTGCAGGATTTTCGGATAATTTCAGTTCCCCCATCCCAAGGGGCAGGCCGCCGCTTACAAAGCAACTTGAGCAAGGGAAGGATTCGAGGGCGCCGGCGCTAAAGGGAACGACACAAAATAATGCGATCAAGCCAATGGCAATTGCATCAAAGCCACAGATATTCATGAGCGTCCGCATACTTGTGCTTGCCTTGTAAGCGCCGGAGCAAACCCAATCATTGGAGCAATCCATCGTTTCCTCCCTTTTTAACAATTTTAAATTGTGTTTCTTGGACGGCACTGCATTGATGCAAGTCAACAGCAGTTTGGTGATCTTGATCGAACTTGACGAACCTTTGCTCCTGGCCCAACGCTGAATTGACTGTCCACATCGGATTTCCGACCCAGCGGTTGCACACGCGTAGGATCGCCGCACAAAATTCGTCACTTGCCCTCGCCCCTTCGCCGATCCCGATCTCCCCGCGCACAATCTCGTCGAGATCGCCAACATGCAACGCAGCAACCTTACGTGGTTTACCGTAAGCTGGTTCTGCGAATGACCTGCGTCAGGAAATGTGCGTGCGGGTTCGTGCGATGATGCCCGCAGCGATCTGCATGGACGCGCCAAAAGCCCAGCCCAAGAACATGGCCATTGCGCCGCGAGGGCGCGCAAGCTCGTCGAGGATGATGCTGCTGACCGCAATAGCGGCCATAACTGCGGTGAGAAACGTGCCGGCCGCACTGAGCAGCTCCACCGCGTCCGCCCTGGACCCGAGTCTGCGCGGCGACGGCTCTCGCATCTTTTGCGGGGCAGGAGGCAGATCGATGCCGAGATAGAAGCCGCTCGCACCATAAATCATCATGCCGAAGATCGCCACGCCCGAGCCGATCAGATAGAAATTGGACCTTGCGAGGTGGGCTGCCACGAACAGCCCGCACGATCCACCGGTCAAGGCAAGTCCCGTTCGCTCCACGACATGGGCGATCCTACTGAGGGGAGAGCGCGCTCTCCAGCTCTCGTAGCGTTTGACCATTTTTTTCTAATAGCGAGTCCTCAAGAGTTCCTCTTGACCAAGATCAAACAACCACCGCAACCACAACACCCCATCACCAACGGTGGCGTTGGCTAGCCTTGAGCTCTCAAACCATTAGATGCGAACTCACCCGCAGCTTACCTCTTTTCGGATCTTTCCCTGATCCTAAGCTGATAAAGGTAGGTCGGATTCAGCTCCCCGGTGTCGGCTGGGGGAAGGATGCGTTCTTTGATTGACTCAGGTCAAACAGATTAGCCTTCCAGCTTTCTATTTTCTTTTTTCTCGCGGTTTTCCGCGGGCCTGATAGTAAGCCAAAACCCATGCGGACGCACTTTGCCCCGGCAGAGAAGCAGCTTCTTGCCCGTTTTTGGCAGAGTGCCTCCGGGTTTTGGTTGGGCAGGTCTGCATGGCTTGCTTGGTTTCTCGTCGCGGTGCTGATCGCTACCGTGATCCTGCAATTGATGACGCAATATGCGCTTAATTCTGGAACCGCGATTTCTTCGACGCGATTGCCCGCAGGGATCGCGAAGAACTTTGGGGCCAGGCGCTAAGATTCGTGCCGCTGGTTGGCTTCAGTCTTACGCTGATGGTCGTGCAGGTTTGGGCTCGTATGACCACTCAGATCACGTGGCGCGAGTGGTTGAGCAATCAACTCTACGATTACTGGTTGGAAGATGATCGTTACGTTCAGCTGAAGTTCACGGCTCCAGATCATCAAACGCCCGAATACCGCATCGCCGAAGACGTCCGGATTGCGACCGATCAGCCGGTGGACCTTGTGCTCGGGTTGTTCCAGTCGCTGCTCAATGCGGTCACGTTCATCAGCATTCTCTGGTCGGTGGGTGGTAGTCTCGCCGTCCACTATGGTGGCTTTATGCTGACGATTCCCTGTTATCTCGTCATCGCTGTCATTACTTATTCTTTCCTGCTTTCGGCCGCGATCTTCCTGATCGCCCGTCACCTCACGCGGGTGATCGAGGAGAACAAGAGGACGGAGGCCGAGCTACGCTCGATCGGAACGCACCTACGCGAGGCCGGCGAAGGCATGGCCGTGCCAGACAGCAAGAAAGACGTTCGCCACGTAATCGGTGCGGCATTGAAGGGCGTTATCGCGATCTGGCGGATCTATCGCT